>Ga0136636_10001387_pt1 | contig 14083 bp, 7 predicted proteins | sample AntDrymUQ8522106_2_FD_104653 | JGI IMG/M metagenome (GOLD analysis project Ga0136636, IMG submission 104653) | Polar desert sand microbial communities from Dry Valleys, Antarctica - metaG UQ852 (21.06) | ecosystem: Environmental > Terrestrial > Soil > Desert | place: Antarctica: Dry Valley... | reverse complement strand
TCCCGAGTTTCCCCCGAGTTTCCGCCCGAGTTTCCGCCACGAATGCAACAAGCATCGTCTCGCGCGCAAACCAAGCACAGGCACTACGGTTCGAAGCCACTGCCGAACACCGCGTCGAACAGGCCGCCCTGGATGTTGGCCTGCACGGTGTTGTTGCCGAGGTTGGTGTCGTTGTTGGACGAGGACACCACGCCGGCGACAAAGATCGAGCCGATGAAGCGTTCCATGTTGATCGAGCAGATGATCGAGGCACCGACTGCCAGCGAGGCCACGGTGGCCGCCGGGCTGCAGGTGATGCTGACGTTGGTCGCGGTGGCGGGCACGTTGGAGAAACCGCAGCTCACGTTGCTCGCCGTGTTCGGCCCGTTGTTGGTGCAGCGTAACGTGTTTCCAGCGCGACCTGGCGGTGGCGGTACCGGTGGCACCTGCTGCGCGGCGGCGAGGTCGGCCGCGACGCTGCCGGGCCCGGCACCGACCAGCAGCGCGACATAGGGGAAGGTCCAGGGGTCGAGCCCGTCGCCCTGGATCGAGCGGATCGCGCCGATCATGCGGTCGCTCGCCAGAAAGCCGGTCATGGTGCGGTTGGCGACCAGCGGGATGTAGAACTCGTAGCTCGCCTGACTGCCCAGCGGCCACAGCGGCGCATTCGGGTTCTGCGCGTCGCGTCGCGGGAACTGGAACGCGGTGCCACCGGGTACGGCGACGATTGGCAGCGCCGCGCCCGAGCTCGCCGCCTGCGGGCAACCGGCGATGCGCAGGTTGCCGCCGAAGCTCTGGTCGGTGATCGCCTGATTGGTGAACTCGATGAAGTTGCCCGAGCCGTTCATCGCGCGGTAGAAGCAGCGGATCGGCGCATTCACCGGATCAACCAGGATCGATGCCCCGGACGGCGGGACGAAATGCACGGACATCAGCCGCCCCACGGCTGGCGAGGCGATACCCGCCATCGTGATTCGCGTGTAAAAGCCCTGTCCCACCACCGGCTGCGGCGGACTCGCGATGGTGCCGTGAGACAGGAAGTAGCCGGTGCCATTGGTGGTAAAGCCGGTCGTGAAGTCGGTCGCCGGCGTGTAGAACAGTGGGCCGGACAGCCACTGCACCGCCTGTGCGTGGGCGGCGGGCGCTGCGCAAGCAGCGGCGAGGGCGAGGGCAAGCACGGGCAGCGGACGCAGGCGCATGGACGAGTAGCTCGGTAGGGGCTCGGGTTCCAATACGCAGAACGGGCGGCAAACCCGCAACGTCGGTGCTGTGCGCACCGGCAGACGAGGCGGGAACGAAGAACCTGACCGTCCCGGACGTTGGGCAGACGAGGCGGGAACGAAGAACCTGACCGTCCCGGACGTTGCCTGTCCCGGAATCATCAAGACACCTGGCTCACCACCAGCGCCTGCCCGAACCGATCGGCTGCATCCCACGCCTCGAAGCTGAGTCACACTAGACCCACAGCTCGCCCGTCACGTCGTCCCCAACGCAGCCTGACGTCAACCCAACGGCCTCCAAAAGAACAGGGCGCTTCGCCGCGATGCCCGACCCATACATCCTTGTCCTTCTGATCATCGGTTGTCTGATCGCGCTGGTGGCTTGGCTGCCGCTGGTTTTCCGCAGGGCTCCGCTTTCCCTGCCGATCGTCTGCATCGTGCTGGGATCGGCGCTGTTCAGCCTGCCGCAGGTCGGGTTCGACCCGATGCCCCAAGCCTATCCGCAGATCACCGAGCGGCTGACCGAGTTCGTGGTGATCATCGCGCTGATGGGTGCGGGACTGAAGATCGACCGCGTCTTCAGTGTGCGGCGATGGGGCGTCACCTGGCGGCTGCTCGGGATCACCATGATGCTGTCCATCGCTGCAATCGCGCTGGTTGGATTCAGCATCCTCGGGCTGGGTTTGGCGGGCGCAATCCTGCTGGCCGGCAGTCTGGCCCCGACCGATCCGGTGCTCGCGTCGGATATCCAGGTCGGTGCACCGCAGGAAGGGCGCGAGGACGAAGTCCGCTTCGGCCTGACGTCCGAGGCGGGATTGAATGACGGCTTGGCCTTTCCGTTCGTGAACCTTGCCATCGCGCTGGCGCTGGTCGCTTCCGGAGAACAGACGGACTGGTTCACGCACTGGCTTGCGGTCAGCGTTGTGTGGGAGATCGGCGCTGGTCTCGGCATCGGTTGGGCCATCGGCTGGCTGTTCGGCTGGCTGACCTTCGTGCTCCCCACCAACACGCGGCTGGCAGCGACCGGCGGCGGATTCATCGTCCTGGCCGCCACCTTCATCTCCTATGCGGTGTCGGAGATGCTGAACTGCTACGGCTTTCTCGCCGTCTTCGTCACCGCGCTCGCCTTTCGTCACGCCGACCGCAACCATAACTTCCACATCGAGATGCACGACTTCATCGAGCAGGTCGAACGCATGGCGATGATGGCGGTGCTGGTGATGTTCGGCGGCGCGCTGGTGTCGGGACTGCTTTCTCCACTGAGCGCCGTCGACGCGGCGGCGGCATTGTTCATCGTGCTGGTCGTGCGCCCGCTCGCAGGCCTGATTGGTTTTATCGGATGGCGAAGACCGTTACGCGAAAAGATGATTCTGGCGTTCTTCGGTATCCGCGGTGTCGGCTCGTTCTACTACCTCGCCTACGGACTCAACAGTGCTGCTTTCGACGGCGCCGATCGTCTGTGGGCGATCGTCGGGCTGATCTGCCTGCTATCGATCCTTCTGCATGGAATCACCGCCACACCCGTGATGCGCTGGTTCGATCGTAGCCAAGGGCGCGATCCCGATGCCGAGACCCCCGCTGGCAAGGTTGCAACGATCGGACGCGACGCTTCAACTTGATACCGCCGTACTCGCTGATGCTCGATGCAGGTACCGGCATCCCCACGGCAGATGGCAGAGAACCAGCAACATGCGGTACCCATTGCGATGTAACGCACTGGTTTCCCCTGATTCTGCCGAATTGAATTGCTTTCTCGGATCCACTGGCGAATGCAGAAACAGGCCTTTCCCCGAGTTTCTTTCCGATTTTCGTTCTCCTGTCCACGAGTTTCGTTCTCATTCGAATCCATTGGCGAAGATGCTGTCAACAGGTGGCGGAACGATGAAGAACTCGCGTGTGCTTTCGATCAGCCCACCGGATCCATTGTATTGACCGGAACTCAGATGAGCGCGCGTGCGCAGATAAAACGATTGGTTCGTCGGCGGCGTGAAGCCGCTCAAGCGCCAGCTGCCGCTGATGCGTTGCATCGTGCCCACCGGTGCATAGACCTCGCCGAACAACGAAAACAGCAGGGTGGGTGGCAGCGCGAGTTCGGGCCCCGCCCCCGAACGCGCCCAGCTGACAGCGTCACCGTCGATGTCGAGAGACTGCAGCGCCGCCTGCGCCGTGCTCAGTCGCGCGATGAAAAGGCGCTCCTGGCCGGCGAGTATGGTGAACGACCCGCCGACTACCGCCTTGCCATCTGGCTGCAACGCGAGCGCGCTGACCTCGTTGTCTGCATCCGGATCGAATGCAGCGTCCAGGCTGCCGTCGGAGTTCAGCTGCGCGATGAAGTTGCGCTGCTGCCCGGCGAGCATGGTGAATGACCCGCCGACAACCATCTTGCCATCGGGCTGCACGGCCATCGTGAGGACGGTGCTGCTTGCATCCGGAGTGAATGTGGCGTCGACTCTGCCATCGGCGTTCAGCCGCGCGATGCGATTGCGTGGCTGCCCGGCGAGCGTGGTGAAAGAACCGCCCAGCACCACCCCGCCATCGGGCTGCACGGCCAGCGCGAAGACGCTGCTGTTGGCGTTCGGGGTAAAGCTGGAGTCCAGACTGCCGTTGGCATTGAGCCGCGCGATGTGGTTGCGTGGCTGACCGGCGAGCGTGGTGAACCCGCCGCCCAACAGCAGCCTGCCATCCGGCTGCAGGGCCAGCGCGTTGACGTTGCCGTTCGCATTCGGATTGAAGGCGGCGTCCAGGCTGCCATCGACATTCAGTCGCGCGATGCGATTGCGGGTCTGCCCGGCGAGCGTGGTGAATGACCCGCCCAGCAGCAACTTGCCATCGGGCTGCAGGGCGAGCGCGACGATGCGGCCGTTGGCATTCGGGTTGAAGGTGGCGTCCAGGCTGCCATCGGCGTTCAGCCGCGCGATGCGATTGCGGGCTTGCTCGGAGAGCCTCGTGAAATCACCGCCCAGCAGTAGCTTGCCATCGGACCGCACGGCCAGCGCAAAGACGCCGCCGTCGGCATTCGGGTTGAAGCTGGCGTCCAGCCTGCCATCGGAGTTCAGTCGCGCGATGCGGTTGCGGAGCTGCCCGGCGAGCGTGGTGAATTCCCCGCCCAGCAGCAGCTTGCCATCAGCCTGAAAGGCCACTGCGTTGACCCGGCTGTTCGCAGTCGGGTTCAGCGAGGTGTCCAGACTGCCATCAGCAGTCAGCCGCGCGAGCCGGTTGCGGGCTCGTCCGGCAAGGATGGTGAAATCGCCACCCAGCAGTAGCTTGCCATCAGGCTGCACGGCCAGCGCGCGCAGGTCGTCATTCGCATTCGGGTCGAAGCTGGCATCCAGGCTGCCATCGGCGTTTAGCCGCGCGATACGGTTTCGAGGCCGTCCGGCGAGCGCAGTAAATGCGCCGCCGAGCAGCAGCTTGCCATCGGCCTGCAAGGCCAGTGCAAGGATCAAGTTGTTGGCTTTCGGGTCGAAGCTGGCGTCCACGCTGCCATCGGAGTTCAGCCGCGCGATGAAATTGCGTTGCTGCCCGGCCAGCGTAGTGAACAACCCGCCCAACACCAGCTTGCCATCGGGCTGCAGGGCTAATGTGCGCACGAAGCTGTTTGCGTTCGGACTGAAGCTGGCATCCAGACTGCCGTCGGCATTCAGCCGCGCGATGCGATTGCGGGGCTGACCGGCGAGCGTGGTGAAGCCCCCGCCCACTACCAGCTTGCCATCGGGCTGCACGGCCAGCGCGAGCACGACGGCATTCGCATTCGGATCGAAGCTGGGGTCCAGGCTGCCATCGGGGTTCAGCCGCGCGATGCGGTTTCGGGACTGGCCTGCGAGCGTTATGAAAAACCCTCCCACTATCAGCTTGCCATCAGGCTGCACGGCCATCGCTAGAACGTCGCCGTCAGCCGTCGGGTTGAAGGAGGGGTCCAGGCTGCCATCTGCGTTCAGCCGCGCGACGCGACTGCGCGGGCTGGCGCCGACCTGGGAAAATCCGCCGCCGATCACGATGCGCCCGTCCGCTTGCACGACGATGGCGAGCACGTCGTCATCCAGATCGGCGGCAGCAAAACTCGAATCCAGGCTACCGTCGGCATGCAGCCGCGCAATGCGATTGCGAGTCTGCCCGGCAATGCCGGTGAACGCACCGCCGACCAAAGTCTTGCCATCGGCTTGAACCATCAGCACCCGAACGCTGCCGTCCGCATTCGGGTCATAGCCGTCGCTGGCGTTCTGCGCCACGCCGATCTGCGGCAGCAGCGCCATGACGAAAACAAGATGCATCCTCGTGCGAACAAAGCTCGCCCGTCCAGACACTCGAATCATGCGGGATCTCCGATATTTGCGGTGAGACGCAACTCAGGAAAAAGGTTCAGGACGCGGGTATCAGGTCGCGCACTGGCGTTGCTTCCGAACAATCAACGCGAGACACTTTGCAGCTATTGCGCGCAAAACAGGTGGGCTGATATCGACTCTGGAGGCCGGACGAACAACCGCGCTTTAGAGTCTATCGCGCTCATGGCGTCTCGAATCCGTTGCGGAAAATGGCGGCGAGATCGCCCAAGTCGAGCCGCCACAGTTCGCGGCCGGTGCTGCCGTCGTCGGCCTGGAAAAAGACCGTTTCGCCATCCACCCGCAGAAACCTCGGCGCGCTGCTCTGCGGCCCCGGCGCGATGTCGGCTCCTGACAGGTTCAGCAGCTGGTCGCCGAAGAGGGCGTGGATTTCCTCGCCTTGTGCAAGGTCGAGGCGCGCGGCGCTGAACACCACGACACCCGCGGACGTGGCAACGATCTCTCGGATCGGGCCGAAGCGGACCGCGGCGGGGTCATAGGCGCAGCGTGCGTTGCTGCCGCTGTCGTGGGTGCGGAACAGCACGCAGGGGCTCGACGCGGCCGCCGCGAAAACAAGCTCCTCGCCGATCGCTACCGCAACGCGCGGCCCCAGGCCGCCACCAATACCGCCTCCCGTGGAGCCGAACAGGTTCCCGCTGAATGCGCTGCCGCCCAGCAAGACCAGGTCCGCGACGCGACGCGTGCCCGCAGCCGTGCCGTCGGTGACGTGCAGCTCGCGCCCGCGGACGGGATCGAAGGCCGCGAAGTAGGCGCGGGTGCCGGCACGAATGAAGGGTCCGTAGGGGTCGGTTTCCAGTGCATCGCCCGCGCCTGGATCGATGTCGCTCAAGCGCTGCGTGCCTTGCGCAGTACCGTCACTCGCCCAAACTTCCTGGCCGAATACGCCGTCGTCGGCACTGAAGATCACCCGGCTCGGCAGCGCGACGAGCGAACCGATAGCACTGCTCAACGGGCCGGCCCGCAGGTCGGCCACCAGGCGGGTCTGATCATTGGCATCCAACAGGTAGAGCTCGGCGCCGGTCGCGGGACTGGACGCCTCGACCAGCAGGCTGTCGCCAAGACGCGCGAGGTTGGTCCGTCCTTCACCTCGGCAGTCCCGCACGCCCGGCGAATCGGGCGCGCCGGGGTTGAAGAAGTCGGTCACCGCAAAGCTGCCGGCTGCGCTGCCGTCACTGCGCCAAACTTCCCGGTCGGAAGTGCCGCGCGGCGTGGCGATGAAGTAGCGCAGCCCGCCACGCTCGACAATGCACTCTGCTGCGGTCGCCTCGATGTTCAGCTCGGGCAGCGTGAACGTTCCGGCCGGCGTCCCGTCTGTCTGCGCCAACGACGCAAAGGAATCCGACAGCCATAGGCGGCCATAGTGATTGCCTAGGGGCAGCGAATTATTGATCGGCAGCGCCTGCACGCTACCCGAGCCTGGATCAAGCGCGTAGGTCAATTGGTTGGTGCCCGTCCCACGATAAGCGGTGAACACCACGCGTGAACCCACTGTCCCCAGCGGCCGAACCTCGCTGTCGCCGACGTCGCCTGCGAGGTTGCCGAGCGCCACCGTAGTGCCGGTTGTGCTGCTGCTGAAGTAGGGCTCGCCCTGCGACCGCAGCTGATCAGGTGCCCAGCCAAACACCAGCTCGTTCCCAGCCAGTGGCGCGAGGGTGTCGAAGCGTCCAGTGCCGACTCCGGGGTTCAGCCCCGCCAGCAGTTGCGTGCCGCCGGCGGTGCCATCGCTGCTCCACAGCCGATCGTCAAACCCTACGAAGACCCGCGTGCGCTGCAGGTTGGCCGCGGCAAACAACCGCAAGATGCCAGTAATGTCGGCGGGACGAATCTCCCGGATCTGCTCGGTGGACGCGCTGGCCCCGAGGCTGGCGCGCAGTTCGACCGCACCTGTGATGCTGGATGCGAACGTGTACACGAGCCGCTGCGGCAGTGCGAAGAGATTGCTCGGAGCACCGGAGTTGGCGGAAACGGTAGTGCCGGCCACGGTGCCGTCGCTGATGCCGAGTCGAGTGGTGTTGTTGCCGGAGACATTGAGGCGAATCGCGTAGAACAGCCGCTGCAGTTCGGGGTGCGCGGTGAGCTGATCGATGCTGGCGCCGGTGCGAAGCAGCTGCGTATTGCCGACGCTGCCTAGGGTGACCCACAGCTCCTGACGGTCGGGATCATTGAACCCGCGATCGTTGTCCTGCACCACCACGAACACGTTCGAACCTACCTTGGCCAGCGGCGACCGCAGTGAGCGCCGCGGCGAGTTCTGGAACAGGTCGAACAGAAATTGCGAGCTGGGTGGCGCGAAGGCGTTGGGGTAGTTGAGGCCGTAGAGTTCCTGGCCGCGGCCCGGCAGGGTGGCCAGTACGCCGATCACCGCAGATTGGATTAGCGTGCCGTTGCGAACGACTTCGACCGAGCTTGGCGACGAGGACAAAGGCCCGGTCGCGAGATCGCGCTCCAGCGCAATGCGCGGATTATCGTCGACGGTCAGCCGCCACAGCTCGCGGCCTACATCCGCGCGCTCGGCGCTGAGGAAGTGGCGTTCGACCGGCAGGCCACCGAGAAAAAATGACAGCGAGGTAATCAGCCCCGGCGATGAGCTCGGTGCGCCGGGATTCAGATCCACCAGCATGCGCGGCGCAGCTTGGCCAGCCTGCCAGACCCACGGCTCAAAGCCGTGCACGCCGTCACTGGCCGAGAAGAACAGCAGGCCGTCGACCAGCTGTAGCCGGGCATTGAACGAAAATCCATCGCAGCGGCCCGGGCACAGATCCAGCAGCAGTCGGGTGCCCTGCGGCGTGCCGTCGGTCCGCCACAGTTCACGGCCGGTGCGATCGGTGCGTGCAGTGAACAGCGTGAGCCCTGCAAACCGCACTGCAGACTCGTTGAACATGCTGCCTTGGGCCGCAATATTCGGCCCGGTATTCAGATCAACCACGCGCTGCACCTGTCCCTGAGCCGCAAGATCCACGGCAAACAGGAAGAGCAGCGCGGCGACCCCTGCGCGCGGGAGCGCGCTCATGGCGCTTCAAACCCGTCGGCGAACAGCGCCGCATCCAGCCCCAGCAGCACGCCGGTCGAAAGTAGAAACACCTGCGGCTGCGGTGCAAAGCCGGTATCGAGATCGATCGCGGCGAACGTGCCAATGCGGCTGACGGCGATCAACGGCGTGACCGCGTCGCCGGGGCCGAACTGGAATCCAGCGCGCTGGCGCACGCTCAGGCTGCCAGCCAGCGCGGCGCTGCCATTGGTTGCGGCGTCGCCGGGCGCGCTGGCGACGACGAACCTGTCGTGCGCGTTCAGCGCTGTGCCGCCGATCTCCAGCTCCATGACCGCGCCAACGTCTTCTTCGTAGCGTCCGACCACGCCGATCGTGCCGATCGCATCGACGCCGCCGGGCAGGATCAGCCCGCCCGTGTTGCGCAAAAGGCCGGTGAACACCGCGTCGCCGGCCAGCACGCCGCCGGCCAGCTCCAGCGGCAGGTTGAACGACGCCGCGGTGAGCGTGAGTTGGGCATCGTCCAGCAGCAGCTGCCCGGCGGTCTGCCGCCAGGTGCCGGTTATAGTCCGCACGGCGCCGGCCAGTGCCATCGTGCCGCGGTTGAGCACCGTGCCGCGCGCGCCGAAGCCGATCGTCAGCAGCCCGGAGTCGGCGGCAGCGCTAGCGGTGAAAGTGCCCGCATTCTCAACCACCGAGTTGCCGCTGCCGCCCATCGAAATCGTCGCCGGGCGGAACAGCACCTGGAAACTGGCGCCGCTGGCGTTGAATAGTCGGGTCTGCGGCAGCGCGCCACCCGGCGCCAGCGACAACTCGCCGCCTTGCCAAAGCGTGCTGCCCTCAAGCAGCAGCTGCGCGCTTTCGCTGAGGGTCTTGGTTTGACTGCTGGCCAGCGTGAGCGTGCGGCCGGGCGGCAGGCGGAAGCTGCCTGGGCCGCGCAGCAGCCCGCCGTTCCAGCTCATGCCGGCCAGAAAGTCCAGCGTGGCACCTGCCTGAGCCAACAGGCTGGAACCCGAGCCCTCCAGGATCACCGGTCCGTCGAAGTCGACGCTTGCGGCAAAAGTGCGTAGCCCTGAGCCGCTGAAGGTCACGGTTCCGGCGCCTTCGAATCGCACGCCGGCACTGAAGGTCGGTCCGGATCTCGGGGTGCCGAGGGTGGCACCGGCGCTGGTGCGGAAGATCCCCGTGTGGGTGGTGGGCCCGCCGCCGGCATCGAAGTCGAAGCTGCCGGCGAGCACCTCGATGATTCCGTGATTCTCCAGTCGGACGCGAAAGTCGGTCAGGCGGAACACGGTGCCCGCGCCCGTCTTGCGGATGGTGCCCTCGTTGCGAATGAGGCAGTTGGCGCCGCCGCTGCCGATCGCCCCGGTGTGGCTGATGTTGAGCACGGCACCCGCGTCGATCAGCCAGGTGACCGTGCTGGAGCAGGCGATGTCGCCGGCACTGAAATTGGCCGTGCCCTGCTGCACCACGGCCCGCTGGATCAAGCGCATGGGCACGCCGGCGAGATTCCACACCGAGCCCGGCGCGAACGTCAACGGCGGCGCCGTGCCGTCTCCGCGCAGTTGGCCCCGAAGCAGGCTGTTGTTGCCAGTCCAGTCATAGGTGCCGTTGACGGTGATTGCGCCGATGCCGTCGATGACAGCGCTGCCACGATGGGCCAAGTCGCCGACGGTCAGCGTTCCGTCGACGGTCAGGCCGTACGTGAAGCCGGTCGCACCGAACTCGATCGCAGCGACGCTCACCGTTTCGCCGGTCGGGATGACTACGGTCCTGCCGGCGTTGATCTGCGCCGTATCGGCCGCGCCGGGCACGCCGCCACCGCAGCCGCTCCAGGTTGCAGGCAGATTCCAACTGCCGTTGCCAGTGGCCGTGCACGTGGCGGCGAGAGCCGGCAGCGTGCACAGCGCACTCAGTGCAAGCAGCAAGTTGGTGATCGGCTTGCGCCAACAAACTGATCTGGACATGACGTGACTCCTCGATAGTCGATACGAACGCGTTGGCATGACCTGATCCAGTCGGCTCAAGGCACAGGGCCGTTGACCGCGACCGACTCGAAGCCATCGGCGAAGACCAAATCGCCCAGTGGGCCGCATACGGCGTTGATGGCTTTGGCGTCCGGCAGCAGGCGCGCGCGCAGGGCGAAGCGGCCGGACTGCTGCATGCGGTTGGGGCGGAGTTCGGCATCCAGCACAAAGCGCTGATCGGCGCTGTGCGGCAGCGGAGTGCTCAGCGACGCGCTGCCGGAGAAGCGCGCAGTGGCGGGCGCGGGCTCGGCTGCGCTGACGGTGGCGCAGGCGAAGAAGGCGAGCACGGCCGCTGCCGCGCGCATCAGCGCGGGGCCTCGAGCGCGCGCAGGCGGGCTTCAAAGGCGGCGCTTTGCGCTTGAGACTGCGCATGCTGCGCACGCTGTGCTTCGAATGCGCGGTCATGCTCGGCGAGTTCGGCCCTCAGCGCCGCGTTTTCAGCTTCGAGCTTCTGGTTCAAGCCCTGGATTGCTGCGAGCGCCACGCCGTCGGCATCCACCGTGGCGATCGATGTGCCATCGCCGCCCAAACCAAACAGCGCTTTGAAGTCCTCGGCCACGGGGCCCAGGTGCCGGCCTTCGACGGAATCCTTGTAGGCCCAGGTGCGCAACGGCAGGCTGGCCACCTTGCCCAGGACCGCCAGCGGATCGACGTCCTCGAACGCGGTTTTGAGCGTGCGGCTGGACGCATTGGTCCAGGTGCCGCCGGTGGTCAGGTGCGCGCCGCTGGAGGTGTTGATGAAGCGGCCGGCGGGGAGTAACACCGAAGCGGCATTGACAGCGCCGAAGAAGACGCCGGCCGTGCGCACGCCGAATTGATTGGGGCCAGTGGACGTAAAGATGCTGCCCATGCTGCCGGCCCACACAAACGATCCCTCGTCACCATTGCCATCGCCGGAGTTGGGCGAGCCGAAGCAAGCGCCGTCGCCGGGTTCGTTGCCGTGACGGGTACGAGCGCCAATGCCAGCGGCCCAGCTAAAGTCGCCGCCGGCGCAATTGAAATCACCTCCACCGGCGGTGCTTGATTGGCCGGTGGCCCAGTTAAAAAAGCCGCCGACTACCGTGCTTTGTCCTCCAGTGGCGGTGTTGTTGTCTCCGCCCGAGACAGTGCTGCGGAGGCCGACGGCGTCGTTAGCGAACCCGCCACCGACGGTGCTGTGCTCACCACTGGCGGTATTGCTGCTGCCACCGGCGATGGTGCTGTTGGCGCCATTAGCGGTATTATTTGCGCCACCGCCGACGGTGCTCGCAGAAGAGCTGGCCGTGTTCGTGTTCCCGCCGCCTACGGTGGCAAACGGGCTGTCGGACGTGGAGCCTGCCGCATCGCCCGCTTGGTTGTTGTACCCGCCCCCCACGCTGCCGTAGTTGTCGGTCACCCGGTTGGGCCCTTCGTTGAAAAAGGCGGGGTCGCTATTGCCGAGCGGATTGCCGCCGCCCGCAATGGTCGCGCCGCGCACCCCTTCGGCGACGGTATTCACCGAGCTGCCCGCAATGACGTTCGCGGTGATCGGCGCGCCGTTGAAAAGAATTGAGGACGGCTCAATCCGCAGGCTCTGCACGTTGCGCGTGCGCAGCACCAGCGGCTGGGCGTCGGTGGTGCCGAGAAAATCGACGTTTGGATCGCTGCCCGTATTGCCGGAGGTGTCCCAGCAGACGCTGCCGAACGCCGCTTTGGCATCAAAGCGCGTGGGCTCGCCGAGCGCGACGAAACCCGAGCTGCCCTGCTGCACCTCGGTCTGCAGGCTCAGCACCGGCGCATTGACCAGGTCAAGCCCGAAATCCACGTCCACGGCGAACTGGCCGTCCTTGACCGGCACGCTGTAGAGCGTGAGCGGACCGGCGATGGCCGCGCTGTTGGCCGGGTTGCGCAGGGTGAGGCGCACGTCATAGCTGCCGTTGGCCGGCACGCCGCCATCGTTCAAGCTGCCGCGGTAGGTCCACGGTGCGGCACTGGCGCTCAGCGCGGCCAGCCAGAGGGCAGTGGCTAGGGTGCAACGGCTTGAGGTTCGCATTTCGGTGGGTTCCGTGGCGGAGGGATCGGCTGCGGCTGGGCTGCCCGAGTGCCGCTAGTTCGGATCGCCGGGCTCGAAGCCGTCGGCGAACAGAAAGTCGTTGCGTTTCAGGTACTCGCGTGGGTTGGCGCTGGCGCCATCGCGGGCGTGTTCGATGCTGCGCGGCTGCAGTCGCAGCAAAAACGAGCCGTGCAGCAACCCATTGGCGCTGACTTGCCAACCGCCGGGTATGCGCGCGAAGCGCTGCTGTGGCTCCGGGGCCTGCCCGAAGCCAGCGCCCCACAAGCGCGGCACTGCGGTTAGTTCCGGTGCGGCGCCGCCCCTGAGCCAGCGCACGATGGGGCCATCGAGCTGCAACGCGTAGCGTGCGGCTTCTGGCGTCGAAAGCCGCGCCAAACCGGGGCGCGCTTGTCCGTCAACGCTGCTGAAACTACCGGTCAGGATCAGCTTGCCATCGCTTTGAAAGCGCGCGCCAAGCACCGTGCCGTTGGTGCTGGGCAGCGGGCCCGTGTCCAAAGTGCCGGTATCGCCGCGCAACAGCGCGTAGCCACTGCGCGCAACGCCGAATGCCGCACTGAAATCTCCGGCAATGGCAATCACGCCGTCGGCACGCAGCGTAATGCTGCTGATCGGTCCGTTCGTGGATGCAGTGAAACCAGAATCCAAACTGCCATCCGGGTTCAGCCGGCGCAGGAACGTTGAGGTGACCGCGTCCCGACGCAGCGCGACGATGATCTTGCCGTCGGGCAGCAGGGCGGCCTGAGTGACTTCATTGCCGGCACCAATCTGTGGAACGAAGTTTGCGTCAAGGCTGCCATCCGGCGGCAGCAGACGCGATAGCCGCGCCGGCTGTGGAATCTCGTTGACTGTGCTACCGCCGACGATAAGCAGCGACTCATCCGCTGCCTCGATCAAAGAGGTAACACCCGGCTGCACCTTGGCGGCAAGCGAGCTTTCTATCCGCCCGTTTGATGCTCGCAGTCGAACAACACCTTCAGATGGTTGAGTGTTGACGGTGTCGAAGCTGCCCGTGACGTAAAGCCTGCCGCGCTGCGCGGGATACACACCTGAAACCTCGGCAGGAAAGGTGGGGCCACCAAAGTTGGAAAAGATCGGCGTGATGAAGCTGCTGTCGAGGCTGCCATTGGCCAGCAGCTTGGCCAAGCCCGACCGCGGGTTGCCGTTGACTGACGTGAAACTGCCAGACAGCAACACCGCACCGTCGTCCAGCGCGACCAGCGTGCGCACCTCGCCGCCGGCAATACTTGGATTGAAGCCCAGATCAATCTGCCCACTCGCGCGCAGGCGGGCGATGCCCTCGCGCGGCTGGCCGCCGAAGCTGGTGAAGCTGCCGGCCACGAGCAGGCCACCGTCGGCCTGGTTCGCCGTACTGCGCACCGCGCTACCGGCACTTGCACTAGGCCGTAATGTTGTTTCCAGTTGCCCCTGCGGCGTGACGCGCATCAGCCGGCTGCGCGCCTCGCCGTTGGCCGTCGTAAAATTGCCGCCGACCAGCAGGC
>Ga0136636_10001386_pt1 | contig 14083 bp, 10 predicted proteins | sample AntDrymUQ8522106_2_FD_104653 | JGI IMG/M metagenome (GOLD analysis project Ga0136636, IMG submission 104653) | Polar desert sand microbial communities from Dry Valleys, Antarctica - metaG UQ852 (21.06) | ecosystem: Environmental > Terrestrial > Soil > Desert | place: Antarctica: Dry Valley... | reverse complement strand
TCCCAAATGTGCCAGTATGCCGCATGATGCCTTTACCCCAGATGAGGAATCCCACAGAATGTGCCGCCTGTATGTGGGTCTCGAAGAGCCAGGGTTCCTGATAGCAGATTTGCAACAAGCCTTTGATAAGAATGTACTTTCATCCTGAAGGCATTGTACACTATAATGTTTAATCTTTTAAATGGGTAGGTCGTTTTAGTATTGGATTAATGCTCCAAAATAATGCGCTTGTAAGCAGAATTGTCCATTTATCCCAAATTAGCCGGGCTTTGGAATTGGCTGACTTACTTTTGCCAATAATTTAAAATGCAAACAAAAGGATTTTTTCCTCAAAAAGATCATTTAGGGGCATTCCTTCCTACAAAGGCGCATTTGGTATTGCCAGGATAAAAACAGTCAGTAGCAGTACACTAAAAAAGAAAATATGAAAAACGGATTTTTAATCATTTTAGGGATAGCTTTTGGCCAAATAGTGTACGGTCAGGATGTATGGGATTTACAACGATGCGTAGATTTTGCCATTAAAAACAATATTCAGGTACGGCAAAACAAGGTACAGGAAGAATTGGCTAACTTAACCTATAAGCAAAGCAGGGATGCCCGTTGGCCTACAGCCAACTTCCAAACATCTTTTGGGGAGCAGTTTGGTAGAAGCATTGACCCTACTTCCAACCAGTTTACCAATAACCAAATTACCTTCGTCAATGGTTCTTTTCAAACCAATGTAACGCTTTTTAACTGGTTTGCTCAAAAAAATCAGATAGCCGCCAATCAGATAACCGTAGAGGCCAACAGGTTGCAAACCAAGGTTATTCAAAACGATATTTCTCTCAATATTGCCTCAGCCTACCTGCAAGCCTTGTTGGCGCACGAACAAATGCGGATCGCTTCTGTACAGGTAAACCAAACCCGGCAGCAATTGGATATAACCCGCAAAAGGGTGGATGCTGGTGCTTTGCCCGAATTGAATGCAGCAGAACTTTCTGCCCAGCTTGCCCGGGATAGTGCTACCTATGTAAGTGCCGAAAGTCAGTTTCTGCTGAATGAGCTTTCCATTAAAGCTATTCTTAATCTAGATGCTGCATTACCATTTCGCATTGCCATTCCCCTGGCTGATGACATTCGGGTAGATCCAATTGCCGAATTGCAGCCCAATGCCGTATTTTTGCAGGCTGTAACACAACAGCCCCGTCAGGAGGCCAACCGTTTAAGACTTGAAGCGGCAATAAAAACTACCGCTGTAGCTAAAGCTGCACTTTACCCTACTATCAGTGCTTTTGGAGGGTTACAATCCGCTTATTCCAGTGCGCTTACTTTTTTGCCTAAAGGCAATAATATTACCAGCGTGGTGCCTACTCAGGCATTTGTAAATATATCGGGAACAAACTATTTTTTAAACCAAACAATTACCAGACCTGAAAGATTTGAAGTAGCGAATGTTTTCAGGCAAATGCCATATAACTTCCGGCAGAATTTCGGGCTTGCCGTAAATGTGCCGCTCTTTAATGGTAATCAGGCAAAAACACAATACCAGCGCTCCAAATTAGACCAAACTACCCTGAAATTACAAATGCTTGCCGATACCCTGCAACTGAAACAGGATATTTATCAGGCTTATCAAAGTGCGGTGAATGCTCTGGAAACCTTCAACAGTCGTAAAAAAGCCGTAGAAACTTCGGAATACAGCTATAACCTCGGGCAAAAAAGATACGAAGTAGGTCTGTTGCAGGTTATTGAATTAGTGACCCTGCAAAATAACCTGCAGCGGGCAAAAATAGATATGGCTTCTTCCCAGTATGAATATATTTTCCGGTTAAAAGTGCTGGAGTTTTACAAGTATAACAGCATAAAATTATAATAGAGTATATCCGGGTATTACATTTTTTAAAAAATAAGAATATGGTCTTACTAACTGCTACTCAACCAAACAGGGTAAACCAGTTTTCGGGTAAGGCCAATAAATATAAATAATATGAAAAAAAGAACTATTTGGGTTGTTGTCATTCTGGCGGTGCTGGCTACAGCGTTGATTATTGCAAAAAAACAAGGCTGGATTGGAGAAGAGGAAGGGACCAAAGTGGCTATAGAAAAAGTATCCACCAGAACCATCATTGAAACGGTGAATGCCAGTGGTCGTATTTATCCTGAGGTAGAAGTAAAAGTAAGCTCAGATGTAAGTGGCGAGATAATAGAGCTGCCGCTGGTAGAAGGCGATAGTGTAAAGCGTGGGCAGGTAATTGCAAGAATTTACGCGGATATATTGGGAACTCAACAGCAGCAGGCCGCAGCCGTTGTAAGCCAGCAGGAATTTCAGGTGGCCAATGTTGAAGCACAGATAACGGGATTGCAGGCGGCATTGGATATTGCCGAAATGAATTTTACCCGCCAAAAAACTTTGATAAAAGATAAAGTAATAAGCCAGTCAGAATATGAGCAGGCCGAAAATCAACTCAAATCTGCCAGTGCGAACCTGAATGCTGCCAGGCGTAGCAAATCAGCTACCCAGGCGGCTGTAAACAGTGCAAGAGCCAGTTTGCAAAGGGCGCAGAAAGATGTTAGCCGCACCACTATTGTGGCTCCAATGGATGGCATTGTAACCCTGCTCAATGTAAAGAAAGGTGAAAGAGTGGTGGGAACCGCACAAATGGCTGGTACCGAAATGATGCGGATTGCGGATATGGGTAAAATTGAAATCAGGGTAGATGTTACCGAGAATGATATACCCAAGGTGACTGTAGGTGATAGCGCTCTTATAACCGTTGACGCGTATATAAACCGAAAATTTAAAGGCGTGGTGTATCAGATTGCCAGCAGCCAGACAGGAGCCATCAACGCAATGGCGTCGAGTGCTGCCACCTCTAATGAAGTAACTAATTACAAGGTATTCATCACACTATTACCAGAAAGTTACAGCGATCTGCTTGATCCCGATAAGCCACGTAGCTTTCCTTTCAGACCAGGTATGACTGCCAGTGCCGATATACAAACCAGACGCAGCGAGAATATCCAAACTGTTCCGCTGAATGCCGTTACCACCCGCGATAAAATAGAAAAGAAAGAAGGAACTGGTAATATAAAGCCAGCCAATGCGGATGAGGATGAAAAGGAAGTGGTGGTGTTTGTGTACAACAAGGCTACTGGTATGGTAAAAAAAGTAAAAGTATCAACAGGCATACAGGATACAAAGTATATTGAAATTACAGCAGGATTAAAAGGAGGGGAAGAGGTAGTGGTAGAACCTTACAACACCATATACAGACTTTTAAAGGACGATATGAAGGTTTTGGTGGTGGATAAGGAAAAGCTTTTTCAGGTAAAGAAATGAACCCCGTAATTTTGATGCATGAATTTTTGCATCATCGGAGGAGGGAGCTGGGCTACAGCACTTGCCAAAATGCTTACGGATAACGGGCAAAAGATTGGTTGGTGGCTGCGGAGCCAGAAAACGATTGACCATATAAAAAAAAGAAAGCATAATCCGCATTACCTGAGTTCGGTTTATTTTGATCTTTCAAAACTTCAATTGAGCATATCCATTGAAGAAGTAGTGGAGAATGCTGATGTTGTAGTGATTTGCATTCCTTCCGCATATTTGTTAGAAAACTTTGAAGAACTTTCCTCAGCTATTTTCAAGGGTAAAAAAATAGTTTCGGCTATTAAGGGTATTTTACCCAATGCTAACCACGAACTCCTGAATGAGTATATGCAAGGCCGGTTTGGAGTTTCTATAGCAGATTACTACACGGTAATGGGTCCATGCCATGCCGAGGAGGTGGCAAATGAAAAATTATCCTACCTGACTTTTAGTGGAGAAAATGAGGTAATGGCATCGGTCATCGCTTCTCATTTTCAAACGCATTATCTTAATACGGTAGTGAACCACGATGTGTGGGGAACACAATATGCTGCGGTACTTAAAAATATTTATGCAGTAGGGTCAGGTATTGCGCATGGGCTTGATTATGGAGATAATTTTCAAAGTGTTTACATTACCAATGCTGCCAATGAAATGGTTCAGTTTTTAAAAAAGGTGATGGCCTTAAAAAACGCTCCGGATACCAACAAAATTCAATATGCTACCAGTGTTTACCTTGGCGATCTGCTTGTAACATGCTACTCCCTTTTTAGTCGCAACCGTACTTTTGGCAATATGATTGGTAAGGGTTGTTCAGTAAAAGTAGCACAACTAGAAATGAATATGGCGGCTGAGGGGTTTCCGGCAAGCAAGGGTTTGTACGAAATTAACCGCGATGTAAAGGCTCAAATGCCAATTGCGGAAACTATTTACCGTATATTATGGGATGGGTTGCCCGCCAATAAAGGGTTTCAAAGGATAGAAAAGCAATTAAAATAGACGTACTCCGGTTTGGCGGTTATAGGCTTAACTTTTAGAAAAACAATCCTGCAGCCATGGCATCGGCTTGTAATTTACCTGTTTCTGTAAGCTGAATAGCCGTTCGGGTAATCCTGCATAAGCCTTCTGTTTCAAATTTTTCAGCCTTTTTTATAAACCTGTCATACAGTAGTGGGGAAGCTTGAATTGCTGAAATGGTTTGCAATACAGGATCAATGGATACTCCTTCTATCCTTCTGAGGCCGGTCATTATTCTTTCATTCAGTTGTTGTTCGGCAGTAAGTGTTTCTGTTTCATAGGTTCCAGCACCTTTATTTTCCAACCATGCCTGTATATAGAGTGCGTTGTTTGCAACGGCCATCCACCGGTTATTTTTCCCATCGAAGCTATGTGCCGATGGGCCAAAACCCAAGTAAGGGGTACCTGCCCAGTAGGCTGAATTATGTTTGCTGCGATGGCCAGGCCGGCACAGGTTGCTGATTTCGTATTGTTCCCAACCATGCTCCTTAGCCCATTGCGTTAGCATTTCAAAGTGTCGTACCTGCTTTTCTTCGTTTAGCTCCTGTACTTTTCCTTTTGCTATAAAATAATGCAAAGCCGTTTTTTCTTCTACGGTAAGAGCATAGCAGGAAAGATGAGTAATACCCAATGTATTGGCAATTTCTAAATTTTCAAGCCAGGTTGCGTCATCCATCGTTGGGGTGCCATAAATAAGGTCAATGGTAAGATTATCAAAACCTGCTTGTCTGGCCAGTTCTATTGCCTGGGTGGCCTGAATAGCAGAATGAGCCCGGTTCATCCATTCCAGATCCTGCTGCCGAAATGATTGTACTCCAATGCTTAAGCGGTTGATCCCTGCTTGTTTCCAACCCGTTAATTTTTCAGAACTGATGTCATCCGGGTTAGCTTCAAGCGTTATTTCCATTCCCGTTTCAAATGAATAATTTTCCTTTACATGCTGTATCAGGTGGTACAATTCATTCGAGCTAAGTAAACTTGGTGTTCCTCCCCCAATATATAAGGTGGAAATGGTAAGAGGGTCTTGCATAGTAACGGGAAATTGTTTAGAGGCTATCTCCTGGCGAATTGCTTTTAAAAAGGCATCTTTACGGTGAAGTGAAGTGCTAAAATGGAAATTGCAATAGTGGCAGGCCTTGCTGCAAAATGGAATATGAATATAAATACCTGCCATAGAAAGATGGACAAAATTGAGGAGAATCTTTGCAACGGGTTAGTTTTGATTAAATAAAATGGCTAATTTTTCACTTTTATGGCTTGGATTGTTGCTATCGGGGAGCATTTGTGCGCAAAAAACAAGCTATAAAGTTTTGTTGTTGCCTATAGACAAAGCAGAACCGTCTTTTTCATTCAACACCCAGTTTAAAAACAAGGAGGAAGCCAGTGCTTATTTCAGCAATCTGCTACCTCAGATGCAGGCTAAAGGTTATTGGTCAGCTTCCATTGATTCCTTGTCCATAGACAGTGCAGGCGTATTTGCAGCAATTTATACCGGTACCCGGTATCAATTGAAAAAGGTTATTCTGCCAGCAGAATTTACCCCTTTTATAGAAGGAACAGGTTCCACTAAAGGCAAAAAGAAGTCTATTGAAGAAGGCGACCTTACCCACTATCGCGAACAGTTGCTCAATTATTTTGAGGAGAGTGGGTATCCTTTTGCGCGTGTAGGATTTGATAGCATCCATATCGAAGGACAGGAGGTGGTTGCCCGGATGCACATTGATAAAGGTAATATTTACAAAATTGACAGCTTTTCTCAACAAGGTTCTCTGCGCTTACAATCTGGTTTTTTACACCGCTACCTTGATCTTGAGAAAGGCGCGCCTTATCAAAAAAGTAAACTGGAAAAAATTGATCAACGGCTCAATGAACTTTCCTTTGCTGCTCCGGGGCGAAGCTGGGATTTAAGTATGTTAGGTACAGGGGCGGTCGTAAATGTTTACCTGGAACCAAAGCGCAGCAATATTTTAAATGTATTGCTTGGGGTAATGCCTGTGAGTACCCAAACTCCAGAGAATGCGCTACAGGTAACAGGTGATGTAAATATGCTCCTTCGCAATTCATTTCGTATGGGGGAAACCCTCGGGATCAATTGGCAGCAAATACAGTATAAATCTCCCCGGTTGAACCTGATATACCAGCAACCCTATCTGTTTGACAGCAAAGCTGGAATAGATTTTTCCTTTGAACTTTTTAAAAAGGACACCCAGTTTGTAAACCTGCAAATCCAGTTGGGAGTCCCTTACCAATTTTCGCTTACACAGTCAGGAAAGCTTTTTTTATTGCGGCAGCAAACCAATGTTACCTTTGTGGATACCGCCTTTGTACGCCAAAACCGCAAACTTCCAGATCTTGCCGGGGTAAATGCCACTTCATTTGGGTTGGATTACCAGTGGAATACCACAGACTACCGCCTTAATCCGCGCCGGGGTAATGAAATAGAGCTTTCCATTTTGGGAGGCACAAAAAAAATTGTAAAAAGCAACGATATAGAAAACCTGAAAGATCGGGGTAACCCTGGTTTTGACTTTGCAAGCTTATACGATACCCTTAAGCTTAATACCTTTCAGGCGAAAATTAAATTGAAGGCAGCGCACTACATTCCTACAGGAAGGGCAACCGTTTTAAAACTTGGGTTAGCGGCAGGCTGGTACGAAAGTGGTAATTATTTTCGTAATGAATTGTTTCAAATGGGAGGTTTTCGATTATTGCGGGGTTTTGACGAAGAAAGTATTTTTGCCCGCAATTATGCAGTAGCTACCGCGGAATATCGCCTGCTAAGTGGCAAAAACGCTTATTTCTTTGGGTTTTTGGATGCCGGGTATGCCGGTTACCGCGATGAGGTACAGTCTTTTGACAACAATTTTATAGGAACAGGGCTGGGACTGGCTCTTGAAACCAAAAACAGCATCATCAATATCAGTTGGGCCATAGGCAAGCGAAATGATTTGCCGCTCGATCTGCGGCAATCTAAAATTCACCTTGGGTTTATAAATTTCTTTTGACCAGAGCTGGAAAGGGCGCACTTTTGCCAACGTATTTATGAATTGTTTTGTTACAGCAGAAACTAAGATATTGCGGCGGTTCATTGTGATGGGTAGTTTACTACTTGGTATGTACCTAAGCGTATATGCGCAGCCCGATGCTCCTTTGCGAATGGCTCCTTTGTCTGTTCGGATCGACTCATGCTATAATCCTGCCACAATTATTGATCCGGTTTTTCAGCCAAGGTTATCTATATATCACAAAATAGCGGCTCCAATGCGCATGGGTAAAAGGTTTTATCCATTGTCTTCCGATGAGTATTTTTATTTTTTGGCCGGGCTGCTGATTCTTCTGGGTTTTGGGGTAAAAGCTTTTCCTAAATATTTTTTGGATATATCCCGCTTGCTTTTTCAGGATAGATTCAGCAATAAGTCGGTAAGAGATCAGTTGATGCAGAACAAACAGGCTTCGCTATTTTTAAACTTATTCTTTTTTTTGGCAGGGGGTTGCTTTCTTTACCTCGTGGGTGGGCGTATAGGGCTTCATGTACAGCACAAATGGTATTTTTCCTTGCTTTTTTTTATTATTATACTAGCGGCTAGTTATTTGTTCAAGTTTTTAGTATTGTATCTTACAGGTTGGTTATTGGGGCTCCGCGAACAGATGAATGCCTATATTTTCATCGAATTTTTCATGAATAAGGTTGTGGGGCTTACGTTGATGCCAATGGTAATTTTCTTGTGGCTTGGTCGGGAAGGGTTGCATCCCTATTTTATGACGATTACCATTGTACTGATTTGTACTCTTTTTATTTACCGTTACAGGTTATTATTTCCTGTTTTTGGAAATATAAAGCGGGTATCTCTTTGGCATTTTTTTATCTACCTTTGCGCTTTGGAATTTGTTCCATTATTGATTATCGCCAAAATTTTATCGCTTCACCTGAACGGATAGGTATAGTTTTGCAAAAGTTTTAAAACACCCTGGTAGAAAATGAAAACGTCAGAGAGCTTTATAGAAACTACCAAGGCCGCTAAGCCCATGCGTATTTTAATCACCCAACCCCGACCGGGTTCAGAAAAATCGCCTTATTATGAATTGGAACGTCGTTTTGGGGTAAAGCTAGAATTTCAGCCTTTTATTTTACTTCAACCTATCGCCGCCAAAGAGTTTCGCCGCCAAAAAATTAGTATTACCAGTTTTAGTGCTATTATTTTTACCAGCAGGAATGCGATTGATCATTTTTTTAGAATGTGCGAAGAAATGAGGGTCAATATCAGTCAGGATATTAAATATTTTTGCATTTCCGAGTCGGTTGGTCTTTATCTCCAAAAATTTATACTTTACCGCAAACGTAAAGTTTTTTTTGGAGCCGAAGGTACCAATAAAACGCTTTTTGACGTAATAAACAAACATAAAAACAACGAAAGCTTTCTATATCCCTGTAGCGAAAATCAGCAGGACAATGATATATTGAAATGGCTAAGGGATCATAAATGCAAATATGCCACTCCTTATATGTATAGGTCTGTAAGTGCTGATGTAAAAGAATTGATTACAAAAGAGCATTTTGACATTATTTGTTTTTTCACGCCAAGTGGTGTTAGAAGTTTGTTCGATAATGTACCTGAATTTAATCAAAACGGGATGTTTATCGGAGCCTTTGGAAGCAATACAATGCGCGCTATTGAAGAAGCAGGGTTGAAATCTCATATTATGGCTCCACTTCCTGAGTCGCCAAGTATGATTACTGCCCTTGAAAAATACCTTGTTATTAAATTGGAAGAAGCGGGAAAGGAATAAGTGGGTTAGCCATCACCTTATATAACTTTACTTATTACAAAGCATTTCCTGATAAAAATCTAAAAGCTATGGTTCCTTTAAAAGCATCATTTTTTTTGTTTTATATGTTTTATTGGCGTCAAAAACAGATCTTTTGTTAAAGGATTACAGCTAATTGGGTAATTTTTTCCAAAATTGGGACAATAATAGGTAATTATTTTTCAACATTTTCGGTTTTGTGTTATTATTGCTATCTGTATTTTAGTTGATTGTGGTTTTTAAGTATGTATTTTTTTCAATTTCTACAATTAGCCGAAAGAAAATACGTTTTTTAAAAAAGTTGGGTGGTGGAAGTCAAACTCAATTACTTAAAAATTAGATTTTATTTGAATACCTTATTTATTATTTTTGCGATCATTTAGTATTGTAAACCCATGCGTAATATATTAATTTACTTGTTGATACCGGGTGCGGCCATTTTTTTAGTGAGCTGTGGAAAACTTGGCAAAAAAACACCGGGAGTACCCGACGATGGACAAGTTCATGGTGTTGCCCCATCCGCTAAACCAGGACTTACAAAGCCTCTTGGAATGGTGTATGTGCCGCCGGGAACCTTTCACATGGGCCCTAGTGATGAAGATGTTAGTTATGCCATTACTGCGCGTAACAAACAGGTTTCAATCCAAGGGTTTTGGATGGATGCCACAGAAACAACTAATAACCAATATCGTCAATTCGTGTATTGGGTTCGTGATTCCATTTCAGCTAAACTGATGGGAATTGTAAAAAATGTTGATGGAGTGGACTATGTGGATTGGCCCAAAGCTAAAGCCATTAAGTACAATGATAAAGCCACTATTGAGAAATTGGATGCTATTGTATTACCTCCTCCAGACAGACTATATGGTAAAAAGGAAATTGATCCGGAGAAAATCGAGTTCGGTGTTGAGTATTTTGATTTAACCGAGGCTGCTAAAAATGAAAATAAAGGAAAACCAAGAAGTCAGTTTGTGGTGAAATATGCTGAAAAAATATATCCCGATACATTGGTTTGGATGCGTGATTTTTCCTACAGCTATAATGAACCCATGACTCAAAGGTATTTTGCCCACGTTGCTTTTGGCAATTATCCTGTAGTTGGCATCAGTTGGAAACAGGCTATGGCTTATTGCAACTGGAGAACGCTCTACCTCAATAGTTTTCTTGATCGAAAAGGACGCATGACAGAATCAGGCTTCCGTTTGCCTACAGAAGCTCAGTGGGAGTACGCAGCTCGTGGTGGAAGAAGTCAGGCTCCATACCCGTGGGGTGGTATGTACCTTAGAAACAAAAAAGGTTGTTTACTTGCCAACTTCAAGCCGGGCAGAGGTAATTATCCCGAAGATGGAGGTTTTTACACTGTAAGAGCAGATGCGTATTGGCCTAATGATTACGGACTTTATAATATGTCTGGTAATGTGGCAGAATGGACTTCCTCGCTTTATTATGAAGGAGCGTACAATTTTCAACATGACATGAACCCTGATATTCGCTGGAATGCCAAAGATAGTGACCCTCCCCGCATGAAACGTAAAGTATTACGCGGTGGTAGCTTTAAGGATATAGGTTATTTTCTACAAACAAGTACGAGAGCCTACGAGTATCAAGACACTGCAAAATCTTATATAGGTTTCCGTACGGTGGTTGATCTTCCTTATTTTGGTCAGGCTGGCAGTGGCAGAAATAAATAAAATCTACAATGTATTTCCATTAAAATTCTTTTAAATGATTACTCGTTCAATTTATCGGGTAATCATTTGGGTATATTCACTCTTTATAACAATTATTCTAATTTTTTGAAAATTAAGATTTATGGCAGGCGTAACAAGAAGAACTGAAATTATTGTAAATGTTATTGTTTGTTTAGGGGCAGCCGTAGTATTGGTAGGTGCCTGGTCCAAGCTGTTGCATTTGCCTTTTGCAGATACCATGTTGACAATAGGGTTGCTTACCGAGGCTTTTATTTTTATAGTTTACGCTTTCTTGCCTCCGGCTCCCTCCGGCGCACCAGTCTCGGTTAGTAGTTCTGCAGGAAACCCCGCATTGAAGTCTATTGAAGAAATGCTGGAAAAGGCTGAAATTAATCCAACCAACCTTCAAAAATTGAGTGCTGGCTTTCAGAAACTCGGAACCACAGTTGATAAGTTGGGCGAAGTTGGTGATGTAATGAAAAGCACAGGTGACTTTTCATCTAATACTCAGAATGCTGCAAATGCCATGGCTTTGGTAACCAATTCTATCGAAAAAACAAGCGACACCCTGCTGAAATTTAATCAGGTGAGTGGCAGTGCGGATCAGTTTCACGGACAGGTTCAGGATCTTACTAAGAATCTGGCCTCGCTTAATGCTATTTACGAATTGGAACTACAGGACACGAACAACCATTTGAAAGCTATGAATAGTTTCTTTGGTAATATGACGGCAGTATCGCTAGCTATGCAAAGTAGTGTGGACGATGCTAAAAAGGCTCAACAACAAATAGGTATGCTTGCAAAGAATTTGACCAGCCTGAACAATGTTTATGGAAACATGCTCAGTGCTATGCAGGTAAGGGGTTGATAACCTTTTTTTTTTATAAATGGCACACCATGTAAGTGCTTTGATACGACGTTAATTTTTAATTACAAATACCTCTTTTTACTAAAAACATCAATTTAATATGGCTTTACCACAAGAGCCGAGGCAGAAGATGATCAACATGATGTACCTCGTGTTGACAGCCCTATTGGCACTCAATGTCTCTTCGGAAATTTTGAACGCTTTTAGAACGGTAAATAATAGTTTGGACAAATCTAATGAAGTCATAAATCAGGCAAACGCGGGTATTTCGGCTAATATGAAATTAATGCTCGAAGATGAAAATCTCCGGGTAAGGGCTGAGTATTGGAAACCAAAAGCAGATTCAGCTTTGCAAATTACAGAGAAAATGGCTTCTTACATTGGCGAATTAAAAGAAAGACTCCTAAAAGAGGCGGGTAGGGACGATGGTATGCCTATGTATGATGAGGAAGGTACCCCCCTTTTTAAAGAAGATAATTTGGATGCACCTACGAGGTTGTTTGAAACAATGGGAGAGGGCGATAAATTGTATGCAGCACTTGTAAAATTCAAAGTGGACATTTTAAAAGTTTTACCAACAGAACTAGCATCTAAATTAGATTCAATACTTCCTATTGATCTTACTATGCCTAGAACCCAAAATAAGGGGAATAATACCTGGACAAGCGCTTACTTTAGAATGACACCTGCAGTGGCTGCCATTACAATTCTTAGTAAGTTCGAAAATGATGTACGACGCAGTGGTAATTTAGTTGCTAATACTGCTATGGATCAGGTTGGCAAAGTGAAGGTCATTCTGAATAAGTTTGAAGCATTGGTAAGTCAAAATACAGAATACACATTGCCTGGACAGCCTATCAAAATTTATGCGGGTTTGGGTGCCTTTAGTACCGAGAACCTTCCAACTGTTATTATTAATGGTACGCCACGTACGGTAGATCCCGCTACGGGTACTGCCTCTTGGGAAACAGTAGCTGCCGGTGGAGGCGATCAATCAGTAAAAGTATCCATTACTTATACAGATCCCAACGATGGATCGCGTAAAGTGTCTGAAAAAACAGTTAAGTACACGGTAGGGCAGCCTAGTGGTGCCTCAATATTTTTATCAAAGATGAACGTAATGTATATAGGAGTGGAAAATCCCGTTACAGTAAGTTCAGGTTCAGGAAAAGCGGAAAATATGTCGGTTTCTTTTACTGCAGGAGCCATAAGTGGGGCTGGTGGTGGCGGTAAATATATTGCCAAGCCTACTACACCGGGTAATGCTACTGTAAATGTAAATGTAGATGGCAAGTCTTTTCCATTCCCCATCCGGGTAAAATATCTTCCGGATCCGGTGCCTTTGGTAGGTAACGAAAGTGGAGGTAAAATGTCTTCTGCAAAATTCAAGGCCATTGGAGGCTTAAGAGCTACCTTGAAAGATACTGATTTCGATGCTCCATTCCTGATTATTAGTTACAATCTTGCTGGTATAGGCCCTGGTTTTCAGCAATACACTTCTGTACCAATAAGTGGTCCTGCCTGGGGAGGTAATGCAGTGGCTACACAAGCACGTCCTGGAAGTCAGGTATTTTTTGATGAAATTATTGCAAGAGGCCCTGATGGCAGAAATCGTAGATTACCTTCCATCTCCTTCCAATTACAATAAAATGGAGTAAATTCCGTTGACATATTTAAGTATTACATTTTTTAAATAAGGCGATTATGAAAAGGGCATTTATTATAGCTGGCATGGTTGGGTTGATGTTCGCCATTGCAGGTGATGCACAGGCACAAAATAGAAGAAGAACCACCCCAAAGAAAAGAACAACTCCAGCCGTAAATGCTGCCGCACAGCCTGCTGTTGTTGCTCCCCTGCCACCCCCGCCACCTGTGGATACTATTCCCATTCGTGTGGTAAAGCAAGGCCGGAGGCCATCTACCACCATTGATTCTGGTGGTGTTACTATTTTAGATAAGATTCCATTAAAGCATGATAATATACGGTTAGATGATCAGGTGTATCGTCAGGTTGTATGGCGTGTGATTGACACACGTGAAAAAATGAACATGGGTTTTAGTTATGAGGCAGATGAAGATAATGGCAATCAAAAGTTTTTAAATATTATCCTAAAGCATATCAAAGAAGGTAATGTTGGGGCATTTAGTGCTGCGGATGATAGGTTTACCACATTACTTTCAACTGCCGAAGTTGCCAAAATGCTGGCAGGTAGCAGTTATGATATAGACGTACCCGATTTTGTAAATGATCCTTCCGGTGCTACTATGAAAACAGTGACGGTGAGAAATGAATTTAATGAGGCATCTATTCGTCAGTTTGCACTGAAAGAAGAAATTATTTTTGAT
>Ga0136636_10001383_pt1 | contig 14094 bp, 9 predicted proteins | sample AntDrymUQ8522106_2_FD_104653 | JGI IMG/M metagenome (GOLD analysis project Ga0136636, IMG submission 104653) | Polar desert sand microbial communities from Dry Valleys, Antarctica - metaG UQ852 (21.06) | ecosystem: Environmental > Terrestrial > Soil > Desert | place: Antarctica: Dry Valley... | reverse complement strand
TTACTAAGGTTTGCCCATTAGGACTAAAGGCAACAGACCATACAGACTTGGTATGTCCTGCAAAGTTAGCAAGGAGTTTGCCACTAGCTAGATTCCAGAGCTTGATTGTTCTGTCATAACTACCACTAGCTAAGGTTTGTCCATTAAGGCTAAAGGCAACAGACCATACAGATTCAGAATGCCCCGTTAGAGTGTGCAACAATTTGCCATCGCCTAAGCGCCACAGCTTGATGGTTTTATCCATACTGCCACTCGAAAGGGTTTGCCCATCAGGACTGAAGGCAACAGAACGTACTTCTTGGGAATGCCCTGTGAGAGTCTGTATAAGTGTCGGACTGCCAGTGTTTAGCTGCCAAATTCTGATGGAGTTATCTTTACTGCCACTGGCTAACTTCTGGCTATCGGGGCTAAAAGCAACAGATTTTACCCAGCCTACATCCTGGAGTGTAAAGAGTTCTTTGCCTGTGTCGAGATTCCAGAGCTTAATGGTATTATCAGCACTGCTACTAGCAAGCAATTTTCCGTTGGGACTTATAGCGATCGCTTCTACGTCGTCTTTATGCCCATCAAGGGTACGGATGAGAGTTCCTGTTTGCAGATTCCACAGTTTAATTCGATTATCCCAACTGCCACTAGCGAGTACACGGCGATCAGCGCTAATGGCCAAGGATACAACTGCATCAGCATGACTTTTAGAACTGTGGAGTAATTTGCCAGTGTGCAGATTCCAAATCTTGATCGTGCCATCATAGCTACCACTAACCAAAGTATTACCATCTGGACTGATAGCGATCGCATAAATCCACGCTGAATGTCCTTTTAGGGTTTGCTCAGGTTGAATGATTGGCGAGGCCATAGCGCCAGGTGTGGCCATCTGGAATGGAAATAGTAAACGATAGGAGCCAACCCCAACCAAGGTTGCTGTAGATGTAATTGCCAGTACTACTGTAATTTTCTTAACAATTTGGTTTGACACTACAGAGGGACTCCCCATTTACACAATTTGGGCAACAAATAGTACAAAAAAACACAAGCCAGAAAAAAAGAAAGCTTATTTTAGCTTTTTCAACTAATTAGTTACTTCCGCCGTGCTGTACTAGTGCTTCTTTCTGGTAATTCTGCTTTAATTACTTTAGTTGCATTTTTTTGTTGCTTATTTTGGTGTTCAATCCAAAGTCGGATGATAAATAAAACCGTGATTATGGTAGTAGCAACAAGGCTAATCGGTGTTAAATATGTCCAATGACCTGACATCTTATCCCAGATATGCCAAATCAAAATAACCATAGCTGGATAAGTGAGTTTGTGTAATTCCTTCCAGTTCTTTTTCAGCTTTTTTACACTCCAATTATTAGAAGTTATAGAAAGGAGTGTAAAAATAATGAAAGTGCTTACGCCCTGGATATATATCCAAAATGTCTTGATGTCAAAAAAATCAAAGTTTCTTTTTTGAACCATTAGGAAACCATGACCTAAAGCCAAAAAGAAAGCTATAATACCAATGGTACGGCGGCGTTTTAGCAGCCATTGGGGAATTCCAGTCTCTTTGGTTTGCGGAAAAACAATTCTTAGAGTTGTGGGAAGTAATGTGGCTATATAGTTAGTTAATGATAGAAATCCCAGAATATTAGCAAAGGGTGATTGATCTATTGAAAACATGATTAATCTCTAAAAATAATATTGTTGACGATAGAAACTACAGGTATAAATAGTGAAGCGAAACTTGCGCTCATCCGAATGGAGATAGCAGATAAGCTAGTATCACCGCTACGCAAAAGTCAAAAGTCAACTTCGCTAGCTAAATAAGTTTGTAATAAGGACTTTAGTCCTTGTGTTAAACGCTGAAGTACATCTTTATTTTTGGTATTTTTCTAATTACTTACATCCATAAATTAGCTGTTTTATTACTTACTTACATTGTAGTATAATTACTTGAGGGTTAATAGTACCCTAGAGGGTACTCTCTCCAACTGCAATCTTTCCTGGCATGATGCAGCATTAACAAAATAGTCACGTTACTTAGACGATGGGGTTTACTTTTATTCATAAAAAAACCCCCTCCTCGCTGGCGCAAGGAAGGGGTTGAGGGTGGGGATAACCTAATATCCGCCTTCTTCTTCGTATTCTGGCTGTCTTTCCTTAACTTTCTTGGGAATATTCACAGGCTTCGGCGCATCTTCCCAAGCATCGCCGTCTACGTCGTCATAATCATCGTATTCGTCAACATAAGGCTTGCTGTAAGGCTTGGCTTCATACTTTAGCGGCTGCGGTTGTTGATACCTGTCGCTACCTGTTGCTTCACTCCAGTTATCTTCTTCCTCGTCTTCTTCGTATTGAATAGATTCATACTGCTGTGCCCTCATTACCTGACGCTGTGGCCTTTCTTCTTCCACATAGTCTTCTGTCCATTCTTCTTCCCGCGCTACGGGTTCTGGGGCGCGAACTTTTTGCCTGGGTGGCTGCAATGGCACTCCACTAGGCAGTTGATTGGCTGGTGCAACTGTCCGAGGTGGAGTATAGCCGTATTCTTCTTCTATATCTCGCTCCCAAGGTGCTTTGCCGATACCCAGACGCTCTAGTAAACCAACTGTCAACTGGTTTACCCGTTCTTCGGCTCCCTCAAACACAATCAACCGATTGGGGCCAGTGCTGACAATTTCATCCACTGAGAACTCGTAAGTACTCAGAAATTGATCGGGAATTTGGGGCAATCCTAAAGAAGCAATGACTATAGAGTTAAGCTTCCCGGTTTCGCCGTTGAATTTGAAGCCCCGAACTTTGCCTAATACTTCACCTGTTTCTGTAATTACTTCCCAGTTAATCAGATTGCTGAGAGATTCAACTTCGATATCTTCAATTACATCTTCGTTATCAACCAGAATGACATCACCAATCTGGTTGATGTTGTTGAGGTACATATAGCGCGGTATGCCCGAAATAGAGATCAGGCTGTCTCGCAAACCAATTGCCACAACCTCTCGTTGATCAATATCAACCCAGACTTGACTAACGATGCCTAGCCGCTTGCCGTTGTCGCGGGTAATCACCTGGGTATTTAATATGTCGGAACGCCTAATTATCTGTTCGGAGGTCATTCTATACCGAGTCCTGATCTCGAATCCGGTTTATCTATACACTATTATTAACAAAAAATCAAGCAGATGTATTGGATGATTGTAACTTAATCCCCAAAACTTGAGTGTAAGCTCCTCGTGCTTGAGTAACGCCGATTGTGCGTTCGGCTGATTCTATCATCGGACGACGCAAACTCACAACTATAAATTGCGCTTGTTGTGATTGTTGCTTAATCATTCTAGCTAATCGTTCTACGTTTGCCCCATCTAAGAACATATCTACTTCGTCAAAGGCGTAAAAGGGCGATGGGCGATAGCGTTGGAGGGCAAAGATAAAGCTCAAGGCTGTAAGTGATTTTTCTCCCCCAGACATGGAAGCTAGGCGTTGTACGGGTTTACCTTTGGGATGAGCGACTAAATTTAGTCCACTGCTAAAGGGATCTTCGGGATTTTCGAGTTGTAAATAGCCGTCACCGTCTGAAAGAATGGCAAAAATCGATTGAAAGTTTTCGTTGACGGCATCGAATGCTTCTTTAAAGGCAAGTTGCCGCAATGTGGTAAAATTTTCAATCCGCAAAAGTAGTTCGGTACGTTCCCCTTCTAGTGTTTCTAATTTTTGCGTCAGTTCTTGGAGGCGGTTTTGGGTGCGTTCGTATTCTTCCAACGCCAGCATATTAACAGGTTCCATTGCCTGTAAGCGTTTGGTGAGCGATCGCAATTCTTTCTGCAATTCTTCCAAATCTACCTGATCTGGAACTTCCGGCAAAGGATTTGGTAATTCTGCTCCCATATCCCGCAACTGGCTTTGCAGGGCAATTAATTCCTCCCGCCGCTTCTCTTGGGTTTCTTGGAGTTTTTGGATTTCCCATTGCAATTGTTGTTGGCGCAAAAGATGCGATCGCACTTCTAGTTCTGTAGTGTCGCGTTTTTGTTTCTCTTCTCCCAAATTTTGCTCCATTTGACTGAGGTTGGCGCGGGTTTGGGTGATTTGGTTGTCTATCGTTGTGATTTGTATGGAGACGCTATGAATCGCGTCTCTACAAGAGGTTTGTTGGGTTTCGTATTCAGTGATTCGCGCCTCTGCTTCTTGGATTTTTTCTTGTAAACGTTGTTGCTGATTTTCTAAATTTTTTAATCTTTGTTCAGCTTCGCGTAATGCTGTCTCCCGTTGTTGCAATTGTTGCTCTTGAATTTTAATTGTCGCTTGGATTTGTTGCCATTCGCTAGGGGTTTGGGATGCTTCCAACTCTGCTAAAGCGTGTCGCAATTGTTGCAACTGAGTTTCTTGTCCCGGTAATTCCCGCTCTAAGATTTGTAATCGGGATTGAGCGGTGGCTAACTTTTCGCTGTTTTGGGCGAGTTGCGATCGCGTCCCCTCTAATTGCGCTGTTAAATTCTTAATATCTTTCTGCAACTGTTCAAATTGCAACTGCTGTTCGCGCCGCGCCTGACGCGCTTCTGTTAGTTCCTGGGTAAGTTTTTTGGTTCTGGTTGATAAAGTTGCGATCGCTTCAGTACAACGCTCTAAAACCCGCTCAATGTCCACCAAACGACTTCTTAAAGCGATCGCTTCATCAGATTCCGCCGCTTCGGCATTGCCAAACCGCAAGGCTGAACGATTGGTGTTACTACCACCAGTCATTGCACCGCTAGTTTCTAAGAGTTCCCCGTCTAAGGTGACAATGCGATATAACCCTAAATTTTTCCTCGCCGCCTCTAGGCTGGCAAATACTACCGTGTTACCAAAAACATAGCTAAATACATCTTTGTAACGGCGATCGCAATCGACTAAGTTCACAGCATAATTAACGAAACCGTTGGCAAAACGCAGCGTTGCATCTTGAGTAAATTTAGGAGCGTGAATTTTATTCAACGGTAAAAAAGTCGCTCTCCCAGCACGTTTCTGTTTGAGCAGTTCAATCCCGGCTGCGGCGATGCTGTCATCTTCTACCACAATATGTCCCAAACGTCCACCGGCAGCCATTTCTAAAGCTAGCTGATGGCGGGGTTCCACCTTTCCTAACTGCACAACTAAGCCACAAAGTCCAGGCATTCCCGATTGTAAAATGACTTTACTAGCTTGGGTTCCTTGGACTTCTTGCTGTGCTTGCGCTTGTGCCTCTATTTTATCCAACTGGCGTTGTTTTTCCCGTTGTTCAGAAAGTAACCGCTTTTGGGTTTCCTGTTGGATTTGCAATTCTTGTTCTGTGGCTGAGAGATTTTGAGCTAAATTTTGGATGGGTTCGCTAGAGGTGTTAAATTCGGTTTCAACTTGATTACACTCAGCTTGTTTTTGGGCTAATTGCGGTTCGTCGCGTTCAATTAACTGGGTTTGCTCTTGGATTAACTGCTGTAACTGATTATTGCGTTCCCTGAGTTGTGCTTGTTCTGTGCGTTGCGGTTCCAGAGTTTGCAGCAGAGTTTCAATTTGACGGTTAAATGCCGTTTGTTGCTGTACCCACGCTTCCGAAGCCGAGGCGATTTCTGCGGCGGCTTCGCGGGAGGTTTCTAAGGCTTGGTGCGCTTCGTTTCTTTGTTGTTGTGAAGACGCGATGAATCGCGTCTCTACAATTTGTGTTTCGGCAATTTCTTCTAGGGAAAGATGGTATTTTTGAATTTCTTGCTGAGTTTGAAGCAGACGTTTGGCGGTTTCTTGGGAAGCTGTTTGTAATTCCGTTAACTGACGCTGGAGTTGTTTTCGTTCTGCTTCTTGAGTGGCGAGGGTAGATTGTACCGCTAAAAGTTCATCTTCTCCCAATGCTTTTACATGGGCATTGAGTTGTTCAAGTTCAGCAGTTTTTTGGACGATTTCAGAATTTAGATTTGTGAGTTGGGTAGTGAGTTCATTAAAATTGCGATCGCCTGTTTGAATTTCATGAACTAACTTTTCTTGTTGTGCTTGTAGCGATCGCCATGATAAAACTGCTTCCCAGGATTGTTTCGCCAGAAATTCTGTGCGGAGTTTTTGATATTTCTCAGCTTTCGCCCGATCTTGGGAAAGGCGATCGCGCTGTGCGGTTAATTCTGTCTCGATAATCCGACAACTATCTTCCTTTTCTTTCACCTCATCTAAAGTTGATTTGGCTTGGATAATTTTGCGATCAAATGCCGCCACCCCAGCCAATTCATCAATAATTTCTCGCCGTTCCCGCGTATTCATCGAGATAATGCTGGTGACATCCCCTTGCAGCACCACATTGTAGCCTTCAGGATAAACCCGCAGGTTACTTAGTTCCTCATGCAATTGTGTCAACGTGCAAGCTTCACCATTGATATAGTAATTCGAGGTGTAACTTCCTTGGTGAGTGACTCGCAGCCTTCTAGTAACACTCCACTCTGCCGATTTTGGCTTTTGGCTTTTGGATTTTGGATTTTCTTCCTCTACTTCCTCTGCTTCCCCTACTTCCTCTACTTCCTCCCTTTGCGCTTTTGTGTCCTTGTGTGAGATTTCATCCGACAAATCAAACGTCACAGTGACGCTAGCTTCAATAGAAGCGCGTCCTTTAGACGTTTGGGTGTTATTTACCAAATCTGGCAAGCGCTCGGCTCGCATTCCCTTAGAACTGGAGAGTCCGAGGCAAAATAGCAGTGCATCGAGAATATTAGATTTACCCGAACCATTTGGCCCAGATATGACAGTACACCCCGGTAGCAAAGGGACTGAGGTAGTGCCACCGAAGGATTTGAAGTTCGTAAGTTCCACGCGCTTGATATGCACCATAGGCGCTGGTTCACTGGGCTAATGAAGAACAAGTGTATCAACTAATTGAAAATTCGCAAGAGGGTAGGGGGAAAATTAGGGATTATCGAACCACAGAGGCGCAGAGAACGCAGAGAGGGTAGGAGAATCGTGGTTTAGATAAAAAACAATACTGCTAGAGTTAGCACAAGCACGAGATTTCATTGCAGGCGTTCAAAAGCAACTATATCAAATCAATTCCAGTTTTAGTTGAGATAACTAACTGCCAAGACGAGCAACTAATTTAACAAGTTGTTGTTGGCAAAGCGATCGCTATTAATTTATTACTATTTATTGCAATAATATTTTACAAGTATGTAAGATGATTTTAAGGGTAAATATAATAAAGTAAATTATGCAACTAGAAGATTACTTTGACTTTCAGCGTCCTGATGATATTCGACTCAAAGGTACAAGAGTAGGAATTGAAACTATCCTTTACGAGTACATCCACCGTGCTAGAACTCCAGAAGAAATTGCCAACATTTATACATCACTAACGCTAGAACAAGTTTACGCGACTATTCTTTATTACTTGCACAACAAAGAAGCTGTAAGCAACTATATAGCTGATTGGTTGGAGTGGAGTCATAGAATGCAGGAAGAACAGCGACGTAATCCCTCACCAGTTGTAATCAAATTAAAAAAAATGATAGCTGAAAAAGAAGCGATGAAAAAAGCACAATAAAATGACTCTCAAATATCTGCTGGATGAAAATGTTGCCCCTCTTTATCAGGTTCAACTCAAACGGCAAAAACGCGATTTAGTTGTCTGGGTAGTTGGTGATCCTGGTACGCCTTCTAAAAGTACATTAGACCCAGAAATATTATGCTGGTGTGAGGAACACAACTTTTTATTAGTTACGAATAACCGCAAATCTATGCCTGTGCATTTGGCTGAACATATCGCGCAAGACCGTAATATACCAGGTATTTTTATTTTGAATGATAAATTAACCATCGGTCAGAATATCAATGAATTAATTTTAATTGCTGAAGCATCTTTGGATAACGAATATCAAAATCAAATTATTCATTTACCACTACTGTAATAGTGATGTTACATAACTAGCTGCTACTGATGCTCACCAGTTACCAGAGTGGTAGTAGTTCAATTTTATTCTCTGTTCTTAAAATCTACAGTGAGGAGTTTTCTCTTGCCAATTCCTCACCCTGCGATCGCTATCAGTTCATTATCATTTATTACAAGAGTATTTTCCCTTAATTTTCAGTATTAATACGCTGAATTAAACATTTAAAAGAATTTTATTATAGTTATTTACACTGATTTAAATATAGCTATTTTACACATAATATAGTAAATATTAGCAAAATTAACTCAGTAATGTTTAGACTGCTGCTAACAAAAAAACTTAATTGCAGAGAAAGTAAATTGGACAAGATCACAAAGCCCCCTTGTCCTTACCAGGGCTAATTTATGCAAACACTGCTAAACAACCGCTATCGAGTAATTCGGACTTTGGAAAGTGGCGGATTTGGTGAGACTTTTTTGGCAGAAGATACCCAAATGCCTTCTAACCGATGTTGTGTAATTAAACAGCTTAGACCAATTCAAAATAATCCTCAGATTTACCAGTTGGTACAAGAGAGGTTCAAGCGGGAAGCGGCAATTTTAGAAGACTTGGGCGGCGCAACTAAACAGATACCCGCCTTGTATGCTTACTTCCAGCTAGATGGTCAATTCTACTTAGTGCAAGAGTGGATTGAAGGTGATACCTTAACTAAAAAAGTTGACAAGCAAGGCTCATTAAGTGAAAGTGCGGTAAAAGAAATATTAGTAAATTTATTACTAATAACGGAATACGTACACAATCAGCGGATTATCCATCGAGATATCAAACCAGATAACATCATTTTGCGTCATCGCGATAGTAAGCCAGTGCTGATTGATTTTGGCGCGATACGGGAAACGATGGGAACAGTGGTGAATTCCCAAGGAAATCCTACCAGTTCGATTGTGATTGGTACGCCTGGATATATGCCAAGTGAACAAGCAGCAGGTAGACCAATTTATTCTAGTGATTTATATAGTTTAGGAATCACAGCAATTTATCTTCTCACGGGGAAACAGCCACAAGAATTAGAAACAGATCCACGTACCGGGGAAATTATCTGGCACAAACACGCTCTGAGTGTGAGTCAAACAATGATAGCAGTGATAGATCGGGCGATCGCCTACCATCCACGCGATCGCTTTGCTACTGCTAAAGAAATGCTAGAAGCCTTGCAATTTGGCGCAAGAACCTTCCCGTCTACGGTAGCTCATATCCAACCAACAGCAGTAACTGCACCTCCTGCAACACCTCAAAATACAGTTGCTGTCAGCCCTGCGCCTTCGTATCAACCTACCCATCAAAATAGTGGAACCAGAGGACTATTTCTCGCCAGTCTAATTGCAGGTGGTTTGATTGGTGGTTCTATAATCATTGGTTTTGCCCTTAATAAATCGTCTCAACCAGTGGTACAGTCAAGCGTTTTATCTGAATCTTCCCCAACCCGCGATGAAGTGCAAGATACGCCTACACCTGCACAATCCCCAGTTTCTATCACTCCAGAACCTACCATAAGTAAAGAACCACAGGATCAAGAAGTATCACCTGTGCGATCGCAATTTCCCAGCAATAACGTTCCTAGCCTCACTCAATCTGCTCAACTGCCTTCTTCAACACAGCCTCAAATCGATAGGCAAACACCAGAACAAGCTGTGCAAAATTATTTTTATACTATTAATAAACGTGATTTTCAAACGGGATGGAATCAATTATCTCCTAGCTTTCAAAATAATAAACGTCTGCATCCAGATGGCTATCTTTCATACATTGACTGGTGGGGGGGAAAGGTTCAAAGCGTAGATATCGAACAAGTTAGTTTAATAGAAGCAACTGCACAGACAGCTACAGTAAATGCTAAAATCAAATACTTAATGAGCACTCAAAAACTAATTCCTGGTTCTGTACGCTTTTTCCTTTTATGGGATGCCCAAAATAGCAGATGGATTATTAGTGATACCAAATAGTTCCGTTTTGGAATAAAGTATTATCATCAAGTATCACAATTTAAGCCCGCGCAAGCTAGTTTTGAGGGTTTGTAGTAAGGACTTTAGTGCTTAGAAAATAAAGACTAAAGTCCTTACTACGAACTTGCAAATAAAAAACAGGACTTACATCTGTGTAAGTCCCTGTTTGCCTTTAATGGCGATGTTAACTGAGAGCTTCAGTTAGTCTTTTATGGCATTTTCACAGCTTCAACTTTTGCTTCCACTTTCACTGTCTTCACACCTTGAACTTCTTTAGCCAAGGTTTCAGCTTTCTGGAGTTCTTCAGCAGAAGTTACTGTGCCTTTGAGGATGATTTCACCCTCTTTGTTTTCAACTTTTAAATTATTGCCTGGTAAGCCTTTATTCAACTTTTCGCTAACTTCAGTTTTCAAGTTGCTCTTAGCTTTTGTTGCTGCCATTTTTTCAGAATCGGTTTTAACTTTAGTATCTGTACTAACTGCTAAAGGAGTCGTTTGTGTTCCTGGAATGGCAATAGTTTTATCCGCAGTTTGATTTATCTGAGAAGCTGGTGTTGCTGGTGCTTGAGCGGCTTCATTAGTAGTGCTAGGAGTTTCTGAACCAGTTTTAGTAGCCTCTTGGCAGCCAAAAGTACCAACGACCAAAATGCTACTAATTAGTAATAGAATTAGCTTTTTCATTATCTTCTCCAAATTGAATACTAGAAGCGATTAATTGAGGTGTGTGTGATTGTGAGGAGCAGATGTTAAAAACCAATTAAATGTGAAGTAGCAAAATTTCCCAAGCAATTGCTCAGGTTACTGGAAATTGAAACTTAGACGATTTCTTGAGGCTAAGATTTTGCAGCCATTTCTCAGAAGCGCCAATTCAATTTTACTGACGGTTGCTAACCAGGATGCGTCTGCATACAGTCTGTAGCTCTCTATGAATTTAATGTAGATGCCGAGTAGCTCTTTCGGTGGTAGACTGTGCAGCCTTACAGTAGTGACTCGATGTTATCAGATTTAAGTCAGTTTGGCGATATCTAAGCCTATGCAAATCAAAACTTCAGCATTTTTGCAATTCTGTGGCAGCAAAATTACCAACAAAATGTTACTTTAGAAAACTATGGCTTACTTACAATGCCCCAAATATCAGGAAATATTAGCCAATGCCATACCTTACTTCCGCCCGCGAAATTAGTGCCATTGTCGCTGAATATACCAACGCTAAAACGCTGTGGATAGATACAGAAGTTGCTGACTATAAAAGCCGTAATCCCAGACTATCGCTGATTCAGGTATTAGATAATCCCCAAGATATGAGTGGCGATCGCGTCTACCTTTTAGATGTCCTAGATCAGCCTAATATTATAGCTGAATTTATTGAAAAAATTATGATAAATTCTGCAACTGAAAAAGTTTTTCACAACGCCAGTTATGATCTAAAACTTCTCGGTAACAAGAAAGCCAAAAATATTACTTGTACTTTAGATATGGCAAAAAAAATTCCCTACTATCTTTTACCATTACCTAATTACCAACTCAAAACCATAGCTACATCACTTTGTAGCTTTAACAATATCGATAAACAAGAACAAACAAGCGATTGGGGAAAACGTCCCCTGACTGAAGAACAGATAGAGTATGCTTACTTAGATTGTATTTATCTGGCTCAAATCCACTTAAACTTATTAGATTTACAAGCCAAAGCCAGCCCCGATCCCGCAACGGAAGACTTAATATCACTAAGTACCAGATCCTCGCAATTTGAGCAACAATACAAGTTGTTGAATTCCGAATTTGAGCATTTGCAAGAACGCATGAAAAAAGCCATGCAAACTCAGAATATATCTGAAACTGCCTATTACAAACTGACTAGTTATGAACGGACTACAGTCAAAGCTACTTTTACAGAATTAGCAAGGCTAGCGCAAAGTGAAGGTATTAATTTAGATTTCCCAATCACACTCACTCAGAAACTCCAAAAAGATTTAGGGACAAATCTGGAACAACTTTCTGTAGATATTGAAAAAACAACCTCTTGGCGGCTAAATCCCAAAAGCCAAGAAAGTGATATTCAGGATGAGTAAATTGTTTAGATGGCTACAAATTCCAAAATTTATGGAGTTATTGTCTTAGAATAAATCTTGATATTTCAGTTTTCTTTCAAACAGTATTCTAAAAAACATGAACAACAGTAGGTTACTGCTCAGAAATCCATTGTCAAAAATTACATAGATGACAATAGCAAAAAGCCAAAATGACAAGTTTTATACTTTATATTTCATGATTTTTCCTTAATATAACTATTAAATAAATTTATTGAATATCAGGTGAATTTATAAATTAGCTTTAAATGTCTATCAAAAGTTAGAATAATTATTGAGTTAAAGAATTAAAATCTAGATTTTGGTACTAATTGCGTTCAGGTGTTATAGCAGTTGATATTAAATTATGAGACGGCGTTTATTTAAACAAAAGCGAACAAGGGTAAATCAAGTATTTACCATAGCTATTTTTACTACATTGACAGCAATTAGCAGTGTTTCTTGTAGTAAGAATGACAATGTTTTGGTAACAGAAATAGGAGTCAGTCAACCTAGCCGTCGTTCAGTGACAACTTCCAAAGGTGGGGAATTCTATCTTCAGGGAAAGAATCAGCATTTAAATGGCGACTTGCAAGCCGCGATCGCTTCTTATGGTAAGGCAATTGATCAAAATTCTCAATATGGCGCTGCCTACAACGGCCGGGGATTAGCCTACTTTGATTCGGGAGACAAGGAAAAAGCGATCGCAGATTACAATCAAGCACTTAGCATCAACCCTAACGACGCGGAAGCCTACAATAACCTGGGGAATGCCCGCGCCTCATTAGGAAATAACAGAGAAGCACTTAAAGATTATAGTGAAGCGATTCGCCTGAATCCCAACTATGCTGAAGCCTACAATAATCGAGGAAATGCCCGCGCCACCTTGGGAGAAAGAAGAGGGGCGCTAGATGATCTTGACCAAGCAATTCTCCTCAACCCCAAATATGCGATCGCTTATAATAACCGAGGAAATGCCCGTGCTGCCAATGGAGAGCCACAGGGTGCGATCGCAGATTACAATGAAGCCATTCGCCTCAACCCTAACTTTGCCCCTGCCTACAATAACCGGGGAAATGCCCGCGCCACCAATAAAGACAAACAGGGAGCGCTCAAAGACTTACAACAAGCAGCAAGCATTTTTCAAAGTCAGGGTAACAACGATTTATATGAACAAGTGATGAAAAACATTAAAGAACTTGGACAGTAGGGAGTGGGGAATGGGGAAGCAAGAATTTTAGATTTTAGATTTTGGATTTTAGATTGAAATTTAATCCAAAATTTAAAATCCAAAATCCAAAATTGAATTGCCCAATTCCCAATATCCTATTCTTCAATCAATGGGCTGCGGAGGTCTTCTACCAGCGCTTGAATTTCTGCTGGAGGAGGAGGCGTTAGGCGCGAAACCACTAGGGTGACAGCGAAGTTAATTAGCATACCCAAAGTACCAATTCCTTCGGGAGAAACCCCAAAAAACCAGGGTTGCATACCTCCAAACTTGACGCCAACAATGTAGATGATCGTAAAAATTAAACCCGTCAACATGCCGGCGATCGCACCTTCAGAATTGGTACGCTTGTCGAAAATCCCCAGGAAAATTACCGGGAAGAAACTAGCAGCAGCTAAACCGAAGGCAAAAGCTACCACCTCACTCACAAATCCCGGCGGATTCACCCCAAAATATCCGGCGAGGACGAGGGAAAAACCCACCATGATCCGCCCGACAAACACCCGTTTTTCTTCTGAGGCTGATGAATCTAGGATGCGGTAGTAGATATCGTGGGCGATGGAACTGGAAATTACCAGCAACAAACCTGATGCTGTAGACAAAGCAGCTGCCAAACCGCCAGCCGCTACCAAGCCAATCACCCACGGAGGTAGGTTAGCTACCTCTGGGGTGGAAAGTACGATGATATCTCGGTCAATCTTGATTTCATTGGTGTCTTTGTTCGGGGTTAACTGGAGACGGCCATCTTTATTTATGTCATCAAAAGCCAACAGTTTAGTTTTTTCCCACTTCGCCGCCCAGTCTAGCTGCTGCACTTCTGCAACTGTATGATTGTGCAGGGAATCGATCAGGTTGTAGCGGGCAAACATGGAAAGGGCTGGAGCAGTTGTATAAAGAATGGCAATAAATAGCAGTGCCCAACCAGCAGAATAGCGAGCTGCACGCACA
>Ga0136636_10001382_pt1 | contig 14098 bp, 17 predicted proteins | sample AntDrymUQ8522106_2_FD_104653 | JGI IMG/M metagenome (GOLD analysis project Ga0136636, IMG submission 104653) | Polar desert sand microbial communities from Dry Valleys, Antarctica - metaG UQ852 (21.06) | ecosystem: Environmental > Terrestrial > Soil > Desert | place: Antarctica: Dry Valley... | reverse complement strand
GCCTAGGTCCTTTTGTGAGTCTTGGAGGTCAGTTTAGTTACTACAATGCTAAAGCTTCATCAACGCTAGGTCCACTAGGAACTCCTTTAACTACTTTTCCAAAATATTTAACCCCAACTGATGGAAGACCTTACGGTTTTTCTACCGAAAGCAGCACGGTTTGGTCTGTTGTTTCTAGTGTAGGAACCCGTTATAAATTAACTCCATTATCAGATCTAATGGTCGATTTACGATTTCAATATTTCTTTTCCAATTGGGTTGACGGTTTAAATCCAAATCCTGAAATTTACAAAGAAAACAAAGCAAACGACTGGCTGGTTTGGTTTAATGTGGGCTATATTTATTACCTATAATGCCGGTATAAATTTAAAAAAAAGCTCCAATTCTAAAATTTTAGAATTGGAGCTTTTTTACTATCACAACCTAGCTCATCGAGAAAGAAGGATTTGCTGTTTTTTGTATTATGTTAAAGCTTGCTTTAAATCTTCGATTAAATCCGTAGCATCTTCAATCCCTACACTCAACCGAACGAGGTCGTCTGTAATACCAATTTCCTTGCGTTTTTCCTCTGGGATAGAGGCATGTGTCATTAAAGCAGGATGGTTTGCTAATGATTCTACCCCGCCCAATGATTCCGCTAAGGTGAATACTTTTAGATTCTCTAGGAATGCAATCGCATCCTCTTTTTTACCGGAAACAAAGGTAAAAGATACCATTCCTCCGTAACCGCTCATTTGTTTTTTTGCAATTTCATGATACGGATGACTTGGTAATCCTGGATAATATACGGTTTTCACTTTTGGATGATTGTTCAAAAATTCTACCACTTTTCCTCCATTTTCACAATGTCTTTGCACCCGTAAATGCAAGGTTTTAATTCCTCTAAGAACTAAAAAACTATCCATTGGCCCAAGGGTGGCTCCCGTTGCAAATTGTTGAAAATGCAATTGTTCACCTAGCGCTTCGTCTTTTACAATTAACGCTCCCGCTATTACATCAGAATGACCTCCTAAATACTTGGTAGCCGAGTGCATTACAATATCAGCGCCTAAGTCTAATGGTTTTTGCAGATAAGGTGTAGCAAAAGTGTTGTCAACTGCAAAAAGGATTTTGTTTTCCTTGGTAATTTTGGCAATTTCCTGAATATCGGCTAATTTCATCAAAGGATTTGTAGGTGTTTCTACCCAAACTAGCTTTGTGTTTTCGTTGATTAAAGACTTGAATTTATCCAAATCATTCATATCTATAAAATGGAATTTTATTCCGGAGTCTTTATAGATACGCGTAAACATTCTATAAGTTCCGCCATATAAATCATCCATGGCAATTATTTCGTCCCCTGCTTTGAAGGAACGCAAAACACAATCTGTGGCTGCTAACCCTGATGAAAAAGCCAATCCGCGCGTTCCGTTTTCAATACTCGCCAAGGCATTTTCAAGGGCGCTTCTAGTTGGATTTGCTGCTCTACTGTATTCATAATCTGGGTTTATTGGTTGGCCCGGACTAGTTTGCACAAATGTAGATGTTTGATATACAGGAGGCATGACAGCTCCTGTGCTTGGATCATGGTGCTGTCCACCATGAATAACCTTAGTATTGAATTTCATATCGGTAAAATTTATTTTAAGCGGTGCTCTATCGAATCGCACTTTTATTTATAGGTGTTCGATTCCGCAAAATTAGTAATGGCAATTTGGTAAATTGAATTTTCAACTGCAAAATTGTTCTACAAATTTACCCTTTAATTTATTTTAACCAAGCCACAAGTGATACCTTTGTATTTAATTAACAATTTTGAGATGAAACACATTGTAATTTATACGTTACTTCTTTTTTCGGTAGCTCAATGTTCTAACGAATTAGTTTTTGAAGAGGAATCTTTTCAAAAAACGACAAGTTTGCCTTGTAAAGAAGATTGTCCCTCAATTCGTGTAAAAATACCTGTTGCAAATGCCGTCCCAATCGTGGCAGACAGCATTAACAAAAAAGTGTTTTCGGTATTAAAAGAGATTATTTATTTTGGTGAAAAACCCTATTCCGCTACGGATTATAATGGGTTATTAAATTCATTTATTGGGTCCTACGAAAAACTCCAGAAAGAATTTCCAGAGGACAAATTTGGTTGGGAAGCTGAAATTCAAGGAAGCGTAAAATACCAATCAGATGCCGTACTGAATATTGAAATCAAACATTACACCTACACTGGAGGCGCGCACGGATACCAAGGCCTGCGCTCTTTACTGTTTGATCCAAGTACAGGCAAGTCGATCTCGCATGATGAATTGTTTACTGATAAAGTTGCTTTCAAGGCTTTCGCCGAAAAAAAATTCAGAGCTAAGTATAAAATTCCTGCCAACAAATCAATCAATGCAACGGGTTTGATGTTTGAAAAAGAAAAGTTCCAATTGCCCCAAAACATTTTTTATACCGATAAAGGTTTACTCCTTTATTACAATTCCTACGAAGCGGCTTCGTATGCTGATGGACCAAAAGAACTGTTGCTATCTTATGTAGAAGTGAATGATTATTTGCAGCTGAGATAAAGTACGCGTTTAACACCGATAATTGAGATCCCCTTTTACAAAGTTTTGGACTTTGACAAAGGGGATTTTTTCACTAAAATTGTCGCCCCAAAAATATTCCCTAGCCGCGACAGCAGGGAAAATCCTCTTGACCAAAACCCTATTTTTTCTTGGCATAAAAGAGCGACCGCAGGAAGCTCCTTTTATGACTTAGAAAAAAAGGGTTGTGGTTAAGAGATTGCAACGTATGGCGGGAAATAGCTCCTAAATAAACTTACGAATAATAGTCATAATCCCAATATGAAGCCCTTCGTGGAAATTACTAAAAGCCATGGCATCCTCAGCATTTCGCAAGACATGATTTCCAGTTGATGTGGTGTATTCAGTGTAGTTTTGAAAAGATTTAGTGTCGTAATCCAGTTTAGTTTGTTGAATGGTGGAGAACAACAACGCTTTAAGCTCGTCTACGTCAGCCTGTAAAACGTCGTGTTCCGGCTTTGTCCCTTTTTTATATTTCTCGACCAATTCATCAGAAACCAACATGGGCAAACCCGAAAGTTTGTACACTAACACTTGTTGTGACACGATAATATGACCAATATTCCAAATCAAATTATTGTTGAATCCCTCTGGAATCGTATTGAGTTGGTCCAGCGAATATCCTGATAGGAATTTTGAAACCATATTTCTGCTTGTTATGCTAACGTCAAATAATTGATTCATTTTTTTAATTTTTTGCTAAAAATAATCATTTTCCGTCTCAAATGAATTTTCTTTGCACAAAGAAATAGCTATTTACATGGACAAAATATACTATCTCGCTTCGTGCGATACCTGCAGAAAAATTATAAAATCATTACCGAAAAATCATAACCTGAAGTTTCACGACATCAAACAAGATCCCATAACAATCGAAGAACTGGAGCAAATGCGCGAGCTTTCTGGAAGTTACGAAGCGCTTTTTAGCAAAAAAGCACAGTTGTACAAATCGATGGACCTGAAGAACAAAGCATTAACAGAAGAGGATTACAAGAAATACATCCTGGAACAGTATACGTTTTTGAGTCGGCCTGTTTTTATTATCAAAGACAAAATCTACATTGGCAACACGCAACAAAACATGCATCAAGTAATGCTCGCTTTTGCAAATGTCTAAACGAAATCTCGCGCTTATTGGCGCAACAATTGTCTCCCTAATTTATGGCGTAACTTTTACCATTGCCAAAGATGTCATGCCAAGGTATATTGACGCTTACGGTTTTATATTGTTGCGCGTAGGTGGTTCCGTGATTTTGTTTTGGCTTATCTGGCTTTTTATGCCAAAAGAGAAGATTGTTCTAAGCGATTTCCCTCGGATTATTGCGGCGGCTTTCTTTGGTGTCGCTTTTAATATGCTTACTTTTTTTAAAGGATTAAGCCTTACTTCTCCCATTAGTGCTGCGGTGATCATGGTTTCGACTCCGATGATTGTATTGACACTTTCGGCAATAATTATGAAGGAACGCATGCAAAAACGAAAAGTTTTTGGGATTGTCTTAGGGCTGGTAGGAACTGCTTTTCTTATCCTCTACGGGAAATCTATTGGTAACGCAACCAATGCAGGATTGGGGAATTTTCTGGTTTTGGTCAACGCTATTTCTTATGGTTTTTACCTGATTATTGTCAAGAAATTAATGGATAAATACAATGCTTTTACGTTTGTAAAATGGATTTATTTATTCGGTTTTATAATGGTTTTGCCTTTTGGCTGGAGCCAATTCCAAACGGTTGACTGGGCTGTAGTTCCTATCGATATCTGTTGGAAAATAGGATTTGTAGTGGTGTTTTCGACCTTTCTAACGTATTTGTTGAATTTACTTTCGATGAAAGAATTGAAACCAACCACAGTTGCTGTTTTCATTTATCTACAACCATTATTCGCTACTATTTTTGCTATTAGCTTGGGGAAAGACGAATTGAGCTTAGTGAAAATTGGCTCGGCAGTTTTGATCTTTCTTGGGGTTTATTTGGTAACTCAAAAAAAGAGTGTTCAGTAAGCCGTTTTTAGTGTTCAGCCGAAAAATTTGAAAACATTGCCTTTTAAATTATTAATCACATTTTTATTAAAACTGACCTCCAGCAACTAATAAACTCATTTTAAACAAAATCACTGAATACTAAAAACTGACCTCTGACCACTTTTTTAGTATCTTTGACCTCTTTTAGAAAATTATATGATACAATCAATGACAGGTTTTGGTAAAGCGACTTTGCAATTACCAACCAAAAAAATAACAGTAGAAGTAAAATCCTTAAATAGTAAAGGTTTGGATCTGAATGTGCGAATGCCTTCTATGTACCGTGAAATGGAATTGGGTTTACGCAACCAAATCGCCTTAAAACTAGAAAGAGGAAAAGTAGATTTTTCTGTTTTTATAGAAAGTACTGCGGAGCAAACTTCTACAAGAGTGAATGTGCCGATTGTAAAAGCCTATATGGATCAACTCAAAGAAATTTGTAACGAAGGATACGAAACCGAATTAATGAAAATGGCAATCAGAATGCCAGATGCATTAAAAATAGAGCGCGACGAAATTGATGAAAACGATTGGGTGCAAATTCAAACCGTTATCGAAGAGGCGCTGCAAAACATCCTGACTTTTAGAAAAGATGAAGGAATGTCTTTAGAAAAAGAATTTCAGTTGCGTATCGGGAATATTCGTCAATACATGACCGAGGCTTTAGCACTTGATCCAGAACGCGTTCAGGCAATAAAAGACCGTTTGCAAACTGCCATCTCAGAATTGAAAGTAAATGTAGACGAAAATCGTTTTGAACAGGAATTGATTTATTACCTAGAAAAATTAGACATCACCGAAGAAAAAGTGCGTTTGACCAATCACCTGGATTATTTCCTAGAAACCATCAACGGATCAGAAGCTAACGGTAGAAAATTAGGATTCATTACCCAAGAAATGGGACGAGAAATCAACACGATGGGATCGAAATCCAATCACGCACAAATGCAAAAATTAGTCGTTCAAATGAAAGACGAATTAGAGAAAATAAAAGAACAAGTATTAAACGTATTGTAATATTTACAGGTAGAGACGCGATGAATAGCGTCTTTTTTGCATTGTCTAATTAAGAACCTACACTGTTTTAAAAACTTTACAGGAAAGCATAAACAACACAAGAATGAGCATAGGAGGAAAATTAATTGTTTTTTCAGCACCATCAGGATCAGGAAAAACGACTATCGTTAGGCATTTATTGCACCAAGAAGACTTGAATCTAGAATTCTCGATTTCTGCAGCTTCAAGAGCGCCAAGAGGCGAAGAAGTAAGCGGTACCGATTACTATTTCATGTCTACTGAGCAGTTTAAAAAACACATAAAAGCAGAGGATTTCCTAGAATGGGAAGAAGTCTATAGAGACAATTTTTACGGTACGCTAAAAAGTGAAGTGGAACGCATTTGGGCGAAAGGAAAAAACGTGATTTTTGATATTGATGTTTCTGGTGGATTGCGAATCAAACACAAGTTCCCCAATGAAACTTTGGCTGTTTTTGTAAAGCCACCTAGCGTAGATGAACTCAAAAGAAGACTCAAAGAACGCTCCACCGAAAGTGATGATAAAATCAATATGCGTATTGCAAAAGCTTCAGTAGAGCTTGCCACCGCACCGCAATTTGATGTGATTATCAAAAATTATGATTTGCCAGTTGCTCTGGAAGAAGCCTATCAACTAGTGAAGGATTTTGTGAAGGATTAAAAACACAACACAAAGATGAACTACGAAAAAACACAAAGACATACGAAAATTTTCTATACCATTTGCGCATCTTTTGAAAGCCTTTGTGAATCTTTGCGAAACAAAATAAAATGAAAATAGGTCTTTATTTCGGAACGTTTAATCCCATTCATGTGGGACACATGATCATTGCCAATCACATGGCTGAAAATGCGAACTTAGATCAAGTTTGGCTAGTGGTTACACCACACAATCCATTTAAGAAAAAAAGCACCTTGCTGGATGACTCCCATCGCCTACACATGGTGCATCTGGCAACAGAAGATTTTCCAAAATTGAAACCCTGCGATATAGAATTCCATTTGTCACAGCCCAACTATACAGTGAATACTTTAATTTACTTGGACGAGAAATTCCCTCATCATGATTTTTCGCTAATTATGGGAGAAGACAACTTAAAATCATTGTATAAATGGAAAAACTATGAGGTTCTTTTAAAAAACCATGCTATTTATGTTTATCCTCGTCTGGATACAAAGGAGCAAACAGGGGAATCAGTTGCAGCGGAAGCGGAAAATCTAAATTTAAAGAATCACCCAAAAGTGCATTTGATTGATGCTCCGATAGTAGAAATATCCTCAACTTTTATCCGAAAAAACATTAAAGAAGGAAAAAACATTCAACCTCTTTTACCTGCTAAGGTCTGGGAATATATTGATCATAATAATTTTTACAAGAAATAATCACTGCAATATCTTTTTCAATTCCATTTCAATCTCTTGGAAAGCGACGGCAAGCGTATCATTTTTTCCTGACAGCAAGAAAACCTCCGTGCTTGGCATTTGATTACTATTCCAAAGTAGCTGCAATTTTTTATCCTTGATAAACGACGCAGCGTTGCAGTTCCAAACTACAGAAACGCCTTTGTTTTTAGAAAGCGCCTCCAGCATTTCATATTCAGATGGGATAATAAAATTAGAAACCATCGATGGCCTCTTTTTATTAAAAACATGTAGCCAAAATAATTTTACATGCGGAATCCCAGAATCATGATTGTACCATACTTGTTTGTTTAACCAATGTTCTACTTCTGTGAACTCTTTGCCTTTGATTTTGGACTTTACTTCGGAGGCATCAATATTTGTAGAACCAACAATGATTTGTTTGATTTCACCCAATTTTTTTTGAATGGTATCAAAAGTGTCGTACTTTTTAGTGACAATGGCAAAATTTAATTTCTTGGTGTCAACCAAATCAAAAAGTATTTCGTTTTCATGAAAGCTAAAATCAATATAATCGAATTTGGAAAGCAATGAACTCGCAATGCTGCTAAACAGGTGTTTAGAAATTCCTACAGAAATTAAGCGATTCGCATTCACCGCTTTAGCTCTAAAACCGTTCTCTACATTTTCTAATCGGTCTAAAGCCTCAATGATTAAATTATTGAGTAACTTAGCGTACTCTGTTGGTTCAACGCCTTTAGACTTTCGATTGAAAAGTTTGTACCCTACATGCGCTTCCAACATCGATATTTGCTGACTTACAGCCGGTTGACTAATAAATAATTCTTTGGCAGCCAGAGAAAAATTACTGTTTTTATAAACTGATTTAAACGTCCTGTACCATTCCAGATTAACCATGATATAAATATATTTATCACAAACATAATTTAAATTATTTTTACTAATGACATATTCGCATTAAATTTGTACAAACACAATAAGACATGAACAAGATTGCACTATTTACTATTATAGCATTAACCGTAAGTTGTATGACGACAACTGCACAAAATAAAAAAGGGATGAAAAAAGTATTATTTGTTCTCACAAGTCACGATAAACTTGGGAGCACAGGAGAAAAAACAGGATTTTGGATTGAAGAATTTGCAGCTCCTTATTATGAGTTAGCAGATAATGGAGTACTTATTGATATTGCATCACCTCTTGGAGGACAACCACCAATTGATCCAAAAAGTTCAGATCCTTCTTCGGCTACAGAAGACACTAAACGATTTGACAAGGACAGTGAATTACAAGCTAAACTGAGTAAAACGCACAAACTAGCTGACATAAAGCAATCAGATTACGATGCAGTTTTTTATCCTGGAGGTCATGGTCCACTATGGGATTTAGCTGAGGATAAAAACTCAATTGCATTAATTGAAGCTTTTTATACCAATAAAAAACCAGTAGCATTTGTTTGTCATTCCCCTGGAGCACTGAAAAACGTGAAAGTAGCTGGTGAATTCTTAGTTAAAGGTAAAAGAGTAACTGGTTTCTCTAATACAGAGGAAGAAGCAGTAGGCTTAACTAAAGTTGTTCCGTTTCTATTAGAAGATGCATTACAGTCCAATGGAGCGACCTATTCAAAAGTAGGAGATTGGCAGCCTTATGCCGTTGAAGATGGTTTGTTAATTACAGGTCAAAATCCTGCCTCTTCTAAACTAGTAGCAGAAAAATTATTACAACAATTAAACACAAAAAAATAAGATGTTAAACTTTGAATTATATAACCCTACAAATCTTGTCTTCGGTAAGGGCCAGATAGACAAATTAGGAGATCTTGTACCCAAAGGAGCAAAAATATTACTGGCGTACGGTGGTGGAAGCATTTTTAAAAATGGGATTCACGACCAAGTAGTAAAAAATCTAAAAGGTTTTGAAATAATTGAATTTGCTGGTATCGAAGCCAATCCTCATTTTGAAACTTTAATGAAAGCGGTAGCAATTGTAAAGGAGCAAAAAATTGATTTTATTCTTGCAGTGGGTGGTGGATCAGTAATTGATGGGACGAAATTTATTTCGGCAGCAGCGCATTTTGATGGAAATCCAATGGATATTCTACAAAAACGACTGTTGATTAAGGACTTGTCAAAGGTGATCCCTTTTGGAACCATTTTAACGTTACCAGCTACAGGAAGCGAAATGAATTCTGGAGCAGTAGTAACGATTCAATCTACTCAAGAAAAATTAGCGTTTGGAGGAAGTGCTTTGTTTCCAAAATTCTCTATTTGCGATCCCACAGTAATTGAGTCATTACCAAAAAGACAATTACAAAACGGAGTTGTAGACGCCTACACTCATGTTTTGGAACAATATTTAACGTATCCGCATGAAGGATATTTGCAAGATAGAATTGCCGAAAGTATTCTGCAAACTTTGATCCAAGTGGGTCCAGAAGTAGTTGAGAATCCTAAAGATTATGCTCTAGCTTCTAATTTTATGTGGAGCTGTACCATGGCGTTAAATGGATTAATCCAAAAAGGAGTTCCTTCGGATTGGGCAACACACATGATTGGGCATGAATTAACGGCTTTGTACGGAATCGATCACGCAAGAACTTTAGCGGTTGTTGGTCCAAATTTATACCGCGTGATGTTTGAAACCAAAAAAGGAAAATTGGCACAATACGGAAAACGTATTTTCAATTTAACTGGAACTGAGGACGAAATCGCAAATGAAGCTATCAACAAAACAGTTGAATTTTTCCATACGATGGGAATGGACACTAAATTATCAGATTACACCAAAGATTTTGATAAAACTGCTGACTTCATTGTAAACCGTTTTGAAGAAAGAGGCTGGTTAGGATTAGGAGAAAAACAAAATGTCACTTTGGAAAAGGTAAAATCAATTGTGGAAATGAGTTATTAACTTTAGTACTACAAATACTTGCAGCAGCATAAAATAAAAAAGGCGTCTTCCTATCTATGGAGACGCCTTTTAAAATTCTAAAATATAACTAACTAAATCAATTCTCGAAGTTTTGTTAAAAACATAAATTATGTTTAAACAGAACGAAATACCGATCCTTATATTGCACAGATAATCAAAAATAATTATTTAAAAGTCAAAATAGTTGCGTAATTTTATTTTAAAACCGGGCAGACAGTAGGTTTCACGTTTTAATTTAATTTGTTCGATTAATAGTTTTTTAAGTACTTTTGATTAAATTCAATAAAAAAATGGCCGAAAATATAAAATTTGCAGTAATTGGTGGTGGAAGTTGGGCGACAGCGATAGCAAAAATGTTATGTGTAAACCTTACCGAAATTTCGTGGTATATGCGCAACGTTGCTGCAATAGAGCACATTAAAACATTCAAACACAATCCAAATTACTTAAGTTCAGTTGAATTTGATACCACAAAACTAAAACTGACTAACGATATCAATGAAGCTGTAGCATATGCTGATTATATTATATTTGCTATTCCATCCGCTTTTTTAGATGCCGAACTAGAAAAACTAACTGTTTCGCTACAAGATAAAATTATTTTTTCTGCAATAAAGGGTATAGTTCCCGAAACAAGTTTGATTGTGGGCGAGCATTTTCATGTAAAATACGATATTCCTTATTACAATATTGGGGTGATTACTGGTCCTTGCCACGCTGAGGAAGTAGCGATGGAGCGTCTTTCCTACTTAACGATTGCTTGTGGTGATCCCGATAAAGCTAAGATTGTTGCAAAAAATTTATCTGGAAACTATATTAAGACCAAAATTACAGATGACATTATAGGAACAGAATATGCTGCAATGTTAAAAAACATTTACGCTATTGCAGCAGGAATGGCACATGGATTAGGCTACGGGGATAACTTCCAGTCGGTTTTGATGAGTAATGGGATTCGGGAGATGAAAAAATTCATTAAGAAAGTGCATAAAATGAAGCGTAATATTAATGACTCAGCCTATTTAGGCGATTTATTGGTAACGGGGTATTCTATTTTCTCCAGAAACAGAATGTTTGGGAATATGATAGGTAAAGGCTATACCGTTAAATCAGCAATGATGGAAATGAGCATGGTTGCCGAAGGATACTACGCCGTGAAAAGCGCTTATAAACTAAATCAGGCGTATGGCGCCAATACTCCTATTATTGACGCTGTTTATACGATTCTATATGAAGGAAAAGATGCTAAAACTGTTTTTAAGAATCTTACGGATCAGCTGGATTAAAGTAAGGAATACAAAGCCAATTTTAAACCCATACCAATATTATTATGAGCGAAAGATGGAAATATCAGATTAAAACAGGTTTGCCATGGGGTATTTTTATGACTGTTTTTATGATTTTATTTGAAATTAAAGAGGTCTCTTTTATTGATCAAGTCAGCCAACCTTTTTTTTATTTTAAAGCAGTTGCTTATATTCTACTAGGAATATTTGTTTTGGGGTACTCCTCTTGGAAGTCCAAAATAAAAAGACAAACAAAATAAATTAGTATGAGTGAAAGATGGCAATTTCAGATTAAGAATGGTGGAATTTGGGGATTACTCGTTTCCTTGTGCATTGCGATTATTGATCTATTCGAAATGTCTTTTGAAGATGCTTTTTTATCCCAAGAAAAGCTACTCCGAACGCTTTATTTTGTTTTGGCCGGAATATTTATTGTAGGATATTCAACTTGGAAGAAAAAAATTAAACGAGAGCGTACTCCAGAGTTACCTCACGATAACCCCATCAACGAATAAAATTGGCACTTCTTCAACGTTAGTTTCATTTATAGAATTTGCTTTGAAAGTAAACTTTTTATCGTAAAGTTTTCCATCCATGAAAAAGGTAAGCATGAACTCATTGTTGAGTGCCAAAACACTTTTTTCAATCATTTCGATTTTTACAAGCGATACGGGTGGTAATGCCACAAAAGCATGGCGCAACAGCGATGTTTTTTTCATTTCGCCCTCTATAGTCCCAAAAGCTTTGGAAACTACCATTACACTTTCTATTAGAAAATCACTGTCATTTATCAAATAGGCGTACCATACTTTTTCCATAAAATCGTCGCTCCATTCTTGAACTGCAGCTAGGAAAACGTTTTCTACTTCGGGGATGATGATGTCTTTTTTCATGTCGATGGATAGAATGAAGCAATCTCTTCATTCCTTATTAATTAATATGTACTATTCAAAAACTTAATTTTCTTGTGAACCGAAATGCCTAGCCCAGATAGCAGTGAAAATCCTTTTTTGAGGCTTTTCGCCTCAAAAAAGATTGCAACGGATAGCTGGAAATAGCTCCTAAAAATATAATTTATAATTCTTTATATACTGGATTTGAATTGCTCGAGGAAACGAACGTCGTTCTCATAGAACATGCGGATATCGCCAATTTGATAGAGTAACATTGCGATTCTTTCGATTCCCATTCCGAATGCAAAACCATTGTATTCATCAGGATTGATCCCACAATTTTTCAAAACATTTGGATCTACCATTCCGCAACCCATGATTTCTAACCAACCGGTTCCTTTGGTGATTCTATAATCAGTTTCGGTTTTTAAACCCCAATAAATATCAACCTCAGCACTTGGCTCCGTAAATGGAAAGTAAGACGGTCGTAGGCGGATTTTTGATTTTCCGAACATTTCTTTGGTGAAATACAAAAGCGTTTGCTTCAAATCAGCAAAAGAAACGTCTTTATCGATGTACAATCCTTCCACTTGGTGAAAAATACAATGTGAACGGGACGATACGGCTTCATTACGAAAAACTCTTCCTGGAGAAATCGTTCTTATAGGCGGTTTGTTGTTCTCCATGTAACGCACCTGCACCGATGACGTATGCGTACGAAGTAAAATATCAGGATTCGTTTGTATGAAAAAAGTATCTTGCATGTCACGTGCCGGATGGTATTCCGGTAAGTTTAATGCGGTAAAATTATGCCAATCGTCTTCGATTTCTGGTCCTTCAGAAACATTGAAACCGATGTTCGAAAAGATATCTATAATTTGGTTTTTTACCAATGAAATAGGATGACGAGAGCCAATCGTAATGGGTTCCGCCGAGCGGGTTAAATCGCCATAAAAACCCTTACTTTCTTCTTTACTTTCTAAAGCTTCCTGGATGGTTTTTACCTTTTCTTCCGCAGAAGTTTTAAGCAAGTTAATTACTTGTCCAAATTCTTTTTTCTGGTCATTAGGAACATTCTTAAATTCAGCAAAAAGCTCTTTCAAAAGTCCTTTGCTTCCTAAAAATTTGATTCGGAATGTTTCTAAATCAGCAGCATTTTGAGTTGAGAAAGCCTGCGCTTCACCAATATATTCTTTTATCTTGTCTATCATTTTCATTCTATAATTGAGAGTGCAAATTTAAGAAATTTGTTCCAAGTTTCACGTTTAATGTTTCAAGTTTATTGCATTAGACTTTTATCTAAAGAAGTTTCGTTTAATACGCTATTCAATCACTTCGCGTTCTAAGAAATAGTTCACAATAGCTTCTTTCATTAAAACAGATTGTTCTCCAGCTTTTAGTGGAGGCAACTCTTCTTTTACTTTGTAATGCGGCCATCCATCTTCATCAAAAAATTCAAATTCATAGAAACCGTAAGGCTCTAATAATCTGCAAATGGCAATGTGCATCAAGTTTAATTTTTCATCTTTCTTGTATTCACTGTGTACTTTCCCGAGTTCCTGAACTCCAATTAAATATATAATGGCGTCTAAATCTAAGTCTTCTCCTTGTGAAAATTGATTGGAAAGTATATTTACAAGCTGTTCCCAGCGTTCTTTAAGTTGCGTGTCTCTTGACATGTTTAATTTAGGATTTGTGATTTTAGATTTAGGATTTGTGAAAAAACAAATTGCAAAAGTCTTAATCAAAATTATTTTGGCAAAGATAGGCACTCCGTTTTTGAATTTGGAATATTCTTTTATCTTTGTTCTTCTGTCTTTATTCTTTGTTTATGGGATTTTTGGATATCATTTTGGGTGTATTGCTCGCTTTCGCTTTTTATAAAGGAATCAGAAATGGACTTTTCATAGAACTAGCTTCGTTAGTTTCACTATTGGCTGGAATTTATTTTGCTGTCAAATTTTCCTCCTTTATGCGAGATATTTTAG
>Ga0136636_10001380_pt1 | contig 14102 bp, 8 predicted proteins | sample AntDrymUQ8522106_2_FD_104653 | JGI IMG/M metagenome (GOLD analysis project Ga0136636, IMG submission 104653) | Polar desert sand microbial communities from Dry Valleys, Antarctica - metaG UQ852 (21.06) | ecosystem: Environmental > Terrestrial > Soil > Desert | place: Antarctica: Dry Valley... | reverse complement strand
GAGGCTGAGAGTAGCCTGCCGATCGCAGCCTGGCCGCTCTCACGCTGATCGCCGGGCGCTGGTGCTGGCCACGTCTGGACTGGACGACACTCAATGACGAGCCCCTCACGCGATCAGTTCAATACCTGGGTACGGGATGCGCTCGGGCGCCTCTATGATACGGCCTTTCTCCGCGGCCATGATCTCGCAGAGCTTCTGGCAGATAGTGAGCCGTGCGGCCTACAGCGTGGCGAGGCGACACGCCGGTTCCTCCTCGATGCGATCCATTCCATCCAGCCCGCTGCCAAAACACCGGCGCAATCGCGTGACTACCGGTCTTTTCAGATCCTGACGGGCCGCTATCTCGAAGGCCGCAGCCCGGACGAGGTGATGCAGCAGCTGGCCATCAGTCGCAGTCTGTATTTTCGTGAGCAGGCGCGCGCGCTTGATCTGCTCGCCAATGCTGCCTGGGAGCGCTATCAGCGGCGACAGGCAGCGTCGGTGATCTACGCACCGCTCACTGCTGTAGAGCTGGGCGACGCCGATCCTCGCCCCACAGGTGATATTAGTTCTGCCGACGCCCATCAGCTCATTGCGCAGGCAGTCTGGGAGGAAGTAGACCTGGCCGGGCTTTTACGCCAGATTAAACCGATTGTTGAGCTCTTGGGCCGTGAGCACGCTGTGGCCGTAGCCGTGACGGCCAACGAGCCAGCGATGATTGTGCGGGCCGATCGGGTGCTGCTGCGGTTTGTATTGTTGCGGCTGGTCCAGCATGCTTTGGAGACGCTCGGTGGCGGCCGGCTCTCAATTAATAGCTATGTCCACGGTCGCAACGCCGGAATGCGGCTAGAAGGCAGCGCCGCGAGCACGCTGCTCCCTCTAGCTGCCACGCGCACCAGCGGCAGCCTCGCTATCTGCCACGAGCTGGTTGCGGCGATGGGTGGCCGCATGACGATTGAGCCATGCAGCCAGCAGCAGTGGCGTGGATGTTTCGAGTGGGCCACAGTCACGGCGCCGATTCTGCTCGTTATTGATGACAGCGCGGGCCTTGTCGAGCTGTTTCGGCGCTACCTCGCCAGCTCGTCCTGGCAGGTGATCGGCGCGGTTAACGGCGACGAGGCGCGGCGGATCATGCGGCAGACGGCGCCAACGGTCGTCTTGCTTGATCTCTTTCTGCCGCGCGAGGACGGCTGGGAGATTCTGGTATCACTCCGTGCGCAGGAGGCCACCCGCGCGACGCCAGTCATTGTCTGCTCAATCCTCACCGAGCCAGAGCTGGTTAAGGCGTTGGGGGCAACGGCATATCTGCGAAAGCCTGTTGCCCGTTCGACCCTGCTCCAGACGCTTGCGGCGTATGCTCCAGCCGGCTCCAGCCAGCCGATAGGACCTTTAGAACTGCGTCAAGGCTCTGCATGAGATCGCCGAGCCGCGCGCCGACAGGCCAGGTAACACGCAGTTGATCATGCTCTACTAGGGTGACCTGATCAAGAAGCTCGCCAGAGACAAGCATAACCGCGAGGTCGTGCAGGTGTGGGTCGGTGCGCAGCTGCGCCAGGATTGTCTGCCCATCAAGTTCCGGCATGTTCATATCGAGCAGCACCAGATCGAAGCGCTCGCGGTGCAGAAGCGTTAGGGCGTCGGCGCCGTTATGTACCGCGATGCAGTTTACTGCGTTGAAGGTTGGTGTGAGCATGCGCTGAAACAGCCGTGTGATCGCTGAGTCGTCGTCGACCACAAGCACGCGGCTGATTGGGCGCTGGAGGCGTTGGATCGCGGCAAGCAAGACTGGTTGTGCCAGCGGCTTAGGCAAGAAATCGTCGGCGCCCAGTTTCTGCGCGATCTTCAATCGGCTTGGCAGCGGGCATGTGATGACTGGCACAGTGAAAGGCTGGGGTGGCAGCGGCACATCGGCCCCGATCAGCAGCGCAATCGCGTGAAGCTCCTGCGCACGTTGCCTGCCCTCAGTAGCCGAGGTAACCGTTACAACACTATAGCCTGGCAAGGCACCTTCCAGCAGTCGGGCAATGCTCAGATCATCGTGGACCACGATCAGAATCCGCTCCGTCGCCTGTAAGGTGACCCGTGGCTGCCAGCGGCGAGCTGAGTGCGACGCATCCAGGTTGTCCCGCAGCTGCGCGGGCAATGTGAACCAAAAGGTGCTGCCCTTTCCAGGGAGGCTGTTAACGCCGATCTGGCCACCGTGTAGCTCGATAAACTTTTTGCTGATGGATAGCCCAAGTCCAGAGCCACCATGCCGCTCATGCTGCACTTGTTCCGACGTGTGAAACTCTTCGAACACGCGCAGCAGGTTTTCTTTCTCGATACCCTCGCCCGTATCCTGGACGGACACATAGAGCTCATCCTCTCGACAGGTGATCGCTAAGGTAATGGAGCCCTGCCTGGTAAAACGGGCCGCATTCACCAGGAGATTGAGCAGCACCTGACGAATCCGCAGCTGATCGAGGCTTACAAGCGGTAGCTCGTCTGGGACGAGCACGCGTAGCTCCAGCTGTTTCGTAGTGATGTAATCGCGGACGGTATCAGCTGCCTCCTGCGCCAACGAACGCAGCGAGGTGAGCTCGGGACGCAGCGTCAGGCGCCGGGTGTCGATCCGCGCCATATCAAGAATATCGTCGGCGATCGCAAGAATATGCTCGGAGCTCTGGTAGATCGCGTCGAGGTCGCCGCGATACGCAGGGGGCAGCTGCACACCGCCATAGCTTTCCGGCGACGAGATCATCACCTCGCTGTACCCAGAGATAAGATTCAGCGGGGTGCGCAGCTCATGACTGATATACGTGATCAGCTCCGTCTTTGAGCGCTCGGCATCTTCGGCGGCCTGACGCGCAACCACAAGCGAGACGTTGGCCCGCTCGAGGCGGTAGTAGGCGTGGTCAAGATCTTTCAATGTCATTGCCAGCTGTGCCCGCTGCTCTTGGGCCAGATGCAGATGGCGTTGCGAGTCGGTCAGGCTTGTTGCCGACCAGCCGGTGACTGTTGCAAGCGCGTAGGTGGATGTCCAGCCTACCAGGGTAAAGATCGCTCCAACCAGCATAATGAGCGCCGCGTAGAAGCCCGGCAAGGGCGGCAACATCCAGCCAAGCAGCGCCAGACTTAGCAGGCCGACAATCGCCCCAAAGACGAGCAGACCGGCGCGCCAGCCGATCGTGACCGAGACCATAAACGGGATGAGCATATAGAGAAAGGTTATCTCCGGGCGCTGGAACAGCGCGAACGCCAGAGTCACCGCACTCAGCAGCCCGCTATACCAGAGCGCCTGGGCCAGCAGATAGTGGCGCGGGAGCAGCCGCAGCGACATGAAGAAGACCGGCAAAACAAAAGCGACTAGCAGCCAACTCTCTTCACGGAGCTCGCGAACCCAGGTTGCGGTAGCAATAATATGCCAGAGCGCGAAGATAATTCCGATCGTAACCATTACATTTCGCGCTGTTGATTGCATGAGCGTTATAGCACTGCTGCTAAATGTTGAATCTGCATCCAGCTCGTGTTGGAATATCTGCCACATTGTCGCCTCGCTTGCACCTGAATTTTATTCCAGGCTGCCCATATGTGCGTGTTAACGGTACAGTAGCCGATGGTAAACAGCGTGTCAATCGCGTCTGCAACGCGCTTTGCTGGGGTCACTGTGGACTAATGCACGACTCATTGTGGACTCAGGCCATTGTTCCGGCGCTGGCAGTCTGCTATAGTCATAGTATCCCGACCCTTTTGTAAGAACGAGCTCGTCATCCGCGCTGCGGGCCGGAAAGTAATTGCTATGCGCCATGTCCCGCAATCCTCGAACACCACTGTTGCCCGCGTAGATGCGCCGACAAGCGTGCGGCGGCGCGAGGCGTTGCGCAAGCGCGTGTGGCGCAAGCGCCATTATTATCTGTACTTACTGCCACTCTTTCTCCTGCTCGGCATCTTCTCGTATTTCCCGCCCATAATGGCCTTCTTCTACTCGGTGCATGAATGGGATGGGGTGACGCTCAGGCCGGTCGGCCTACAGAACTTCATCGAGCTCGCAGGCGACCCGGTCTTCCGCCGCTCCACGAGCAACGTGCTGGTCTTTCTTGTTGCGAGCATCGTGACCTCGCTGATACCCTCGCTGATTGTCGCTGAGTTGCTGTTTAGCTTGCGGAGCAAGGGGGCCGAGGATTTCTACCGGACACTCTTTCTCATCCCGACACTCGTGCCGACCATCGTCATCACGCTGACATGGCGCTACATCTATCATCCGCAGTTCGGCTTCATCAACGAGATGCTATCTGCTGTTGGGCTCGAGGACTTGCGCTACGACTGGCTCGGTAGCTTCAACACGGTGGTGCCAGCCCTGATCTTCATTGGTTTCCCATGGGTGCAGGGCACATCGGTGCTGATTCTGGTGGCCGCGCTCTATAACATCCCCAGTGACATTATGGAGTCTTACCGCCTTGATGCGCGAGGGGTCTGGAAGCGTATCTGGCACATTGATCTGCCGCTTATCTCCGGCGCGATCGGCATCATCTGCGTCCTGACGATTATCAACACTCTTCAGGGCCTGACGTATCAGTTCGCGATAACAGGCGGTGGCCCTGGGCGCGCATCGACCGTGCCTGCCTTCTACATGTATCGGGAGGCATTCTACAACGGTCGCTTTGGCTATGCCTCGGCGATTGGCGTGGTGCTCTTTGTGATCATCCTGGCAGTCACCCTATTAAGCGCGCGGCTCTTTCGCTCACGGGTGGATTTCGACCCGCCGACTAAGGCGTAATGCATCTAGCGAGGTCTCGAATGAACCAGCGTAGCAGTCGACTCAACGCGCGTACGCGTCGCCGCATAAGCAATTTGCCGGTTCATGCCGTGCTGATGCTATTGCTGCTGCTCTCACTGCTGCCGGTAGCCATGCTCTTTATTCAGAGCGGCAAGACGGCTGAGCAGTTCGATGCAAATCCCTGGGGTTTGGCTCTGCCCTATAACTTCGGCAACTTTGCACAGATCGCCCCCGGCGTAACGGGCTACCTGATGAATACGCTTACCGTGTGTATCGCGGCGATCAGCATCGCGCTCACCATCGCCAGCTTCTCGGCCTATGTGTTTGCACGCTTCGCCTTTCCTGGCAAAGAGCTGCTGTACTACGCCGTGATCAGCCTGATGATGGTGCCCTTCGTACTGAGCCTCGTCCCGCAGTATATCCTCATTCGCAGGCTAGGCCTGCTCGATACGCTCTGGGCGCTGATTTTCCCCTACGCAGCCGGTGGTGCAGTCTTTGGTGTCTTCCTGCTCCGGCCATTTATTGCAAGCCTGCCCGAAGATCTGTTCGAGGCAGCCCGTATGGATGGCGCGAATGAGCTCCAGACATTCTTTCGCATCGCGCTGCCGCTGTGCGCGCCCATCATCGTCACTCTTTCGATCCTCCTGTTACTTGGGCAGTGGAATGACGTCATCTGGCCTTCGGTGGCTGTCCTCGACGAGCAGTATTACACCGTCTCAATAGGGATCTGGAGCCTGACACGTGGGTATACCCAGCAAACCGAGTGGGGGCTAGTCTTCGCGGCCTTCACGATTACCTCGCTCCCGATTCTCATCCTGTTCATCGTTGCCCGCCGCTTCTTCATCCAGGGCCTTTCGTCAGGGGCGATCAAACTCTAGGGAGCAACGCCGCCCTCGCGGCGCGCTGCATACAATCGACCGCCAGCTACAAGGAGAGCATGTCATGCAGGACAACGAAGACTCCGGCACAACTCCGCAGCGCTCGCAGGTGAGCCGCAGGCGCTTCCTGAAGGGAATGGTTGCCTTCGGCGGGACGTCGCTCCTGGCAGCTTGTGGCAGCCCGCCAGCTGCACAAGCGCCCACCACAGCACCAGCCGCCACCGCAGCACCAGCCGCCACCGCAGCATCAGCCGCCACCGCAGCACCAGCCGCCACCGCAGCATCAGCTGCCACCGCAGTGAGCAGCCAGCCGCCGTCGACAACCCTGGCCTACAAGGGCGAGCTGGTTGTGAACTTCCACAACTTCCAGCCGACCGCCGGCCTGACCGAAGCGGAAAAGGCGGCAGGCTCCGTTGGGAACAAGGGCACCGAGGCGATCATCGCCGAGTGGGAGCAGATGCACCCTGGCATTACGATCAAGGCGATGCCCGACCCGGTAGCGCCTGAAGGCCAGGATGCCTACGTCTGGTTCGCGCAGACCCGCCTGCCGTCAGGTGAGGGGCCAGATGTGTTCTTCATGTATCCAGAAGCGATTCACTCAGGCAAGGCCGGTGACAAGGGGCTCCTGATCAAGCTCGACGACTACTACAATCAGCCGAATCCGTACATCTCCGCCGGCCAGCCCGGCGCCGAGCGCTGGGTAGATATTTACCCGAACGACTTCGAGGGGGTGCTCACGCTCACGCGGAGCGAGGGCGGTAGCTATTTTGCTACGCCGCTCGGCACCGGCTCAGGCATGCTTTACTACAACAAGACCGAGCTTGCGAAGCTGGGCTTCGAGGTGCCAAACCCGGCAACCTACGCGCAGATCCTCGCGATCTGCGAGAAGGCCAGGGAGGCCGGCTACGAGTTCCCCATCCTGGGCCAGCTTGGCCCGTCGATTGGCTGGGATGACTATATCTTCCAGGGCGATATTCTCGAGCCGGTGCTGTTCAAGCACGCGCTCGACTATAAACCTACCTTTATCAAGGGCGTGGTCGAGACCGAGGAGCTCGCGCGCGCGATCAACAAGGGCCTCTTTACCGCGACAGGCCCGGAGTTTAAAGAGACGCTACGACTCAGTAAGCTCTGGGTGCCTTACTTCGTCGAGGAGTGGAAGCAGACCGCCTTTCCAGGACCAGCAGACTTCCTGAGCGGGAAGGTGATCATGTATCTCTCCGGCCCATGGTTCGCCCAGCGGATCATCGATAACCCCGAGCGCACATTCGAGGTCGGCGTCTCGCCCACGCCGCTGATCACCAAAGAGAGCTCAACATTCGCCTCAGCAACTCCACGGCCATTCATCGGCGGCCTCAGCGAGTCGCTCAGCGTGCATGGGGCGACAAAAGAGCGTGGCACTACGGAGGCGTCCATCGACCTGCTGCAATACTTCACGGCGCCGCAGAACTACAAGCGCGTGATCGCCGATAAGTTTGGCGCGATCTCGGTTGTGAAGGGCGTCGACCCGAACCTGCCCGACGATATGGCGACCGCGCTGCGCCCGATGATTCCGACCCGCACACCATCGCTGGCGATCGCCGGGATTACCGATGCGAAGTATAGCGATGAGCGCAAGGCGACGCTCCAAGAGTATTTCCTGGATCAGATCTCGCTCGATGAGGCCGCCGATCTGTTTCAGAAAAGCCTGGAGGCCTGGGCTGTCCGCGCTATCGCCGAGAACGATGTCGCTAAGAACCCGACCGGCACCTGGGATCTGACCAAGTGGTGATGATCGACAGGCAGGTCTGGAGGGGCGGCCTCGGCCATCCCCCAGGCCGCTCCTATGGTGAGTCGTATGAAACGCTTTGCCCAGACTGTGCTCTTGCGCGACGACCCCGAGGTAATCCGCCAGTATGAACACTACCACGCCAATCCCTGGCCAGAGGTCGTCGCGGGTACCTGTGCGTGTGGCATCCGGCGGGTCTTCATCTACCGGCTCGGACGGCAGCTCTTTATGTTCATGGAGACAGACGATGCCTTTGAACTGGAGCGCGACCTCGCGCGCTATATGGAACACCCGCGCGCCCAGGCGTGGGATACGCTGATGCGGGGTTTCCAGGAGCCAGTCGCTGATGCACCGTCGGGTGCGACATGGGCCCTGTTGCGTGAGGTCTACGCGCTAGAATGCAGCTCTGAGGGAGAAGATCGTGGACTTGCTTAGTGACGCGCCCAATATCCTGGCCGGCTGTCGCTCGATCTGGACCACGCCCCTCCCATATGAGGAGGGCGCCCCAGCGCGCCGTATCATTCACTGCCGTGATCTTCGGCTCTCTGGTCAGGCCCGCCTTGATCGACTCGGCGTTCGACTCAGTCAGGGCTATCTTAAATGTGGTAGCACGGCTACAGACGAGCGTGACTGGGTGCGAGACGTGCGGGTACGGGCGAGTTTTGGGCAGCATTGGCAGGTCATCCTCGAGCTGCGCGATCTCCAGCGCCCCGCAGACGCCGACCACATCCAGTGGTTCGATCTGGGTGGTCAGATCGCATCGGCTGTCATCATCGAGATCCGTCGCTGCGGGGTTGATGGCTGGTGGTCTGGCTGGGAGTTGGCGATGGGGGGCTTGCTGCTTGAGGGCGAGGTGCTGAACAAGCCCGAGCCGCACGCTGAGACTGGGTTAGAGCTGACGACATGCGACCTGGCCGCGCTGCCGAGTAAGCTCCGCGCCGAGCGACGTGGACATGAGGTTCGCTACCGAACACGCTTCTTTGAAGTCGGCTTTGATCTCAACTATGCCGCGTTCAGCTACTTCTCGCTCGATGGCGACGGCACTGGCCGCACAGCGCGCAATCTGCTGCGCGAAGCGAGCAGCGCTGATCTGCCCGCGAGCCTGATCGAGTATCAGGTTCAGGGGGTGCGTCTACACGCTGTTGGCGAGCCTGCGGTCGCGGCGCTCAGCAGGAACGCCATGCGTGGTACTGTGGCGGTACAGGGAGCAACCGTAACCTATGAGCTAGAGCTCGGCCAGTCTGGACAGATCTATCGGCTGCGCTGGGAGGTCCGCGAAGATCGCCTGGTACTGAACGCCGAGCGCACAGGGGAACGCCCACTGCGGGCCTGGACTAGCAGCGCATGGGCGCTTGCCTGTGACAGTCGCGTGATCCCCGTTGCGACCCTGGGGCGGATTACGCGCCAGGGCGAGACCGGGCTTCTGGATCTCCCCGTGCTGCTCCACGCGCCGGGCTTCGGCACGCTGAACGTCTCGTCGACTGGCGGCACCTGCTGCTGGCGCTCCGACTCGATCCGCCCGCAGATCTACACCACGACGGGGGAGTTGAAGCTTGGTGAGGTCGCGCAGCCAGAAGGCGACTACCTGCTGCTGCCTGGGCACCACGCGGCCGAGGTAGTCTTCGCGGTGCAGCCGTTGGCCCCGGTATGGGCCGATGCGACAATGCCGCGCGAGGTTGAGCGGGCGCTCCAGCGGCACATGCTTACGGCCCTGACCTATCGCCCCGATACCGCAACGTTCTCAAACAATAGCAATGGCGTTCACTGCTACATGTGTATGGATAGCTGGTCCGCTACAGCGGTTCGCGTCGGTGAGATCCTGCCGGGCTTCAGCGGGCTCGACATGCTGCGCGACTCGCTCGAACGCTGGCTCGACGACAGCCCGGCCTATGGCAGCGGTAACTCGTCGCTCTTTGCGCATCGCTATGAGGACGAGTATCTTGGCATCGCTCCGGCAGCCATGCTTGGCCTAGCCGAGTTCCTGCTGGCAAGCCGCGATCATGCGTGGGCTGCGCGTTATCGGGGGCAGATCCGGCGCGAGCTAGAGCTGCTGCGCGCTCGTGATCTCGATGGCGACGGCCTGATCGAGAGTCCCTACAGGCTCGGCATTAGTGGCGAGCACCACTGGAGCACGGCCTGGTACGATATTCTCTCCTTCGGCTGGAAGTGCGCCTACTCGAACGCACAGCTCTACGCAGCGCTCCAGTTGCTGGCGGAGGCCCTGCCGGCAGTTGGTCAGCTAGATCTGGCTGAGGGCCTGGCGGCGTGGGCTGAGCGCCTGAAAGCCAACTACACAGGCACGTTCCTGCATCCGGAGACGGGTTGGCTTGCCGGCTGGCGGTGCAAGGACGACCGGCTGCACGACTACGCCTTCCCTGCGATCAACGGCGCCGCAGTTGCCGCTGGCCTGCTTGAAGAAGACCTGGCCAGATCGGTGATGCGTCGACTCTGGGACACGATGCTCGCGGCCGGCTTTCACGACTTCCGTCTCGGTGTGCCGACGAGTCTGTACGCGATCCCCGATGCGGATGTGGCGATCTATCAGATCGGCCGGCCCTTTGGCGACTACATGAATGGCGGGGCAAACCATGCACAGGCGTGCCATTTCGTCAATGCGCTCTACCGGGTCGGCATGACGGATGAGGCGGATCGTGTGCTCTTGGGGCTCTGCTCGAGCCTGGCCGATGACACCGCGATCGGCGGCTGTGATGGGGCTGGCGTCGATTGGCGCATGTGGGATGGGACGCCGAGCGGCTACGAGGGGCTGTTAACGGATCAGTTCGCCTTTCTGGCAACAGCCTTTGATCGCTATCGTATGGAGAGAACGTGAGTACGCGCCAATTCTATGTCGCTCCTAATGGTCGCGATAGCTGGTCGGGAACCCTGGACGCGCCGACCGCCGACCTGAGCGATGGCCCGTTTGCCACGCTCTTCGCCGCACGCAACGCCATTCGCGCCTTGCGGGCGCGCGAGGCTACTGCACAGCCGACAACAGTGCTGGTGCGTGGCGGCAAGTACTATCTGAGCCGCACGCTCGTCCTTGGCCCCGAAGACGCCGGGACGCGCGACGCCCCAATCACCTACAGTGCGTACCCCGGCGAGACCCCGATGCTCAGCGGCGGCCAGCGGGTATCCGAGTGGAGCCCCTACCGCGGCGCGATCCTCCAGGCCGAGTTACCCGGTGCCAGAGGCGGCAAGTGGAAGTTCCGTCAGCTCTTCTGCAATGGTCGTCGGCAGATTCGCGCCCGTTACCCAAACTTCGACCCGGAGAATCCCATCTACGGCGGCTGGAGCTTCATCGAGGGGCCGGCCGAGCCCGACAGCATGGACAGCTTCGTCTATCGGCGCGACGCCTTTCCGCGTGCGTGGAGCAATCCGAGCGAGGGCGAAGTCAATATCTACATTGGGCACGGCTGGCACAACGACATCGTGCCGATCGCAGCGGTTGATCGTGAGCAGCATACGATTGCGCTGGCACGCTCGATCAAAGACTACGGTCGGCCATTCAACTTCTGGTCGGTGCCGCTCCGGCCCGGTAGCCGCTTCTATGTTGAGAACCTGCTTGAAGAGCTCGACCAGCCCGGTGAGTGGTGCCTCGATTCCGAGGCGGGCCGCCTCTACTTCTGGCCACCTGTGCCAATCGAGCAGTCCGAGGTCGTAGTCCCGGCGCTGGACTGTCTGGTGGCGTTGCACGATACGGCCTGGATTACACTCAGCGGCTTCACGCTTACTGAGACGACCGACGGCGACAATCTGCACCACGACGGCGGCGAGGGCTACGGACCTATGTTTCCGGTCTCGGGTTGGCGCTACTGCGGCGATGCGGTGCATCTCAAGGGTGCCGAGCACTGCACGCTCGAGGATAATCGGCTGAACGCCGTTGGCGGCAACGCGATCTATCTGGAGGGGCGCAACCTACGCAACACGATCCGCCGTAACGAGATCGACGGAGCTGGGGCGAATGGGATTGTGCTGCTCGGCAGCAAGCGCCGCCACCCCGCGCCGCCGCAGCTTGCCGACCCGACGCATCCGGCGCGCTGGCGCTGGCACACGCAGCCGCACCCACAGTTCAATCGGATCGAAGACAATCACATTCACCACTGTGGCGCGCTGAACAAATATGTTGCCGGGGTCTTTCTGGGTGTCAGCGATGGCAATACAATCGCTCACAACCTGATCGAGGACATGCCGCATCACGCGATCAACCTTGGCTCCAATCGCTACGGGCGTAACCTGCTTGAGTACAACCTTATTCGCCGGGTCTGTCGCGAGATCCATGATACCGGCGCGATTAACGCCTGGATGGAAGACGAGTTTGACAGCGAGCGCTGCGGCCATGTCATTCGCTACAACGCGATCTACGATGTTGAAGGCTGCCACTTCGATGAGGAGGGCAACTACGGTGGCAAGACCTCGACCTTCGGCATCTACCTGGACAACTACACCAGTAACTGCCTGGTGTACGGCAACCTGATCGTGCGCTGCTCTGGCACAGGCATCGTCGTGCATTGCGGAAAGAACAACCTGATCGAGAACAACCTGATCGTCGCGCCGAACCACGCCGGCGTGCGCTTTCAGTACTACTACAATCCGATACCCGGCTTTCTGACGGGCAATCGCTTCTGCCGAAACGTGATCGTCTTCGAGAATCCGCAGGCGCTGCTCTACTTTCTTCACGGCTGGAGCGACTATGTGCTTGCCGAGTGCGACTACAACCTGTTCGCCACGCCCGACCCGCAGGCGCTGGGGCTGCTGCGGATCGACAACGACGAGATCGAGAATCGCGGCGGTGTGGCGATCACCTACGCTGACTGGCGGCACGCCGGCTACGACCAGCACTCGCTGATCGCCGATCCAGCCTTCGTCGACGCCCTGCACGATGACTATCGGCTGCGCCCCGACTCGCCCGCCCACGCGCTTGGGGTGCTCTCGATCGACCCAACGCTTATGGGCCCGCGCCGACGAGATTAGCGAGGAAGCATGGACGCGCTTGTTTTCTATGTCGCCATTGATGGCGATGATCGCTGGTCCGGCACGCGCGCCGAGCCAGATGCGACCGGCGACGATGGCCCGTTCGCGAGCCTGACGCGCGCGCGGGATGCGGTCCGCGCGCTGCGTGCGGAGCAGCCTCTCTCCCGACCAGTCGAGGTGCTCGTGCGCGGGGGCAAGTATTTTTTGCCACAGACGTTCACCCTTGGCCCCGAGGATAGCGGCACGCGCGCATGTCCGATTCGCTATCTGGCCTACCCTGGTGAGACCCCGATCCTCAGCGGAGGCCGACCCATCACGGGCTGGCAGGTCTATGATGGCGCCATTCTCCAGGCGTCTCTGCCGGGAGCTAGGGGCGGCAAATGGAAGTTTCGCCAGCTTTTCTTCAACGGGCGACGGCAGACCCGCGCGCGCTATCCCAACCGAGACCCCGAAAATCCGCTCTATGGCGGTTGGGCGCTCACGGAAGGCCCGGCCGACGACGGAACGATCCGGGCCCGCCGCTTCGACACCGGGGTTGAGTGGTACGTCGACTCATCGAAGGAGGGCGGCCAGTCACGGGCCTTTGCCTATAAGCCAGGCACGTTCTCGCGCCGCTGGGCGAAGCCAACCGAGGGCGAGATCAACATCTTCCCTATGGATGACTGGACCAACAGCATCATTCCCATCCAGGCGGTGGACGAGCAACGGCGGATCATCACCCTACAGCGCGAGGTGCCGCAGTTCGACCGCTCGCCCTGGTATGCGGCAACGGGCATCCGCGCCAATAACCGCTTTATTGTCGAGAACCTGCTTGAGGAGCTTGACCAGCCCGGCGAGTGGTGTCTCGACAGCGAGGACGGGGTTGTCTATTTTTGGCCTCCAGAGCCGATCACGACAGCGGAAGTGTGCGTGCCGGCGCTCGATTGTCTGATCGACATTCGTGGGGCGGCGTGGCTCGTGATCGCAGGGTTTACCTTCACCGAGACGCTCGACGGCGATGATCTCCACCGTGAGGGCAACGACGGCTACGGCGCCATGTTCATCCGCCAGGGGCTGCGCTACTGCGGCGACGCGCTGCATCTTAAGCGCGCCGAGCACTGCCGCATCGAGGGCAATCACTTCTACGCGGTTGGCGGCAATGCGATCTACCTGGAAGGGCATAACGCGCGCAATACCATCCAGGGGAACGAGGTCAGTGAGGCCGGTGCGAACGGGATCTGCCTGGTCGGCAGCGTGAGCCAGCACCCACAGTTCAACGCGGTGCTCGACAATCAGATCCATCATTGCGGCGTCTTGCTCAAATATGTGGCCGGCGTCTTCCTGGGCGCCAGCACCGGCAATGTGATCGGACACAACGCGATCCATCACATGCCCCACCACGCTATTAACCTCGGCAGCAATGGATTGGGCCGCAATATTGTCGAGTACAACGAGATCCGCTTCAACTGTCTGGAGATCCACGACAATGGTGCGATCAACTCGTGGGGCGATGTGCCGATCACTGGTGTGCAGCGTGAGATCGAGCGCTCGGGCCACCTGATCCGCTACAACCTGATCGCCGACACCTACGGCTGCCATGTGCGCGCCGATGGCACGATCACCGCCCCCGATGTGCGGCTGACGCAGGGCATTTACCTGGACGACTATACCAGCAACTGCTTTGTCTACGGCAATATCATTATCCGGGCTGGCACCGGGATCTACGTGCATGGTGGCAAGCACAACGTGATCGAGAATAACATCCTGGTGGACT
>Ga0136636_10001379_pt1 | contig 14109 bp, 16 predicted proteins | sample AntDrymUQ8522106_2_FD_104653 | JGI IMG/M metagenome (GOLD analysis project Ga0136636, IMG submission 104653) | Polar desert sand microbial communities from Dry Valleys, Antarctica - metaG UQ852 (21.06) | ecosystem: Environmental > Terrestrial > Soil > Desert | place: Antarctica: Dry Valley... | reverse complement strand
TCGGTTGTTGCTTTTTCATCGGTTGTTATGACCTACTTAGGCGTTAATTACTATTTAGCAGGCATGCACTCATATGCAAAAGGCGATCCAATACCCATTCCAGTGTTTGTATATTATGTTGTGACTATTGTTACGGTTGTTGCTATTTATGCTTGGTTAATGGTTCGAAAAAGAAATCATGAAAAAAATAGCGAAAATTAGAGCCGTAGGCTTTTGAGTCTTAAAAATTTAATTTACAGCACCTTAAACTTCAAATTATAAAATGTATTGCCGAATTTATAAGTTCTCGTAGCTTAATTTTTTTTTGTGATAGAGCAATTGCTGTTAATATGCAATAAGACAACACGATAACGCATCATAGGGGATGCTTGTGCTATGGGGTTGGTAGTTTTTATCATCTATGCTTGTGCATCTTTCAATAAAAAAGCTAATTTTAAATATCTTTATATTGATACATTTAAAAGACAGATGATATTTATTAATACAATTAACCCAAACCTATCTAACCATGAATAAACCCGAAATTATTTATCATGCCAACCAGCGCATTTTTTCTATTAATTTTGAAGGCTTAAAAACTGCTGAAGAATTTGCTATGGTTATAAAACTAAGCAAAGATTACATTCGCAATCAGCCTAAAAGCTCGGTTGTTGCGCTCACAAATATGCAAGGCATGCATTTCAATAAAGAGGTGAGAGATTTAATTGCTGAATTTATCTCAGGGAATAAACCATACATGAAAGTAAGTGCTGCTTTTGGTATTGGACCTTTATTGCGAATTGTTTATAACGGGGTGACGAAACTAACAGGCAGGGATGTTAGGGCTTTTGACACTAAAGAGCAAGCATTGAATTGGCTAATATCGCGTCAAGAAGTTTTAGCTTAAGATCGCTATCTATTTTTTATACCTCAATATTTCAACTCTGTACTATTATAAACTAGGATTCTTAATTTATCATACTTAGAATCGATTCATTTTTTTAGAAACGCAATTGTGAGTTAGAACTGTTTTGCTTCTTAACAGCTAAAACACTACTTTTGCGACTCTAAAAATTTGATATGATTACAGTTGATGGATTGACAGTGGAGTTTGGTGGAACTTTTTTATTTAAGGATATCTCATTTGCCATAAATGATAAGGATCGCATTGCCTTGATGGGGAAAAATGGTGCCGGAAAATCAACTTTATTAAAAATAATTGCAGGTGTTCGAACGGCATCTAAAGGACGTATTTCAGCTCCTAAAGATGCAGTTATTGCTTACTTGCCACAGCATCTTGTTACCGAAAATAATCGGTCTGTTTTTGGTGAGGTATCACAAGCCTTTGCTCATTTGATTGAAATGAAACATCAAATCGACGTGATGAATGGCGAGATGGAGACCAGAACTGACTATGAATCTGACAGTTACTATCAGTTAATTGAAGAAGTTTCGGCTATTAGCGAAAAATATTACTCCATTGAAGAGACTAATTTTGATTCGGAGGTTGATAAAGTATTAATGGGACTGGGGTTCTTAAGAAGCGATTTTGACCGATCGACCAGTGAGTTTAGTGGTGGATGGCGAATGCGTATTGAACTGGCTAAGATTTTATTGCAAAAGCCCGATTTAATTTTGCTCGATGAACCAACCAATCACCTCGATATTGAATCGATTCAATGGCTCGAAGATTTCTTAATAAACAGTGCCAAGGCTGTTATTGTTATTTCTCACGATAGAGCATTTGTTGATAGAATTACCACGCGAACCATTGAAATAACCATGGGACGCATTTACGACTATAAAGTTAACTATTCACAATATCTCGAATTGCGCAAAGAACGACGCGAGCAGCAACAACGTGCTTTCGATGATCAACAAAAAATGATTGCTGACAATAACGATTTTATCGAACGATTTAAATGTACGTATTCAAAAACCAATCAGGTTCAGAGTCGGGTTAAAATGCTCGAAAAACTCGAACTTGTTGAAGTGGACGAAGAAGATACCTCTGCTTTGAGATTGCGGTTTCCGCCTTCACCTCGTTCGGGAACGTACCCTGTAATTATTGAGGAGTTGAGTAAGAATTATGGCGACCATGTGGTTTTCTCAAATGCATCGTTTACCATCGAGCGGGGCGAAAAAGTGGCATTTGTGGGCAAGAATGGCGAAGGTAAATCAACCCTCATTAAATGTTTGATGAAGGAGATTGATTTTGCTGGTGGATTAACGTTGGGTCACAATGTGATGATTGGTTATTTCGCTCAAAATCAAGCTTCTATGCTCGACGAAGAAGTCACCGTATTCGACACCATCGACTATGTGGCCAAAGGAGATATCCGAACCAAAATTCGCGATATTCTGGGTGCATTTATGTTTGGTGGCGATAATTCATCCAAAAAAGTAAAAGTGCTTTCGGGAGGAGAACGTACGCGCTTGGCGATGATTAAACTGCTGCTAGAGCCGGTAAATCTGCTTATTCTCGATGAGCCAACCAATCACCTCGATTTGCGAACCAAGGATATTTTAAAAACCGCACTTAAAGAATTTGATGGTACGATCATCTTGGTTTCACACGATCGTGATTTCCTTGATGGGTTGGTGGATAAAGTGTATGAGTTCGGCAATAAAAAAATTAAAGAGCACATGGGCGATATTTACAGCTTCCTCGATAAAAAGAAAATGGAAAATCTTAGAGAACTGGAGAAAAATAAGGCGGTTTAATTTTTTTTTAGATATAAAATAAATCCCTGTGAAAAGACTTTAATAAGCTATTTCACAGGGATTTATTATTTAATATGGATAGTATGTTTTGACTCTCAATTTTTCTTTGAATCTCTATCTCTCAATGTTTTTCTATTATATCACCTTCAACTCTTTTCCAATTTTTATAAAGGCAGCTAAGGCTTTGTCGAGATGCGCTTTTTCGTGCGCTGCCGATAGCTGTATGCGAATACGAGCCTGACCTTTAGCTACAACAGGGAAATAAAAACCAATCACGTAAATTTCTTCATCCAGAAGTTTGGCAGCAAATTGTTGAGATAAAACAGCATCGTATAGCATCAAGGCGATTATTGCACTATGACTTGGTTTAATATCGAATCCGGCTTCGATCATGGCTTTTTTAAAATATTCGGCATTGCGAGTCACTTTGTCGCGTAAAACAGTCGATTCGCTTAGCATGGCAAAGGTTTCAATGGCTGCTCCTACAATCGATGGAGCTAAGGAATTCGAGAATAAATAAGGACGAGAGCGTTGACGAAGCATCTCCACAATCTCTTTTTTACCAGTTGTGTATCCACCCATAGCACCTCCCAGCGCTTTACCAAGCGTTCCGGTTATAATATCCACTTTATCCATCACGTTATGATACTCGTGCGTTCCACGGCCAGTTTTGCCAATAAATCCTGCCGCATGACTCTCATCAACCATCACCAAGGCATGGTATTTTTCAGCTAAAGCACATATTTCATTCAACCGCGCAATATCGCCATCCATCGAAAATACGCCATCGGTCACGACCAATCGAAACCGTTGAGCCTGAGACTCTTTTAATCGCTCTTCCAATTCATCCATATTGGCATGTTTGTAGCGGTAACGCACAGCCTTGCATAAACGCACGCCATCGATAATTGAAGCATGATTAAGCTCGTCGGAGATGATTGCATCGTGCTCATTGAGTAATGGCTCAAAAACGCCTCCATTTGCATCAAAAGCGGCGGCATATAAAATGGTATCTTCCATGCCAAAAAAGGTGGCGATGGTTTGTTCCAGTTGTTTATGAATATCTTGAGTGCCGCAAATGAATCGAACCGACGATATGCCGTGCCCATGCGAAGCAAGTGCTTTTTGAGCTGCCGCTACAATTCGAGGATGTGAGGAAAGACCTAAATAATTATTCGCACAAAAATTGAGAACTTTTTGTCCCGTATTTAGGGTAATCTCAGCTCCCTGCGCCGACGTGATGATTCGTTCGTTTTTATATAATCCCGATGATTTAATCTGACTGATCTCTTCTTGCAGATAATGTTTAAATTCTCCGTACATATTGTTCGTTTTTCAATGTCCTTAAAGTTAGCAAAGTTGATGATCGAAAAAAAATGACGATTAGCAGATTTCGAATAAATATCATCTTTACATTTTATTGTAATTATTGTAACTTGAAATGGCTGATTCATTCACATATCCATTAAACCCAATTACTATGTCACGCACCAAAACTCAGGAATTATTGAACAAAGAAGCCGTGCCGTTTAAAACCATATGGCATCCGGTTGCTTATTCATCTCAAAAAACGGCTTCATTTGCTCACATTTCAGGTAAAGAGTTTGCAAAGCCTGTAATGGTTCGCATCGATGGAAAACTGTGCATGGTTGTTTTGCCTGCTTCGGATTTTTTAAGTCTGGATTTATTGCGTCAATCTACTGGCGCTAGAGATGTGAGATTGGCCACAGAATCGGAATTTAAAGACACATTTCCCGATTGTGAAGTGGGCGCAATGCCTCCATTTGACCATTTGTATGGCATTCCAACTTTTGTTTCGGAGCGATTGGCAAACGATGAATGGATTGCTTTTAATGCCGGAAATCACAACGAGTTAATAGAGATGGCATTTTACGATTACGCTCGATTAGAGCATCCACGCATCGCAAAAGTATCTATAGCAGATGTTTGATTTGAAACGAATTAAAACTAAAAAAGCCACTCTAAAGTGGCTTTTTGTCTGCTCCCTCTCTTGGACTTGAACCAAGGACCCCCTGATTAACAGTCAGGTGCTCTAACCAACTGAGCTAAGAAGGAATAATGATATCCTATAATAAATTGCTAAAAAATGCTCCCTCTCTTGGACTTGAACCAAGGACCCCCTGATTAACAGTCAGGTGCTCTAACCAACTGAGCTAAGAAGGAGTGTTTTGCATTTTAAGGGCATTCCCTTATTTTTCTTTAGCGTTGCAAAACTATAAGGATTATTGAAATTATGCAATATCTTTGCTAAATATTTATCAATGATTTTAATTTATTTTTGTTTATGAGCCGAGTTTTGGGAATTGGAAACGCTTTAGTCGACATATTAACGCCTATTCAGGACGATGCCATTTTAGTGCAACTTAACTTACCTAAAGGAAGTATGCAATTGGTTGATGACATTATTGCAGATTGTGTTATGAATGCTACTCAGCACATTACGCGCCATCTAGCATCAGGAGGATCGGCAGCGAATACCATTCATGCCCTTTCGTGTTTAGGAATTCAAACCGGTTATGTGGGCAAAATTGGCAACGATGAGACTGGAAAGTTTTTTCAAGCCGATATGGAGAAAAATGGCATTACCCCCAAACTTTTAATAAGCACAAGCCCATCAGGACGAGCAATTGCTCTTATTTCGCCTGATTCGGAACGTACATTTGCTACTTTTTTAGGTGCTGCAGTTGAACTTTCGGCCGATGATTTAACTCAAGACCTGTTCGAAGGCTATACTTATTTTCATATCGAAGGCTATTTGGTACAAAACCGAGCGTTAATTCGCAAAGCATTGGAGATGGCCAAAGCCAATAACCTAATTGTTTCGCTCGATTTAGCCAGCTACAATGTGGTTGAAGCCAATCTCGACTTTTTAAAAGAGATGGTTGCCAAGTATGTCGACATCCTTTTCGCCAACGAAGAAGAGGCTAAAGCATTTACCGGACAAACCGATGAGGCTGCAATGCCAATACTCTCAGAGCTTTGCGAAACGGTAGTACTAAAATTGGGTAAACGCGGATCAATCATTAAACACAAAAACGAAACAGTAACAGTTGGCATCATTCCTGTCAACCACATCGACACCACTGGAGCTGGCGATTTATACGCCGCAGGTTTTATCTATGGATTAATCAATAAACTAACCATCGAAAAGTGCGGCCAAATTGGCGCATTGGTTTCGGGTAATGTAATTGAAGTGCTCGGCCCTAAAATGGATGCGGACAGATGGGAGAATATTAGAGCGGAGATTGAGAAGATAAAGAAGTAGATTCATTACAATAATCTTTCAAATTCCTGATGGGCGAGCATTTGAAGATAGTCATGAAATTAATCGATTACAAAGAATGTTCGAATATTACTTGTCTTTTTTGTAATCACCTTAATTATATACTTATGAAACTTTACAGTTAGGAATTAAAGAAGTTATACCTTTAGATAATTACTTTTTGTTGTTAACCTTTGAAAATGGTGAGAAAGGGAAGTTTGACATGAAACCATGTGTGAAACAGGAATCTTCATGGGATTAAAGGATGACAAGCTATTTTATATAGTTAAGAAGAGTTTTGATACTATTGAATGGGCTAATGAAGCTGATTTTGATCTGGAAACTTTATATCAGAAAAGTATTTTAATTGACAATTAAGTACTTCGTGGGAAATAATACCTTGTTAGAGGCAAGCGTTTTTTACAAACTATTCAATTAATAAAAGGATTAGTATATTTGTATTAGAATGAAATATTGAATTATGAGAACGATACAATTACATATTCCTGATGAAGTTGATTTGAAAGATTGTGATTTTTTAATGATTATTGCTTCTAAATTGTATGAGGATGGAAAATTATCTTCTGGCCAAGCTGCTGAAATTGCAGGGTTTTCTAAAAGGACTTTTATTGAATTATTGGGTCGATATGGAGTATCTATATTTAGTAAATCGTTATCTGATTTAAACTCTGATATTGCAAATGCCTAGAGTTATAATATCAGACACAAGTTGCTTGATTCTTCTGCATAAAATTGAGGAATTAGAGCTTTTAGAGAAACTTTATAAACAAGTTTTGACAACTCCCGAAGTTGCTCGTGAATTTGGACTTGAATTACCTGAGTGGATTATAATTGAATCTGTAAAAGACAGAAAATATCTTGAATTCCTCGAAACACAGGTTGATAACGGGGAGGCAAGTGCAATTGCCTTAGCAAAAGAGAAGGATTCACCACTTGTTATCTTGGATGATTTAAAAGGAAGGAAATTAGCTCGAAAATTGGATTTAAAAGTAACAGGAACACTTGGAATTATTCAGAAAGCAAGACAGGAAGGTTTAATAAAGAAAATCAGACCATTAATTGAAAAGTTGCTTATTCATGAGTTTTGGATTGGCGAAAATATTGTCGAAGAATTACTTAGGAAGAACAATGAATAAGCCAGCCCCTAATAAATGGCAATAACAAATGGAGGATGGGGCGGTTTTGGCGGGTTTTGTACTCGCGCAAAAATTCGCTAATATTGAGATGAAATTTACCCGTAAACCCACCACGTTTTATACCATTAAGCTGTTACGTATAGCTAATTGATTGATAAATAGCACTGTCGAAAAATAGTAAATAGGTCATACAACTTAAAATACAACACATTATCCCTATGTATAAACGAATATTACTAAAACTTAGCGGCGAATCGCTCATGGGAGCACAAGGCCATGGCATTGATGCCAACCGGTTAAACGAATATGCCTATCAAATTAAACAATTGGTTGAAATGGGCGTTCAAGTTGGTATTGTTATTGGCGGTGGCAATATTTTTAGAGGATTAAGCGGTGCAGGCAAAGGTTTTGAGCGTTACAAAGGCGACCAGATGGGCATGTTGGCTACAGTTATCAATAGCTTAGCGCTTTGCTCGGCCTTAGAAACGCTTGAAATCAAAACTAAAGTTTTAACTGCCATTGCCATGGAGCCTATTGGTGAATTCTACTCGAAACCCAAAGCCATTGAGTATCTGAATGCTGGCAAGGTGGTGATTTTATCAGCTGGCACAGGTAATCCTTATTTTACCACCGATACTGGTTCTGCATTACGTGGTATTGAAATTGAAGCCGATGTGATGCTTAAAGGAACGCGCGTTGATGGTGTTTACACTGCCGATCCCGAAAAAGACCCTACTGCGACTAAATTCGATGAAATTACTTACGATGAGGTTTACCGTTTGGGATTAAAAGTGATGGATTTAACTGCCACAACCATGTGCAACGAAAATAATTTATCCATCATTGTGTTCGACATGGACACTCCCGGCAATTTAATAAAAGTGGTAAAAGGCGAAAAAATAGGTACTTTGGTAAAACGGTAATTCTACTATTTTTGAAAGAGCTGATTGACATTGATGGCATTGGGCCTATACTACTTACCTCGCGTTCGTCGATCAAACGATTGTCGATAAAATTACGCCCATTTAAAGGTGTGGAGGTAACCTTTCCGCTGGGCACTCGCCCCAAATCGGTTATGGAATTTGTCAACTCACACCGACAATGGATCATTAATGCTCAGCAAAAAATTCAAGAAAAAGAGGATGCACTCACAGTTTTTGATGAGAACACCTGTTTTAATACCCGATCATTTGCCCTTCGCATTGAGCCACATCAAAACCCCAAAGTGAGAATTCAATTTGCTAAAGGGTTTTTGCATATCCACTATCCTCAAAACATGGATGTGAAAACAGCTTCTATTCAAGAGGTTATTCGTCATGGAATCGAAGAAGCATTACGACGCTCAGCTAAAAGCTATTTGCCTACTCGGTTAAAAGAATTGGCCGATTTACATGGATTTACTTTCAAGCGCGTTTTTATTAAAAATTTAAAGAGCAGGTGGGGATCATGCTCTGGTGTGGATAATGTAAATCTTAACTTGCACTTAATGCGCTTGCCCGATGAGTTAATCGATTATGTTTTACTTCATGAACTTTGCCACACGATCCAAAAGAATCATGGACCCAATTTTTATAAGTTGATGAATAAAGTGATGGATAATAGAGTGGGGGCTTTGGAGAGAGAGATTAAAAAACACCGAACAGTAATTTATTAATCCACTATCAATTGCTGCAAAAAAAAGAAATTGTCTAACTTCGAACTATGAACTGGAACACGCTTTTATCGTCGCAACGCACCGGACAATCTAATACCTCTGAGACCATTTTGCATGATCGAACTCAGTTTCAGCGCGATTACGACCGTATTATTTTCTCATCGCCTTTTCGCCGGCTGCAAGATAAAACACAGGTTTTTCCATTGCCCGGACCAGTATTTGTTCATAACCGCTTAACTCATAGCTTAGAAGTAGCCAGTGTTGGACGATCGTTAGGACATAACGTATCGCGGTATCTTTGGGATCAAAAACTGACTGATTCGGATTTAGTTCATGAGCTTGGATCGTCGGTTGCAGCGGCTTGCTTGGCTCACGATATGGGGAATCCACCTTTTGGGCACAGTGGTGAAGAGGCTATTTCGCATTTTTTTAAGCATGGCGAAGGAATTACGTATAAAGAATCGACCATTACGCCCGATGAATGGATGGATTTAATCCACTTTGAAGGAAATGCCAATGCCTTTCGAATGTTAACCCATCAATTGAATGGTCGAAGGGCAGGCGGATTTGGATTGACATACACCACGGTCGCATCAATTGTAAAATATCCTTATGCTTCGGGCAATCCATCGTTAAAAAAATATGGTTTTTTTCGACAAGAAGAAGCAACTTATCGTCAATTGGCTCATGCGTTATCCATTCCTGAAATTGGAGATGGCGTTTTTGCGCGTCATCCATTGGTTTATTTGGTTGAGGCTGCCGATGATGTCTGTTATCAATTTATGGATATTGAAGATGCTCATAAGTTGAAAATTTTATCAACTGCCGAAACACAACAACTCTTTTTAAACTTTTTTGAAGGTAATTTATCGGAAATCGATAAAATGAAAAGCGTTTGCAATGATGTAAGCGATGTAAATGAACAAATTGCTTATTTACGCGCAAGAGTCATTACATTATTGGTAAGGCAAGTAACCGAAATTTTTATCTCTCAACAATCAAAAATATTAGCGGGACAACTGAAAGGTTCGATGCTCGACCATATGGATGAACCCTTAAAATCGGCCATGAAAGCCTGCGAAGCCAATGCTTTTGCTAAAATTTACAAACATCCATCGGTTGTTCAAGTCGAAATTGCGGGATTTCAGATTATTGGTACGCTACTGCAACGATTTACCGAAGCCGTAATAACACCCGATAAATACTATTCTAAACTGTTATTGCATTTTATTCCGCAACAATATCAGTGTGAAAAAGAGGATCCGTTGATTGATAAAATAAAGAGTGTGGTTGATTTTGTGTCGGCCATGACCGATGTATATGCGCTCGATTTATATCAAAAACTAACAGGAATGGGTATTGGTATAAAAAGTTTATAAATAAAAAATCCCGGATGAGCCGGGATTTTTTATTTATTTGATGCATGAATTATTTTGCTACTTCAGCTTTCTCTTCAGCTTTTTTAGGACAATCTTTTTTGTCTGCTTTTTTGCAACAAGCTTTTTCTTCACTTTTTGCACAACAAGCTTTTTTCTCGGCTTTATCGCAAGCTTTCTTTTCGGTTTTTACTGGTTCTTGAGCCATTACCGCAGTTGGGGCAACAAAAGCCAACATAAACATAAATAATACTGATACTGCAAATACTTTTTTCATGGTAAATAAGTTTAATTTGAAATCTTCATTTAAATTGATATTCAAAAATAACATACTTTTTCGTCTTTTGTTGTTATCTTCTTGTTATAAGCTGTTAACGATTTGTTAATTGCAATTATATTCCCATCGTTCTTAGTATTTTTGATGTCTGCAATAAAAATATATGAATAAATCCTTTAGATTTTTCAAGCCATTTAATCGACAAGTGATCGTGTCATTACTCACCTTTGTTGCTTTGGTTATGCTTACTGTCATTCAAATATCGTGGTTAGTAAAAGCAGCACATTTGGAAATGGAAGCTTTTAATCACAGGGTTTCCATGGCCATGAGTGAGGTTCGTGACGAAATTGGCAAGCGAGCTTCGGGGTGTAATATGATGCAAAATTATTTGTGCGGTAGAGGATGTCCGATGGCTGAAAGACAAAATAAAATATCGGAGATAGACAGTATTATTCGAGCAAATCTGGTTCAGCATCAAATTAATCTCGACTATAAGTTTCTTATTGGCGATACACTGGTTCGGCAAAAACAATCAAAATTGTTTGGTGCCGATTGTTACCTTCAAACATTAAATGGATTAATCGAAAAGGATAACATCCGCATTCAGCTTCAATTCCCCGATCGAAGTCAGTTTATTATTGCTCAAATGAAAGGCTGGTTTATACTAAGTATTTTGGTTATTTTATTTGTAGCCTTTTCTTTTTATAACACACTCCGATTGTTTTTAAAAGAACAAGCCATGTCAACACATCAAACCGATTTTGTGAATAATATGGTGCACGAGTTTCAAACACCTTTGGCAAATATTAAATTGGCAACCAACTTAATACGTAAAAAAGGTTCCGATTTAGTTGATGATAAGTTGCAGGAATACACCGGCGTTATACTTCACGAGAATGAGAAAATAGAACAACATGTAAACGATATTTTAAGTTTATCATATCACAACGAAACAACCGAGAGTTTAATAAAAGTTGATTTGCATGAGATCATCCATCATCAATCAAAAATATTTAGTTACAAAATTGAAGAGTCCGGAGGCCAAATCAATTTATCATTAAATGCGACTCAATCCATTGTTTTTTGCGACGAGAAACAGATGAATCTCATTATCTCTAATCTTTTAGATAATGCAATAAAGTACTCGCCAATTAAACCTGCAATTTCTATTTCAACTAAATCTAAAAAAAATAGTGTTGAGGTATGTGTACGTGACAATGGTATTGGCATATCTAAAGCCAACCAATCGTTTATTTTTGATAAATATTACCGCGTGTCAACAGGGAACACTCACAATGTTAAAGGATTTGGCCTTGGATTAGCCTATGTGAAAAAAATGATTGATTTCCATAATGGTCAAATTTCAATTGTTAGCGAAATTGATAAAGGAACTGAAATTAAAATAGTATTGCCAATTAATTTCACTGATAAAACTGTTTAAATTCAATATATTAGCCACTGATAAAAACTTGTTATCAAACAAATGACAAAGCCGCATATTTTATTAGTGGAAGACGATACCTCGATGGGCTTTCTTCTGATTGATTTTTTGGAGTCAAATAATTTTGAAGTCAAGCTTTATACCGATGGGAATGCTAGTTTAAAAGCATTTAATGATCAGCCCTTCGATTTTTGTATTTTAGATGTGATGTTACCGGGCATGGATGGATTTTCGATTGCAGAAAAAATTAGAGAAAAAAATCAAACTATTCCCATCATGTTTTTAACTGCTCGATCGCAAAAAATTGATAAAATAAAGGGCTTTAATTTGGGTGTAGATGATTATATGACTAAACCATTTGATGAAGATGAGCTGTTATGTCGAATTCAAGCGATTTTAAATCGAGCCAAACGCGGAACTAATGAAAGCCCAAAATCTGAATCCTTAAACTTTAAAATCAATTCGTTTACATACGATGTACCCAATCATCTGTTAATTCATCCTAACGGCAACAAACGCCTAACGCCAAAAGAAAGTGACGTTTTATGCTACCTTTGTCAGCACCAAAACAATGTGGTTAAACGCGATGATATATTGCAAGCTATTTAGGGAAATACCGACTATTTTAACGGTCGCAGCCTCGATGTTTTTATTACAAAACTACGAAAGTGTTTTGCATCCGATTCGTCTATCAGCATCGAAAACATTCCCACCGTTGGTTTTGTTCTTAAAACTGTTTAACGGTTTGTCCGTATGAAAAATTTTCAATTGAGGGCAATTTCCTGTTAAGATGCACCAATGTTGAAGCGTGCTACAGCCACTAAAGAACCATTGGTTGCGGCGATTTTTCATCCACGTAAAGGCAACAGTACTTTAGTGATTATAAATATCTCCGAAGTTAGTTTCAATAAAGAATACTCTGAATACTTTTTGCATTTCAAGTCCTACAAAAGGAAGGTTATTTCCAGTTGCTCTAAATGCATGAAGGTGTTTTACTTCAGGTGTAATACAATGTGGTAGTTGTGGATGGATTTTGTCTATTGGAATTTTCTCCATTCCATAACTATGTCTATGAGAAGTTCTAATTTCTTTCCAACCTAGCTCGGATAGTTTTTTTAAACGCAATAAAAATTCAATAAAAAAATCAGATTTCTTATAATCTTTAATTGATACGTCACTCAAGTATTTGAAGCAAAATATAGGATAATCTTCATCTAAAACTCTGGATTTTTCAATAGAAACTTCTGGTAGGACATTTTTAATCTTAAATTGCTTGCTCTTTTTCTTTGGACTCATTTAATCCGTTTTTTTGAAGTATTCTTGCATTACATCCTTTTTGATAATGCTACCTACTCCAGTCGAAACAGATTTCCATGGCGTTTCGGAATGTGTGAGATTCATTAAGCCAATTGCAGAATAGGCTCCGTAAACTCGATAAACCTCACTAAATAATGCTTCCTCTTCTTTTGAAAGTTTTAGAGGTTCTTCGTTAAAGGGAATGCCTGAGTTTCCATTCGACTTAAAAACCTCATAAACGGGTGGTACGACAGGTCCATACATCCAAGCCTCAATTTCTTCATTGAAAAGAGGCGTTTCAAAAAATGCTAAATGAAAACCTTGCATATAATATAGCATTTTCTGAAGTTTCATATTGCAAATCAATCCATCTACTTCAGAGTTTGAATATTTTGCAAGGATTTTATTTGCTATATCTATTGCACTGTATGCCATGACTTTGAATTTTATTAGTACAAAAATAGAAAAAATATTCTCATAGAGGAATTATTTTTTCTGTCAGTTTTAATTTCTTTGTATTGATGCCAACTCGCAATTGCAATTACTTGATATTCGAATCAGTATCTTTATTTTTCTGAAACCAGATACATTTAAGTTTTGCAACGATAAATCACATACATTTGTGTTGTCTAAAACAGACATCAACCATGGATAAAGAGCAGTTTATTAGCAATTTAAATATCGACGGAACGGCTCTGTTGATCGATGCCTATTCGCAATACGATGAGCTCATGAAATCGCTCTCGAAAAAGCATGATTATGGTTGTATTGCCAAGTGTGGAGCTTGTTGCCACACCCCATCGCAAAAAATTGAAGTCTCTGTTTTTGAGATGGTTCCCATGGCTATTGAGCTTTTTAGATTGAATAGAGCTGATGAGGTTTATGACCAACTCGAGTTGATGGATACCGAACAGTCGGTTTG
>Ga0136636_10001378_pt1 | contig 14120 bp, 10 predicted proteins | sample AntDrymUQ8522106_2_FD_104653 | JGI IMG/M metagenome (GOLD analysis project Ga0136636, IMG submission 104653) | Polar desert sand microbial communities from Dry Valleys, Antarctica - metaG UQ852 (21.06) | ecosystem: Environmental > Terrestrial > Soil > Desert | place: Antarctica: Dry Valley... | reverse complement strand
CAGCCTGAGCGGTCGCGGCGAGATCTACAGCTTCAGCGTGCTGCGCCAGGCCCCCGACGGCTACGAGGCCGCTACGCCCTATCCAGTGGCAATGGTGCGCCTGGCCGAAGGCCCGCTTGTGGCGGCCCAGCTCACCGACTGCGTCGAGGAGGAGCTCAGCATCGGCCAGCCAGTAGAGATGGTTACCCGGCGGCTCAGCGACACCGGCGAGGACGGGGTGCTGGTCTACGGCTACAAGTTTCGCCCCGTCCTGGGGTAAGTTCGCAATCAGGAGAGCTGGCAGAAGGGCGCCCATACGGGGTGCTCTTCTGTTTGTGGCGCGGCGTTCGTTACGGCTGCGCCGGACGCCTGCCGTAGCAGCGGTAGGTAGATCTTGATGCGCGTAGGGGTCGGCGTCTCGCCCGGCCCGTCGCCTGGTACGCGTACATGGGCGTGCCACGCCCCAAGTTCGTGAAGAAAGGTGTGGAGCTGTAGGCGCCGTTGCTATCCTTTTTGAGGATGAACAGTCGGCCGCAGACATAATCGCCGTAGATGTAGGCGCCATCGAACTCCGAGGGCGAGAGGCCGTTTGGCACAAAGGCGGCGCCGACGTTGTGGATGCCAGCCACAGCATCATGTGATATATGGCATAACAAAACGAGCCGATGACACGGCAAAGCGATGCTATAACGCTACTGGAAGCCACGATCTGGCTAAATTGTTGGCGAAGGCGAGGGGTTTGGAGCACGAAGGGCGCGAAGGGTTTGGAGCACGAAGGGCGCGAAGGGTGACGAAGGACGCGAACCCGAAGGCGCGAAGGGAGGGTGGTGGGTGGGGCGACGTACGTTTTCGGGACGCTGCTTCCATCGGCACGCCGTGGCGCTGAAGCGCCCGGCTGGGCGGGCGCGCAAAGGACGCCGGTGCGGCCTCACCAGCCCGCGCAGGCGGGCTTCGGCACCCTAGCCGCGGCTTCAGCCGCCAGGCAAGCGCGCGCACGAAACAATACGCCGCACCCGGTGGTGGGTGGGACTGCGCGCTGTGCGGGGCGCAGGTGGTATACTTTGCGCACTATGAATACTCCTGTGCTGTACAACTTTACGCTGCCTGAGCTTGAGGATTTGCTGCGGGGCTGGGGCGAGCCCGCCTTCCGCGCGAAGCAGATCTACCGGCAGCTTTACGTAAAACTCGCCGATGACCCAGCGACGATGACCGACCTACCTGCTGCGCTGCGTGATCGCCTTGGCAGCGAGGCCCGTCTTGGGAGCCTTGCGCTTGATCGGGTGCAAGTAGCCGATGATGGCCTCACACGCAAGGCGCTGTTTCGTCTCGACGACGGCGCTGTCGTGGAGACGGTGCTGATGATCTACCCCGACCGGGCCACTGTTTGTGTCTCTACCCAGGCCGGCTGCGGCATGGGCTGCGTCTTCTGCGCCACGGGCCGCATGGGGCTGCTGCGCAACCTCAGCACGGGCGAGATCGTCGAGCAGGCGCTCTGGGCCTCACGCGAGCTGCGGCGCTGGCAGGAGGGCGGGCGGCCGGGCGAGGCGAAGGGGAACCGGTGGCACGTTGATGTTCCCGACGAGACGCAGTGGTGGGGCGGCGAGGGCGAGTCGTTCAGCGGGCGGATCACGGCGGGCGCGGGCCGCATTACCAACTTAGTCTTTATGGGCATGGGCGAGCCGTTTGCGAACTATGATCGCTGGTGGGCCGCCGTGGAGCGCCTGCACGATCCGCTGGGCTTCAACCTTGGCGCCCGCAGCATGACGGTCTCCACAGTGGGTCTGGTGCCAGGCATTCGGCGCCTCACCGAGCAGCGCATACCGATCAACCTGGCGATCTCGCTGCACGCGCCCACGGATGAGCTGCGCTCCGAGCTGATGCCGGTGAACCGCAAATTTCCTTTGGACGAGCTGCTAGGGGCCACGCGCGAGTATACCGAGCATACCGGGCGGCGCGTGAGCTTTGAGTATGTGCTGCTCCAGGGGCGCAACGATCACCCGCACCAGGCCCTGGCCCTGGCAAAACTCCTGCGCGGGCACGATGCGCCTGGCAGGCACCGGGGTGTACCCTTGCTCTGCCATGTGAACCTGATCCCGTGGAACCCGGTGCCTGGCACAGCGCTCGGTCGCTCGGAGCGCGAGCGGGTGCTGGCCTTTCAGCGCGTGCTGCTGGACTACGGCGTGATCTGCACGGTGCGCGTGGAGCGCGGCGTCGCTATCGCGGCCGCCTGCGGCCAGCTGGCCGGGGCCAGCGAGACGATCCCCCTGGCGATGGTGTAGTGCCATTTTGGATTTTGGATTGCCGAGCGGGGCTATGTCGAAGCTGCAAAACATCAAGGGGATGCGCGATCATCTCGGGCAGGCGATGCTGCTGCGCCAGCATATTGTTGCCGTGCTCACGCAGGTGGCTGAACGTCACGGCTTCGAGCCGCTCCAGACTCCGGTTGTGGAGTATGCCGAGCTGCTGGAGGGCAAGCTCGGCGACGACGAGAAGCTGATCTATCGCTTCGAGGACAATGGCGGCCGGCGCCTGGCGCTGCGCTACGATCAGACGGTGCCGCTTGCGCGCGTGGTAGCCCAGTACGCCGGCCAGCTGATGTTCCCGTGGCGGCGCTACGCCTACGGCCCGAGCTACCGGGGCGAGCGGCCCGCCCGTGGGCGCTACCGCGAGTTCTACCAGTTCGACGCCGACATTGTGGGCAGCGCCTCGCCCCTGGCCGACGCCGAGATCGTCGCGATCCTGACCGAGTCGCTGGAGGCGCTGGGCTTCCCCGGCTTCACAACGCTGCTCAACCATCGCCAGGTGATCGGCGGGATCGCACGGGCGAGCGGGCTAGACGAGACCGTCGCTGGCGGTGTGTATCGCAGCATCGACAAGTTCGACAAGCTCGGCGCCGATGGCGTGCGCGAGGAGCTGCTCAAAATGGGCGTTGCGCCTGAGTCTGCCGCGCAGATCCTGGCGCTGGTGCAGATCGACGGCGACCCGCACGATGTGCTGGAGGAGCTCTCCGGCCGCCTCGGCGACGACGAGCGCGCCGCGCAGGCCCTGGAGAATCTACGCGCTGTGATCGGTGGCCTGGTGGAGATGGGTGTTGCGCCCGAGCGCTACAAGGTGGCGCCGCGCCTGGCCCGCGGCCTGTCGTACTACACCGGCCTGGTGTTCGAGGCGGCCACACCGCACTGGCCTGAGGGCTCGCTGCTAGGCGGCGGTCGCTACGACGAGCTGATCGGCCAGTTTGCGGGGCGCGCGATCCCCACTGTTGGCCTCGCCTTCGGCATCGACCGGCTGCACGACGTGATGGACGAGCTTGGGCTTGGCCCGCGCCTCGCAAGCACCGCGACGGCGTATGTCACGATCTTTGCCGCTGGCCTAGAGGCGGACAGCCTGGCGCTGGCGCGTGAGCTGCGGGCCGGCGGCGTGAACACGCTGATCAGCCTGGAGGCAGGCGGTGGCCTGGGCAAGCAGCTGAAGGACGCCGACCGCAAGGGCGTGCGTTTCGCGCTGGTGCTCGGCCCGGACGAGTTGGCTCGTGGCGAGGTGGTGCTGAAGGATCTGCGCGGCGGCGCACAGCGCAGCGTGGCGCGGGGCGAGGTTGTTGCGGTCATAGCCGATAGCCGATAGCCGATAGCCGATAGCCGGAACGGCACCGTCTACCGTCTGGTTTCACACGCCTTTGGGCAGGCTGAACGAGCCGTCGGGGGTTGGGGGGAAAGGGTGAGCGGCGAGGACGGCGGCGAGGTTGAGGGGGCCGTAGAGGTGCGGGAAGTGCTGACCCGGCTCCGACTGCTCGTAGCGCAGCTCGGCTGTGAGCAGCTGCGTGTCGACTGCGAGCAGCAGCAGGCCGGGCTGGCCGTAGTAGAAGCGGTTGGCCGTCGCGAGAATCTGGGCGCTGGTTGAGAGGTGGATGAACCCCTCGCTGGCGAGGCTGTCGGCGCTGTAGGTGCCTGCGGCGCAGGCTGATGCCCAGGCGGCCGCGCTGGTGATGTGATAGATCAGGCTCATGCTTTGCTGGAGGCCTCCAGGTTGGTGAGACCGGCCTGAAGCGTCGAGGCGGTGCGCAGCGTAGCAAGATCCACGCCGAGCTGCACGAGCGTCTGTGCGACCTCGGGACGAATGCCGACGAGCATCGTCTCGGCGCCCATCAGGCGGGCGGCGGCGGCAACGCGCAGCATAGCAGCGGCCACCTGGGTGTCTACAATCGCCACGCCGGTAACATCGAGCACAACGGTACGGGCGCCGCTGGACTCCACGCGCTCGAGCACGACCTCGAGCAGCTGGTTGGCGCGGGCGCTGTCGATGTTACCGATGAGGGGCACCACCAGGGTCGTGCTGCTGATCGGGATGATCGGCATGGAGAGCTCGGCGATCACCTGATTGAGATCCTGCTGGGCGGTGAAGCTGGCCTGGAGCTGAGCGCTGGCAGCGCGCTGCTCGTCGGCGATCAGGCGCAGGGCGACGGTGCGCTCCTCTACGCGCGCCTCCAGGGAGGCATTGCTTGCCGCAAGGGCCGCACTCGCCTGCTCGGCCTCATCGCGGGCCTGCCTGGCGGCGGCGAGGGCCTTGCTTGCGCCTTGCGAGCTGAGAAAGGCGAGCAGCGCGACGATGATCAGCAGGAGCGGTGCGCCCACAGAGGCCTGGCGCCAGGCGAGCCCTGTGCGCAGTTCGACAGGCAGCAGGCTGAAGCCGAGGGCAATGCCGAGGATGCTCGCGACGAGCATGCCCCAGATCTGCATTGGCGGCAGCAGCGCCCCGGCGAGCATAACGATGAGGATCATGTAGAAGGGCGTGTTGGCGGTAGAGGTGCCGCCGACCATCCCGCCGGTGACGCCGAGCAGCGATACGCCGATCACAAGATAGGCGCCAAGGGTGACGCGCCCGGCGCGCCCGAGCAGCGCGGCAATGATGAAGACCACAATGGCTATCCCGATAATGGCTAGCTCCACCGCGCCGCGCGTGGTGCTGAGGATCACTGGGATAAAGGCGAGGCCGAGCAACGTCATGCCGATGGCGACGGTGATCAGCACGCGGCCACGCCGTTGCGTGTCGGCATCAGATGAATGGACGGTGGTGAGCGCTGCGCCCCACATTCGCATAAAAGTCTCCAGACTCGCGAGCTGTATCGCTATTGCTGACATTATAGCGCCTGGCCATACCGTCTTGACAGGCGCCCACCCGGCGCGGTTGCCAGAACCCGGCGGTTGAACCCGCAGCGGCCGGGCCTGCGGCCGCGCGTCGGCCTGCGCCGACGCGTCCGGACCCGCCCGCGCAGGCGGGCGCCCGGCGCACCGCGCCACCACGGCGCGCGTGTACGCGCCCGCCGGCCGACCATGACGCGTAGCCATACCGCCTTGACAGGCGCCCGCCCGGCGCGGTAAGCTGCCGGGGCAACCGCTGCCTGCCTACAGAATGACGAAACCTATGCTGCGACCGCTCACTGTGCTCGTGCTATCGGTGTGTAGCTTTCTGGCCGCCCAGGGCACCGGCATCAGGCTGTTCTTCCATCTCAGCTATCTTCTGCTCGCCCTGCTCGCACTCTCGCTGCTCTGGGCCTGGCTGAACCTGCGCGGCCTGGACGTAGAGCGTGAGACGCTGACCCATCGCGCCACGGTTGGCGAGTATGCCCGCGAGCGGATTGGCATTCGCAACCGCTGGCTACTGCCCAAGCTTTGGGTGGAGCTGCGCGATCAGTCGGAGCTGCCGGAGCACGGCGGAGGCTTTGTGGCCTCGCTGGCGGGGGGCGAGCGCGGCCGCTGGACGGCGCGCACCTTGTGTACGCAGCGTGGGCGCTTTCGGCTTGGCCCGGCTACGCTGATCAGCGGCGACCCTTTTGGGATCGTGCGCTTAAGCCGCAGCATCGCCTCGACGAGCGAGATCATCGTCTACCCGCAGATGGTGGACCTGCCAGAGTTCAAGCTGCCAAGCGCCGAGCTGGCGGGCGGCCAGGCCACGCGCTCGCGCGCCTTCAACATTACGTCGAACGTGGCCACGGTGCGCGAGTACGCGCCGGGCGACAGCATGAACCGCATCCACTGGCGCACCACGGCGCGCACCGGCCGCATGATGGTGAAGGAGTTCGAGCTCGACCCGAGCGCCGATGTGTACCTGGTGCTGGATATGCAGGAGCGCGCCGTGGTGCGCGACACGCGGGCCGTAGAGGCCGCCCGCGCAGTCGAGGACGAGCGCGAGCGTGGCCCCTGGTGGGCGCGCAGGCCGAGCGAGCGGCGCGGCCCGCCGACAACGCTTGCCAGCACCGAGGAGTACGCGGTGATGGCGACGGCCTCGCTGGCGCGGGCCATGCTTACGAAGAACCGCGTGGTGGGCCTGGTGGCCTGGGGCCAGCACCGCGAGGTGATCCCGGCCGAGCGCGAGTCGCGGCAGCTGTTCAAGATTCTGGAGGCGCTGGCGGTGCTGCGCGCGCACAGCGCCCAGTCGCTGGCGGAGGTGCTCACGGCGGAGAGCCAGCGCTTTGGGCGCAACTCCACCCTGGTGGTGATCACCTCGTCGCTGGACGAGCGCTGGGTGGGCGCGTTGCAGCAGCAGCTCTACCGAGGCGTGCGCTCGGCGGTGCTGTTTGTGGACCCGCAGAGCTTTGGCGGCTGGCGCGACCCTGAGCCCCTGCTGCTCCGACTGGCCGAGCTGCGCGTGCCCACGTTTCGGCTGCGGCAGGGCCAGCCGCTCCCCGATGCGCTGCGCGAGCCGCTAGGCGTGGGAAATAGGGCGGCATAAAGGCGCGAACCGTCTGGACCACGAAGGGCGCGCAGCTGGGCGCAGGGCGCGAATGCTAGCGCCGCACCAGCGGCAGGGCGAGCTGGAAGAAGCGCTCGACATAACGGCGAGCGTAAATCGCGCTCAAGGTTGCGCTGGCATCAGCTGGGGGCGGCTGCGACCAGGTGAGCCAGAGCGGGCTGGTGGAGCCTGGCCCAATGGCCACAGCGACGGCAGCGGCCATGCTTGCGCCGTTGGCCGCCGTGCGTGGGGCAAGCTCGTCGCCCTCGGGCGCGCCTGCGGCGTCGAGGCGGCGGGCAAGCACGCCCACCGGCACGCCCGCGCGGAGCGTCGAGTCTACCCAGGCGATCACGGCGGAGCCGTCGGCGGCCACGGCGATGCTGGGTGTGAAGCGCGCGGCCGTCTCGGGCTGCGAGACGCGGAAGCCATCGGCGAGTGGCTGCCCGTCGGGGCCGTAGCGTCTGGCGTAGATCGCGCCGCCTGCCGCTGTGAAGGTAGACCAGGCGATGAGCGTGCGACCGTCGGCGCCGGTGGCAAGCGCAGGGTCGCGCAGCTCCTCGGCGTTGGAGCTGGCCACGAGCTGTGCGGCGCCGGCTAGACTGCCGGTGGCGTCGAGGCGCTGGAGCCAGAGCGTGCTGTCGGCGACAAGCGAAGTGAGGCTAGTCTGCTCCCAAACGAGGGCGAGGGCGCCGCCGGGCAGCGGGGCGAGGGCCGGGTTCAGCTGAAGCGCGCTGTCGGCGGCGGTGTCGTAGGGCACGCGCTCGGCGCCAATGGGCGTGCCGGTGGCATCGAAGCGGCGTAGGAGGATATCGCCATCGGCGCTGCTAGGGTCGGCCAGCTCCCAGGCGACGGCGAAGGAGCCATCGGGGGCGACAGCGAGGGCGGGATCGCGGTGGCTTGCGGCGCTCTGACTCACGGCGATATCGCCGCTGAGCGGGGCGCCATCGGGGCCGAAGCGGCGCGCCCACACGCTCTGGGTATTGGTGTCCCAGGCGACGACGAAGCCGCCGTCGGCGTTGGCGCCCACGCTAGGGCGGCGCTGCGAGCCGACGGTGGCGGCGTTGACGCGGAAGGCCGGGCCGAGCGGGGCGCCGCCCGGGCTGAAGCGGCGGGCGTAGATCTCGGTGCCGGGCTGGGCGGGCGTGTCGCCGTACCAAACCACGATCAGCTGTCCAGCAGGGTCGACGGTGGCAGCAGGGCTGAGGAAGTAGCCATCCTCGGCGCTGACGGCGAGGGCTGGGCCGACAGGGACGCCCGGCGCGGCGCGGCCGGGGCTGGCGAGCACCAGAGCAAGGGCCAGCGCCGCTGTGGCCAGGGCGAGGCGGGGGAAGGCGAAACGGCGCGCCGAGTTGGGGAAAAGCAGGTGTGGCATAGCGGTGCGCGCTCCCTTGACAGGTTGCAGGTTGCAGCCCCTATTTTGCAGGTACTAGCGGGCATCCGTCAAGGCTAACTATGGAACTCAGGGCGGATGAACGTCCGATCACAGGGCGTTTAATCCGCAGATGACGCAGATTTCCGGCCCATTTGCCGGGCCGGCCGCAGGCGTGGTACAATTATTACGCAGCGCGTCATAAACCTTGAGGAGCAGCATCGATGACGATCCCGGCACTGGAGCGCGACCTGGACTTCTACCTGTTCGACGGCCTGCTGACGCCCGAGGAGCGGGCGCTACGCGAGAAGGTGCGCGCCTTCGCGGACGAAGAGATCATCCCCATTATCGGCGACTACTGGGAGCGCGCGGCGTTCCCCTTCGAGCTGATCCCCAAGCTGGCCACGCTGGGCTTGGTCGGCGGTACGATCAAGGGCTACGGCTGCCCCGGCCTGAGCCATGTGGCGGTGGGCATGGGCGCGATGGAGCTGACGCGGGGGGACGGCAGTATCGAGACGTTTGTGGGCGTAACGAGCGGCCTGACGATGCAGTCGATCGCCTTCTGCGGCTCGGAGGAGCAGAAGCAGCGCTGGCTGCCGCCGATGGCGCGGCTGGAGCTGATCGGCGCATTTGGGCTTACCGAGCCGTATATTGGCTCGGACGCCGCGCATATTCGCACCAGCGCAAAGCGTGTAGGCGACCGCTACGTGCTGAACGGGGCGAAGCGCTGGATCGGCAACGCCAGCTTTGCGGATGTGATCGTGATCTGGGCCCAGGACGAGGATACGGGCAAGGTGGGCGGCTTTCTGGTAGAGCGCGGCGCGCCAGGCTTCGAGGCCACGGTGATCACGGGCAAGATCGCCAAGCGCCCGCTACTGAACGCCAATATTACGCTAACCAACTGCGAGATCCCGGAGGCGAACCGGCTGCCGCTGGCCCGCTCGTTCCGCGACACGGCGGCGGTGCTGAAGGCCACCCGCTTTGGGGTGGCGTGGGAAGCGGTTGGCCACGCCCAGGCCGCCTTCGAGCTAGCGCGCAGCTACGCCATCTCGCGCGAGCAGTTCGGCAAGCCGATCGCCTCGTTCCAGCTGGTGCAGCAGAAGCTCGTGGCCATGCTCGGCGATCTCACGGCCATCCAGTTGATGGCCTGGCGCCTAAGCAAGCTGCTGGACGAGCGCCCCGACGAAGTGACAGATGGCATGGCCTCGCTTGCAAAGCAGCAGTGCTCGGCGCGCGCGCGGCAGGTCGTGGCCTGGGGCCGCGAGCTGCTTGGCGGCAACGGCATCCTGCTGGAGCACCATGTGGCGCGCCACTTCGCCGACATGGAGGCTGTCTACACCTACGAGGGCACCAACGAGATTAACACGCTGGTGGTAGGGCGGGAGATCACGGGCATCGCGGCGTTTGTGTAGGGCAGGCTATCCGCAGATTACGCAGATTACGCAGATGGTTGCGAACAGGCGCGGGGTGCTGTAGCATACGGGTTACTATGCATCGCTTTCCGGTAATCTGCGCAATCTGCGTAATCTGCGGATGACACCTCTCCCGCCGATCCTGCGCTCCTGGCAGCGTTGCCGTGAGCGCGGCCTGCGCGTAGAGCTGCTGATCGAGGCGGGCGGTGCGATTGCCCCGTCTGCCCAGGCGCTGCTTGAGCTGGCGCGCTCGTCGATCGAGGATCTGTACCAGCTGATCGAGCGCCCAGGCTTCGCCGTGCTGCTCGCAGACGCTCAGGCTCTAGTGATCGACCTCGAGGGCGACCCGGACTTGGTGGCGCTTGCCCACAGCTGCGGCGTGCGCCCCCCGGCGCCGCTTGCCGAGGAGCTGGCCGGTACGAACGCGGTTGATCTGGCTTTGCGCGAGACGCAGCCGGTGCAGACGGCTGGTGACGAGCACTATGCGTGCAGCCTGCACCCGCTGGCCATCGCGGCCGCGCCGCTGTTCGACGTGGCGGGCCGCGCACTCGGCGCGCTTGCGATTGTCACCTACGCCGACGCGAGCCACCCGCACACGCTTGGCATGGCGATCGCCGCCGCCCAGGCGCTGCACAACCAGCTGCGCGCCGACCAGCTGCTGGCCGAGGCCAACGACCATCTGGCCGAGCTGTACGCCACCCTAGAGACGATGAGCGAGGGGCTGGTTTTTGTTGGCCCCGGCGACGAGATTCGGCGCATCAACAGCCGCGCCGCCGAGCTGATCGGCGTGGGCGCCAAGCGCGTGGCGGGGCGTCCCTACGAGGACGCGCTCGCCCCGCCGCTGCTGGTACGCCTGGCCCTCCAGCAGCGCGCAGAGCTGATCGAGCAGGAGCTGCTGTGGCAGAGCGCGAAAGGCGCCGTGGCCACGCTCTGCTCGGTGCGCCCGGTGTGGGAGGGCGGGCGGCGCTACCTTGGCGCCCTGGTGACGCTGCGCCCGGCCCAGAGCGTGCATCTGCTAGTGCAGCGGGTTGTGGGCGCGCAGGCGCGCTTCACGTTCCGCGATATTATCGGCCAGAGCCCGGCGCTGCGCCAGGCGCTCCAGGAGGCCCATCTGGCGGCCAACGGGGCTGGCAGCGTGCTGCTGCGCGGCGAGCCGGGCGTTGGCAAGGAGCTGTTCGCCCAGGCCATCCACAACGCCAGCGTGCGGGCCGATGGGCCGTTTGTGGGCCTGAACTGTGCCGCCGTGCCGCGGCCGCTGCTGGCCGGCGAGCTGTTCGGCGAGGAGGCCCACCCGCGGCGCATGGCCCAGGGCGGCCGCCCCGGCAAGATCGAGCTGGCGCGCGGTGGCGTGCTCTACCTGGAGGCGGTGGACGCCCTGCCACCCGAGCTGCAAACCGCGCTGCTGCGCACGATCGAGATGCGCCGCAGCATCCGCAGCGAGGGCACGAGCCCGCTGCCGATCGATGTGCGGCTGTTCACCACGGCCAGCGCCGACTTTGAGCGCCAGGTGCAGGAGGGTCGCTTTCGGCCAGATCTTGCCGCCCACCTGAGCGCCTGCAGTGTGGAGATCCCGCCGCTGCGCTGGCGCGGCGACGACCTGCTGCTGCTGGTGAGCCATGTGCTGCTGCTGCTGAGCGAGCGGCTCGGGCGCCCGGTGGCGCTGGCCCCCGACGCGCTCCAGGCGCTGCGCGGCTACGCCTGGCCCGGCAATGTGCGCGAGCTAGAGCTGACGCTGGAGCGCACGCTGGCTGGCAGCGAGAAGAGTGTGATCGCGCTCGACGACCTGCCGCCGACGATTGCGCGCGGCACTTCGCTGCTAGAGCCGCCACTTACGCCGAGGCTGGACGAGCACCATCGCCTGAGCGAGCGTGACGCGATCCTGCGGGCCGGGCGCGATGCCGCCGGGCATCTCGGGCGCACCGCCACGCTGCTAGGGGTGAGCCGCGCAACGCTCTGGCGGAAGATGAGCCGCCACGGCCTTACGAAGGAGGCGTTCTGGACGGATGGCTGAGTACTTGCGCCATGGTGTTGCAGCATTGCAACATTTCTCGCATGGTGGAGGGCTGATCGGGCCTTGACGCCCTTGGTGGCGCCTGTTATCATACGTTCATCAGGCGGATTAAAGTTTATACATAGTGACAAGGTAACCGGGTAACCGGGTGACACCTAACGGTGCCGACAGGGGTCACCCGGTCGGCCCCGAGCGTAGCGAGGGCGTGTCACCTTGTCACCGCTCCCAGTGGTTGTAGCTGCTCAACGGTGAGGGGCATCCCCGACACACTGGCTTCGTTTCCCAGGCCTCACGCGATCTGTGCCTCTCTCGTTCACGTCTGGCGTCACGCCGGGCGTGGTTCAATCTGCTATGGGCTCAACCCCGGCGAGGCCGGAGGTGAGCCAGGGCTTGCCCTTGCCCGAGAGGAGGTGAGACGACTGGTAGGGCTCTGGCCCTGCGCAGCCGAGAGCAAATGAGGTAGCGTGCCCTTGGGGACTCGCGCCACGCAGCGCGACAGGCGCCGTCATCTCACGTTGGCGGCGGTTCAACGACTTGAACACGGTCTCACACACGTCACACTGGCCTGGCTATCGCGTCTCTGGAGTTTCGAGGAGGAAACCGGACTATGTCACCATTTATCGGCGAATTGATCGGCACGATGATTCTGGTCCTGCTTGGCGACGGCGTTGTCGCGGGCGTTCTACTCAGCAAGTCGAAGGCGGAGAACAGCGGCTGGATCGTGATCGCAGTGGCCTGGGCTATGGCTGTGTTTGTCGGCGCGTTCATTTCCGCCGCAGCAAGCGGCGCCCACCTCAACCCGGCGGTCACGATCGGCCTGGCCGTGGCCGGCAGCTTCGACTGGAGCCTGGTGCCGATCTACATTAGCGCCCAGATGATCGGCGCGTTCATCGGCGCTATTCTGGTGTGGCTGCACTACTTCCCGCACTGGGCGGCGACGAAAGACCCTGGCCTGAAGCTGGCCGTGTTCAGCACCGGCCCGGCCATCCCCAACAGGCTCTGGAACCTGGTGAGCGAGATCATCGGCACCTTTGTGCTGGTCTTCGGCATCTTCGCGATCAAGGGCTTCACGATGCAAGACGCGAGCGGGGCTGCCTTCAATGTAAACCTGGGCGCTTTGGGCATCATCCCTGTGGCGCTGCTGGTGCTGGTGATCGGCCTGAGCCTCGGCGGCACGACGGGCTACGCGATCAACCCCGCCCGCGACCTTGGCCCGCGCATCGCCCACGCCATCCTGCCCATCCCCGGCAAGGGCAGCTCCGACTGGGGCTATGCCTGGATCCCGGTGGTTGGCCCGATCATCGGCGCGGTGATCGCCGGGCTGCTCTACATCGCGCTTGGCCGTTTCTAACGTAAGGGGACAGGGGACAGGGAACTGGGGACAGGGTGTAGTCGGAGCGCAACGTAAGGGCGCAGCGCGCTGCGCCCCAACGCGAAGGAGAGACCAGTGAAGAAGCTGATCAATAGCCCCGAGGATGTGGTGAAGGAGGCGCTGGCCGGTATGGCCGACGCCCACGACGACCTGATCACGGTTCACTACGACCCAGACATCATTGTGCGCGTGGGCGCGCCAGTGGCCGGCAAGGTGGGCGTGATCTCGGGCGGTGGCTCTGGCCACGAGCCTATGCACGGCGGCTTTGTGGGCAAGGGCATGCTGGATGCCGCCTGCCCTGGTGCCGTGTTCACCTCGCCAGTGCCGGACCAGATGCTCGCCGCCACCAAGGCTGTGAGCGGCGGCAAGGGTGTGCTGCACATCGTGAAGAACTACACCGGCGACATCATGAACTTCGAAATGGCCGCCGAGATGGCCGCCGCCGAGGGGATCGAGGTGGCCGTGGTGGTGACAAACGACGACGTGGCGGTGAAGGACAGCCTGTACACCGCTGGCCGCCGTGGCGTGGGCGTAACGGTAATCCTGGAGAAGATGGTGGGCGCCGCCGCCGAGGCTGGGGCCAGCCTGGCCGAGGTGAAGCGCATCGCCGACAAGGTGAACGCGCACGGCCGCAGCATGGGCATGGCGCTTACGAGCTGCACAGTGCCGCACGCGGGGAAGCCGACCTTCGACCTGCCCGACGACGAGATGGAGATCGGCGTCGGTATCCACGGCGAGCCTGGCCGCCTGCGCCGGAAGCTGGGCAGCGCCGCCGAGATCGCCGAGCTGCTGGCCCGGCCGATCATCGAGGATCTGCCGTTCGCAAGCGGCGACAAGGTGCTGGCCTTTGTGAATGGCATGGGCGGCACGCCGCTGATCGAGCTCTACCTGATGTACAACGAGCTGCATAAGATCCTCAACGCGGCCGGGATCACGATCAGCCGCCAGCTGGTTGGCAGCTACATCACCGCGCTGGAGATGGCGGGCTGCTCGTTCACGCTGGTGAAGCTTGACGATGAGCTGACCCAGCTGTGGGACGCGCCTGTTCACACGCCTGCGCTGCGCTGGGGGATGTAGGAGACAAGGAGACAAGGAGACAAGGAGACAAGGAGACAAGGAGACAAGGAGACAAGGAGACAAGGAGACAAGGAGACAAGGAGACAAGGAGATACCTATCGGCGCCGTCAGGCGGTCTCCCGGTCTCCCGGTCTCCCGGTCTCCCGGTCTCCCGGTCTCCCGGTCTCCCGGTCT
>Ga0136636_10001375_pt1 | contig 14125 bp, 12 predicted proteins | sample AntDrymUQ8522106_2_FD_104653 | JGI IMG/M metagenome (GOLD analysis project Ga0136636, IMG submission 104653) | Polar desert sand microbial communities from Dry Valleys, Antarctica - metaG UQ852 (21.06) | ecosystem: Environmental > Terrestrial > Soil > Desert | place: Antarctica: Dry Valley... | reverse complement strand
TTGGGTCATTACCCGACAGCGCAAGCGTGCCGTTGCGGTAAATCCCGCCGGTGGGGTTTTGCGGGTCGCTATCGGGCTGTATCAGGTACACCACGCTGCCATCGGGCTGGAGTTGCGCCGAATTGAAGCTGTCGCTAACGCCCCGAGGAGCGCTGCCCACGCTGCTGCGGGTCAGGATGGTCGTGCTGTCGCGCATGAGCCGGTAGGTCCAGTTTTCGCTCGGCGTGATTGTCAGAACGGCGTATAACACCTGGCCGGCATCATTCAGTTGGAAGTTGATCACGTTCACGACTCGCGCCTCAGTGCGAGGCAGAACCTCTTGGATGCGTGTGCCGCCGCCAAGGCTACTGATCCGAAAGCCGAGGCTGGTGAGCTGTGGCCGTGGGCCGGTGCAGTCGGGGTTTGGGTAGCGCAACGTGCTCAGGTATTCCAGCACCACGCCTTCGCCTTGGGCGTTGACTCTGATCGCTCCTTCATCGACGGATCTGACTGACTGTTCGCCATTCTCGCACGCAAAGATGCGGAACGGTCGGCGCAGGAGTTGCTGCGTGCTGACGCCATCACTGCGATAGAAGACCGCAATATCTTCAGGATCGGCCTGCTCACGGGCAACCGCCAGCCAGCGCCCGCTACTGGTCGGCGTCTCATTTCTGAAGCGCGCCCCCGGCGGTTCAAGCTCAAGCAGGGTGAAGCCGCCGCCGACCTCCAGGCGCAGCGCGCGCCTAACTTGCGGCTGGTTCAACTCTTCGATCCAGAAGAACACGCGCCCGCTGCTATCGACAAACCAGAGATTAGCGCGGGCCAGGTTGACGCTCGTGCCGACCCCGGAGGGCAGCTGCGCCGGAACCTGCGCGCCATCAAGCAGGAACGGCTCGACCGCCCCGCCAAGCAGGCGGTAGACGCCGTACTCGCCGGGGCGCTGGCCGACGAAGTAGATCGTGCCGTTATAGTCCATCAGGGCGCTGGTGATATTGATGATGTCCGAGCCGGGCGGCAAGGTCAGCCGCAGCGCGTCAAAACCGACGGCGGCCCGCACCGGCGCGGGGCTCGGCAGCAGGCAGAGCAGCAGCAGCAGGACGACAAGCAACCGACGCGGCGCGTAGGCGGCACGGGTAGTGGGCATCGCGGGGACTCCTATTCAGACCGCCGACAGGGCGCGGTTTGTTCGCCAGGGGTTCTTCCGCGATGGTAGCGTGGGCAGCTCGTCTCGCTATCGTGGCGCTGGAACTATTGTGACAAATCGCCGCCCGGTAGCCTGCGACGGCGGGTAGCGGGCGTAGCGCCGCCCTGGCCGAGGCGGGCGATGTCGCGCAGAATGGTGCGGCGGCTGACGCCGAGGGCGGCGGCGAGGTCGTCGTCGGTGGGCGCGGCGCCCTGGGCTGCCGCCTCGTCCAGCAGGCGGCGCAGCCGATGCTGGCGGAGGGCGGCCTTGCCGTGGCGGCGCAAGTGCTGTGCATCGCTGTCGCCGGCGTCCACCGTCCAGCGCACCAGCACGCGCTCGCCAGGTGCGAGGGCGCGGCCGAGCGGCGCGTCGGCATGGGCGAGGCGCCGCTCCTGGATCTGGGGGGCGCCGGGCGCCTCGGGGCGGTGAAGGGCCGCGAGCTGGGCCCAGATGCCGGCCGCGGCGCGCAGCGTGCCGGCCAGGGGGCGCAGCTGCCAGAGCCGCTCGACGATGCGGTGGAGGCGCACCTCGTGCAGGAAGGCCGCGCGCAGCTGCGGGTCGCGGAACAGGGCGGCCTGGCGCTGGAGCTCGGCGTGGGCGGCGCGCAGATCGGCGTGGGCGCCACGCACCAGGAAGCGCGTGAAGCAGAGGGCCACGGTGTAGTAGGCGATCTCGCTGCTGGCGAGCCCGCCCTCGGCGAGGCGCAGACTGGCCTCGGCTTCGGCGCGGCGACCGAGCAGCTGGGCCGCCGTAGCGTGCAGCAGCATCGGCGTCAGCACGCCCGAGGGCGCCTGCTGCCACAGGCTCACCGCACGGGCGAGATAGCTGAGCGCCTCGTGGTGCCGGTTCTGGTACAGGCGCAGCGAGCCGAGGGCCGTCAGCAGGTAGAGCGTGGCCTGCACGTCGTCGGAGCCGTCGACGAGCCCCCGGGCCGTGTGGGCGATCTGCTCAGCCGCCGGCAGGTCGCCGGCGTGGACGGCGGCGTCGATGGCGCAGGTGTGGACGTACAGCATCCAGTGTGAGTCGGCGGCCAACTCGCCAGCTTGCACCAGGGCCTGTAGTCGGCCGGCGAAGGCGCGGGCCTCGGCGTGCTGGCCCATCGCGTAGCCGATGCTGGTGGCCATGAAGTAGGCAAAGGCGAGGGGCCAGCGATCCTGTAGCTCCTCAAGCAAGCCGATCGCGTTCCGCAGTGTGGCCCGCGCCAGCTCCCACTCGCCGCGGTTCAGGGCCACTTCGGCGAGCACACGCAGGGCGTCGGCGCGGGCGGGGTAGAGCTCGGGCCGCACCTCGGCGAGTGCCAGGGCCTGCGAGGCGCTGGCGTGGGCGGCCGCACTCCGGCCAAGCAGGCGCTGGCCAAAGCCGCGGGCGCAGAGGGCTGCCACCAGAGCCTGATAGTCGCCCGCACGCTCAGCCAGCTCCACGGCCCGCTCCAGGTGACGCACGCCCTCATCGGGGCGGGCCGCCGAGGTCAGCAGCAGGTGCAGCCCGTAGATACGGTGCAGCCGGGCCGCCGTGGAGCGATCGGCGAGGGCCTCGGCCAGGGCCAACGCGGTGCCGATTGTTTCCTGTAGCTGCGCGGGCTGCGTGTCCAGCGACTCGACACCAACGCGCGCTTCGAGGGCATCCAGCCTGGCGGCATCGCTGCCCGTGGCGGTCGCGAGCTGTTCAACAACAGCGCTCTCAGCACGCAGGGCCGAGAGGGGCCCGGTGAGTGCCAGCGTCCGCAGGCGCGCCCTATGCACCGCCAGCAGCGCAGCCGCATCTGGGGCGGCGCGCCTGGCGCACGCCAGGGCCTCGTCGAGCAGCTGCCGGGCCGCGGCGTAGGCGTAGCTGGCGTGGGCCTGCTCGCCGGCCAGCCGGTACCAGCGGGCGGCCTGCGGCCAGAGCTCGGCCTGCTGGGCGTGCCAGGCGCAGCGGGCCGCCGCCCCGTCGCGCTCGAACAGAGCCAGCGCCCCGGCGTGCAGGGCGCGCCGCCGCTCCGGGCTGAGCGCCGTGTAGACCTGCTCGCGGATTAGGTCGTGCCGGAACTGGTAGCCGTGCTCCGTCTGCTCCAGGAAGCGACCGGCAATCAGGCGGGGCAGCGCCGCAACGCCCGGGGCGGCGGCAGCGGCCGCCCAGCGCTTGTGGTCGAACGCGCGCCCGAGCACAGCGGCAAGCTCCAGGGCCGCGCGCTCATCGGCGCTGGCAGCTGCCAGGCGCCGTCCAATGAGTGTGGCGAGGAGTGGGCCCGCGCCGGCATCGGGGGCGGCGAGCAGCTCGGCGATGTGAAGCGGGTTGCCGCCCGTAGCCTGGTGCAGCGCCTCGGCCGACGCGGCATCGAGCGCGTGGCCCAGCTCGACGACGAGGGCCGCGCAGTCGGGCGGGGCGAGGCCGGCGAGCGTTAGGCGCAGCGGTGCGGCAGCACTATCGAGCGCGTGTAGGACGCGCCGCGCCTGGGAGTCGGCGCGGGCCTCATGCGGGCGGTAGGCGAGCACAACGAGCAACGGCAGGGCGCGCAGCTGCCCAAGCGCGCCGGCAAGCTCCCAAAAGCTCGGGCCGGCCCACTGCACATCGTCGAGGATGAGCAACAGGGGGCCGTCGTCGCAGAGGGCCTGCAGGCAGGCGAGGAGCGCGGCAACCATGTCGGGCGGGGTGGTCAGCTGCAGTGGCGCGGCCGGGCGCAGGGGCGGGATGAGGCTGGAGAGCGCGGCGGCGGTCAGCGGCGAGAGCTGCGCGCGCATGCGATCGAGGGCAGGAGCCGTGGCGGCCTGCAGCGCCTGATCGAGCGGGGCGAGCGTGCTGCGCGGGCCGTGCTCCTCAGCGCGCCCCCAGCTCACCCGCAGCCCGCGCCACGCGGCGCCCTCGGCGAAGCTTTCCAGCAGCCGCGTCTTGCCGATGCCGGGCGCACCTTCGAGGCAGACCAGGCTGCCCCGCCCCTGAGCGGCCAGGGCAAGCTGCTGCAAGAGTGTGGCGCGCTCGCGCTCGCGCCCAATCAGCGGCCGGGCGACTGCGGGCGCTGTGGTGGGCGCGAACTCATCGCGCAGGGCTGCGGCCAGGGCGCTTGTCTCCGGCAACGGCTCGCTGTGGAGCTCGTCGGCGAGCAGCTGGCAGAGCTGCGCATACTGGCGCACGGCCTGCCGGTAGCGACCGGCGCGCGCGTAGGTCCGCATCAGGCCACGCGTGGCGGCCTCGTCGAGCGGGTCGGCCTGGGCGGCGCGCTGGTAGGCCGTTAGGGCGAGCTGAAAGTTCCCACTGGTCGCCGCGCCGTCGCCGACGCGCAGGAGGCACGCGAGCAGGCGCTCGTGGAGCGCGGCGCGCCGCGCGACGATCCATTCGGTGAACAGCTCAGGGAGCAGCTCGCCCCGGTAGATCTCGGCAGCGGCCAGCGCAGCATTGAGGCCATCCTGGGCGGCGAGGCCCTCAAAGGCCCTGACATCGACCCAGAGATCGGCGCCTGCCCGTAGCTGAACCAGATTGCCATCGGTGACGAGCCAGCCCTCGCCCAGGCTCTGCCGGAGGCGATAGAGCGCGTCGGCGACGGCCCGGCGCGCCTGTGTCGGCGCGACATCGGCCCACAGGCGGTCGGCAAGGATGTCACGCGTGTAGTTCTGTCCGGGGTGGAGCGCGAGCAGTGCGAACAGTGTCTGCAGCTTAGCGCCACGCACAGCAAGCGGTCGAGCATTGTGCTCGACCTGTAGCCCACCCAGGAGCCAGACACGGCGGGAGCAGCTGATACGTTCCGCTTCTACAGCGCTCACTGTAGTCTCACCATTGCGAAATGAGTATGCGAATGCACGCTAGTATACGCCAAGTTCACAACGCCCGAGCGAAGAGAGCCCCCAGCGCATCAGTATTGAGGGAACACGCTGATCCCGAGCGCCCGGACGGCATCTGGTGGAGTCTCGGCAACGGCGATCGCGTCAACGCGATGTCTCGGGCGCGGCGTTCAGGCACTCCTCGATCAGCTCGCGTTGCTGTGGTCTTACCCGGCTGGCTCGCTGCGGCGGGTAGTCGTGGGCGGTGATGGCGCAACACCTGATACGTTGTAACGCGCATTCCCGTGTTGTTATTATAACACTTAGCATCAGTAAGGAAAGATGTGTTCCACTTGTAGCGGCCTACCACGCCGCGGTCGCGTTTCCGGTTATCCGGCTGCTGGTCTGCGATGACGCGCCACAATTCGTCGGGCTTACCAATAGTCTTACGGCTGGCCGGGCCCAAGGTGCTGCTGCATAAAGGCGAGCGTGCGCTCGAAGTAGAGGCGCTCCTGCTCGCCGCGCAGCGTGTGCGGGCCGCCATCGTAGAGGTGCAGGGTCACGTCCTTGCCGGCTGCGCGTAAGGCGTCGGCGATGGCGACGCTGGCGGCTGCGTCCACGGTGGTGTCGGCGGTGCCGTGGTGCAGCATCACGGGGGCCTGGACAGCGTCGAAGTAGTTGATCGGCGAGACGCGAGCGTAGGCCGCGGGGTTCTGGTCGGGCGGGAACGGCCAGGTGTCGGCGCCGGGGTTGCCGCCGCTGTTGCGGAAGCGCCGCCAGTAGTCCTCGGCGAGGTCGGCCGGGGCGGGCGCGTAGGCCACCGCGGCGCCGATCTGGTCGCTGATCGTGAGCGCGGCGAGTGTGGCCGAGGCGCCGCGGCTGTGGCCCCACATCCCGATCGGGCCGGGGCGCACCATCGGCAGGCGCTGCACCTGCGGGATGAGGTGCAGCACATCCTGGTAGAAGCCGGTGTAGAACTGGTTCGGGCCGTCGTCGCCGCCAGCGTAGCCGCGGAAGTCCGGCGCAACGATCAGGTAGCTGCGGCGCACCATGTAGTCGGCGAAGGCCCGGCTGTCCATCCCCGGCTGGTACATGTCGCGGGCGATCGTGCCGCGGTTGGCGATGATTGCGATGAACGGCCCCGGCCCGTCCGGGATGTGGATCAGCCCGGTCAGGCGCAGCCCGCCTGCCGGGTAGCTGATCCGGTAGGTGGTGTAGTTCGGCCCGTCGCTCCAGACCTCGCCGATCCTGATCTCGCCCGCGCCGTAGCGTAGGGCGCGCAGGTCGGGGATAGTAAGGCCAGCCATAGGGTCCGGGGTGGGCGTTGGAACTGGCGGGAGGGGTGTCGTTGTGGCGCTGGGAACGGGGGTGTTGCTGGGCGCGGGCGTGGCGCTGGGGACGGGGGTGGCGCTTGGTCGAGCTGTCGCGGTAGGTGGGAGCGCCGCAGGCGGCGGCGGCGTGCCGGTCGGCGCGAGTGCCACCGGGCGTGGGGCGCATGCGACGAGGGCGATCAGGCAGAGCGATACGATCATACGCTGGAGCATACGCGCTGTTTCTAGCTTCAAAGGTCGGTGTGGGGCACCCGCTGGCGTTCCGCACTGATTCTAACAGCCTTTGCCAAGGTTGCGGGCTGCTTTACCGTCTACGCACGGCGTGGCTTCCGGACGCGCTCCGCCGCCACCCGACACCAATCACCCGAAAGCTTGCCTTACCGCCCCAGGGCCCGTGCGAGCCGTGCGATGCCCTCGCGGATCTGTGGGATAGTGAAGGCGGGCTCAGTATCTGGAGCCCCGACGGCCGGCTTGAGCGGGCGTATGTTTTGAACGTAGGCGGCTCGCCTTTCTCAAGCGATAGCCTGCTCAACCATCTCTGCCTGAGCCTCGCTGGGCGGCGCGTGGTCACCGTCGGTGGCTGGGCAACGGGTCAGGCTCCGGGGAGCTCTGGGATGTGCGCTCGGGCGAGCGCATTGCCGAGATTGACCAGAGCACGGGTGCATTTTTCTGCGTGATCCGCCCTGACTCCTGTCCTCCTCACGCCCCCACGCCATCGAAGAAAACGGCGACGACCTGCTCGGCCAGCGCCTCGTTCGCCAGCGGGCCGCGCTCCGAGAAGAAGAACGGGTAGAGCATGCCGAGGAGGATCCAGGTGATTGTCGCGGTGTCGAGCGGCCGCAGCTCGCCGCGCGCCACGGCCTCGGCGAGCACGGACTCGATCTGGCCGATGAAGTGCTGGTGGTACATGCGGCCGAACGCGTCGCGGGCCTCAGGCGCAAGCTGCGACATCTCCTGGTTCGCCAAGCGGATGATCGCCCGCTGCTCAGGCGCCAGGGCCAGCAGGTCGTGGACGAGCCGCGCCACTTGGCCGCGAGCCGGCAGCCCGGACTCGCGGACTCCCCGGACGATCAGCTCGACCGCGGCAAGATCGGCCTCAAGGATCGTCAAAAACAGCGCCTCTTTGTGCTTGAAGTGGTAGTACAGCCCGGCCTTCGAGACGCCGACCGCCTCGGCGATCTCGCGCATCGAGATGCCGTGGTAGCCGTGGGCGACGAAGAGCCGCGCCGCCTGCCCCAGAATGGTCAGGCGTACGTCGGCCGCTTCAGTTGGCATATGAAACCTCTATTCCTCCGCAGGCGAAAGCCGGTTCGAGCTACGCGGTCGCCTGGACTGCACTCTCGGCCGCGTGCCGCTTCACCGTCTCCAGCTCCTCACCCCGGCTCTTGAGCCCCAGCGAGGCGGCCGTTAGCAGCAGCATCACGATGCCGACGAACAGGAACCCGGCCCCGTAGCCCGCCACGCCGCCGCCGCCGGAGCTTGCCAGCGCCCCGATAAACACGGCGCCGAACAGCTGCCCGACGCCGGTGAAGACGGTGATGATTCCCTGGGCGGACGCTCGCTCCGATGCTGGCGCCTCGTTCAGCATAATGTAGCGGAGCGACGCCCCGAGCAGCACCGCCACGCCCAGGCCGAACAGCGCCGAGAAGACGAAGAACATCACCAGGCTGCTGGGCAGCAGCGCCTCAAGCAGCAGCGATACACCGATGAGAGCGCTACCGGCGAGCACGACCGCCCGCGAGCCGATGCGGTCCAGCGCACGCCCAGAGGCCGGCGAGCCGACCGCCATCGCAAGCACCATCGGCAGCAGCATGAAGCTCGCCGTCGAGCTGCTGTAGCCGAAGGCAACCACGAGCAGCGCCGGGATGAACACCACCGCCGTCTCGCTCAGGCCGGCGCCCGCAGCGAGCGCCGCCGTCAGCGACACCTGCCGTGAGCCGAAGAGCCTCAGACGAATGATCGGGTCGGCCGCCCGCCGCTCAGCCGCGAGAAAGACCGGAAGCAGCAGCAGCGCGCCAAGCAGGAACGGCCAGACGGACAGCGACGCGATGCCGCGCAGGCCGGCGCTGCTGTCGATCTGGTTCAGCCCGTAGGCCAGCGCCGCCAGCATCGCGGAGAGCACCGCCATCCCGGTCCAGTCGAACGGCAGCCGCTGGGTGGCGCCCCTGGTCGGCAGCAGCCGGTAGCCGAGGGCGATCACCAGCGCGGCGATCGGCAGGTTGATCACGAACAGCCATTGCCAGCCGAACATCAGCAGCACCCCGCCGACGATCGGCCCCAGCAGAAAGGCGATCCCGAACACGGCGCCGATCAGGCCGAGCGCCGTCCCACGTTTCTCCACCGGAAAGGTGTCGCCGATCACGGCGCTCGCCACCGGGAAGATACCGCCCGCCCCGAAGCCCTGGATCGCCCGCCCGACCAGCAGCACCGCGAAGCTCGGCGCCAGCGCGACCATCAGCGAGCCGAGCGCGAAGAGCGCGACGTCGAGGATGTAGATTGAGCGGCGGCCGAAGGTGTCGGACAGCTTCGCCATCAGCGGCGTGCCGATCAGATTGAACAGGACGTAGATCGCGAACACCCAGGCGATCGCCCGCTCGTCCACGCCAAAGGTCGCCTGAATAACAGGCAGCGCCGGCCCGACGATCGCGATGTCGAGGGCGGCCATCAGCACGCCGATAAAAAGGACGCCAAGCAGACGGTTTCGCGTGCGCTCGTCAAGGTTTGTCATTTCATCGCTCCTCTACTTACCGACCGGTCGGTCAGACGCACCTGCATTATAGAAGCACAATCCGCATCTGTCAACATTTTGGTTGTTTCTCGTTCGTGCGCTCGCAGCGGGTGAGTGTACGCTAAACGGTGGTTGGGGTCGCGCGGGCACGGACGCGCGGGGAGCCGCGCGGGAAGTCGACCACCAAGGCCGGCAGCTTGCTCAAACACCAGATCCCCGTGCGCACCTTATAGCAGAGAGAGCCGTCGGCTATACTTGGGCCAGCGTCGCTGGAATTTGCCACGAGGATACCGATGATCGCACGCTCCGCGAGTTGCACCAGAGCGGCGCGGTGACCCGCGAGGTGCTGACGCTGCTCGCAGATCAGCGTGCGCAGGTTGAGGCGCCCTGTTTCCCAACGCTGTGGAAGGAGGAACCTGAGATGATCGTCCGTGTGCTGGTCTACAGCCTGTTGACCGCTCTCATTGTCGTGCTGCTCGGCGGCGCCTCAGAGGCCGTAGCTCTGCCCATCGCGATCAGCCTGCCGCAGCTCGCGCCCGGCATTGCGGGGATGCTGATGCTGCTGATTTTTCGTAGGGCCGGCTTGCGAATCGCTTTGTTCAAACGCGGCATCCCGCCGGCGCGCTACCTTGGCGCCCGCCGCATGAATCTGGATCAGGGCTTCATCCTCGCGTGGAGCCGGCTGCGAGACCGCTTCGAGGTGAAGAACATCGGGCGCGTTCCTCCTGATGCCAGGGGCACCTTGCCTCCGGCAGGTTTGGGCGCAGCTGTAGATACGTTGAAGCCCCTAACAATCAGCCGGATCCCCATGAAGATCTCGTTCACGATGATCGGCGGCGCGAAGATCAGCGCCACACTCAGGTCGAACTCGAAGGTGAGCGAGAACAGGTTGAACGCCAACACCAGGGCGACGGCAGCGAGGCCCCAGACAGCGATGAAGCGCGGCAGCAGCCTGGCCTGGTACAGCGATGTGTAGAGCACCAAGGCGCCCAAACAGAAGAATAGGGGAATCAACAGCTTGGCGATACTTTCACGCGCCAACCAGGATGGCGGTCGTTTTGTGCGGTATGCTTCCCGCATCAGGCAGCCAGCGCTTCCGCATGAGGTAGCATGCAAACTATGAAAGCCTTTGTTTACACAGAATACGGCCCGCCGGACGTGTTGCGCCTGGCAGAGCTTCCCAAACCGGCCCCACGCGCGAACGAAGTGCTGGTCAAGGTGCGCGCGACCACCGTCACCATCGGCGACACGATCATGCGCAGCCTGAACATCCCCGTCTCTGGCTGGCAGAAAGTCATGGCGCGCCTCTATCTGGGTTGGCGCACGCCCAGGCGTTCCATCCTGGGCATGGAACTGGCTGGGGATATCGAAGCGGTCGGCAAGAAAGTAACCCGCTTCCGGCCTGGCCAGGCAGTCTTCGCCTCCACCTTCCCTGGGAGCAAACCGGGTCGTGGATTACACCCGGCAGGATTTCACCCAAAGCGGCGAGACCTATGACGTGCTATTCGACGCCGTCGGCAAACTCGCGCCCGCCCAGGGCAAAAAGGCGCTCAAGCCGGGTGGCGTGTATCTCAACGTTCATAGCGATTCAGACGGCGGCAACCCACGCGCCAACCTGCTGGCGCTCAAGGAACTTATCGAAGCGGGCCAGCTCAAACCGGCCATTGACCGGGTGTATCCCTTCGAGCAGCTGGTCGAGGCGCATCGCTACGTTGAACAGGGCCATAAGAAGGGGAATGTGGCCGTCACTGTCCGTTAAGCGGGGGTGATTTTTGCTGGCCTGGAACACGGCTATTTCGAAGCGTTGCAGGGCAACAGCGTCAGCTGGTACACGAACACGCTGCTTGGGGCGCTTTCGCGGCTGGCGAGTTCCCTGCCCGTGTTGTGCAGCCAAACCTACAGCAAAGCCACCGCCCGTGTCGGGATTGTCACCAACGCGCTGGTGTGCGGCTTTTTCATCCCGGTTTTGGGCAAAGGGCGATCTCACATGCAGCTCGATGCCTTCAGCGCCAAAACCGTCGTGATTACCGGCGCCTCCAGCGGCATCGGCGAGGCCCTGGCCCTGCGGTTGGCCGACGAGGGCGCCTGGCTGGCCTTGGCGACGCGCGCCGCGCCGCGGCTGGTGGCAGTCGCCGCAGCCTGCCGCCAGCGAGGCGGGCAGGCTATCGCGATCCCACCGACGTCGCGGTCGAGTCGATGCGCTCGGATACGAGCCTCAAAGATCTGGCCGTGAACCTCAACTCCCTGTGGGATTTCGTCCTCCAGAGGCAGCAGGTATCGGGACCGCCGTCTATCTCGACCTGGAATTGGCAAGCAGCGAAGGCCTCCATTGCCGTCCTCGCGAAACTCGAGCCGCATATCATCGCGGGCGGGCATGGCGAGCGCGCGTGCATTCTTTCATTCACGAAAACGACCATCCCGCGGAGGTACGTTCCCTGGCAGGAGGCCGCGGCGTAGCCCATCACGATGCGCCGGCGCCGGCATGGGCCAGATAGCGACACACTTGTTCGTGTGATATAATGGCATGAGTAGGCTGTTCGTGAGCCAACACCGCAGGGGGCGTACAATGGTTGTTGATATTGAACTGATACGGCGATCACCCGATCGCTACGTCGCGCGAGCATTGCAGTTCCCAGATGTCGAGGTTGAAGCTGTCTCACGCGAAGCCGCGCTTGCCCAAATACGCGAGGCCCTCACTGCGCGTCGTCGGGCTGGCACCGAGATCGTCCAGATAACCATTGAGAACGGCAGCGCCGCACTTCAAACGGCCTGGCCACGTCATGCCGGCACCTTTCCCGACGACGAAGCCTACCGCTCGATGCTTGCCGAGGTAGAGCGTCAGCGCCGTGAGCTTAACGAGGATGCTGAGGCGTGACGTTTCTCCTCGACACAGACCACGTCAGTCTCGATCAACGCGGTCACCCGATCGTCTGCGCGCGAGTTCAAGCTGCCGGATCTGAACAGGTCGTGGTAAGCATCATCACGGTTGAGGAGCAAATGCGTGGTTGGCTCGCTGCGATCCGTGCTGCAACCACGCCTGAGGCTCGTGCGACTGCGTATCAGCGGCTGCGGATGGCAGTTGAATACTTCGCGAGTTTTGCCGTGGTTGATTACACTGCCCAAACGGATGCGCTGGTGCGCGATCTGCGTAAACAAGGTCTCCGCATTGGGACACAGGATCTGCGCATCGCCGCGATCACCGTGGCCAACGCTGCTATCCTCGTGACCCGCAACACACGCGATTTCGCCCAGGTACCTGGCCTGGTGATCGAGGACTGGTCAGCAATGTAGGTTGCTCACAGATGAAGGTGAACGAATCGCCCTGGTGATACGCCAGCACGAAGCGCGCCTGGGCTCCTTCAATCTGCAGTCCCCCTCGCCCGTGCACCGCATCCATCGCGTGCATCCCCTCGAAGCTGAAGCGGACTCGCCCCTCGCCTTCCAGGTGACCGTCGATGTCGCCCTGCTGCAGCCCGGCGTGATAGGTGGCGCTGACGCGGCTGCCATTTTGCGTCACTACGCCACACTCAGTGCGGTAGGCAGCCTGTCGAGTGTGTCGTAGCGACACAGTGGTTTGCCCTACCCGCAAAATCCCCACCGCGATCCCCATCCACCCCGCTTGAAGTGAACAAACGTTCGGTGTAGACTCAGCGTAGCGCAAGGGCAAGAGGGGGTTGGAGCAGGGAAACCTCGACTGGGGCAAACCGAATATGACAGAACATATGTGCTATAAATAGTAGTATGTCCGAGAGCGCGTGGGAGTCGAACCCACCGGCGCGGCTCGTCACCGCGCCCACACGTTTTGAAGACGAGGGCAGCCACCGGGCCACATCCGCTCTCGTCGCGGATTGTAGCCCCCCTACCGGCCACTGTCAATCTTGTGTGTCTGTGTCTGTACATATAAGCAACGAGGGGGTATAATAAACGCTAGCCACTTGCCGCACCGGGAGGAGATCGCCATGAGTCTGTCCCCTGCCGCGCGGGCCATCGCCCTCGCGCCCGTCGGCCGCCCCGCCCGCCGCGACCCCAGCAGCGTTCGCCCGCTGCGCATACTCTTCATCACCCCGCGCGGCAAGAAGGAGGAGGCCAGCAGCCAGAAGCCGCTCTTCTCCATGGCCGTTGGTATCCTCGTCAGCATCACCCCGCCCCAGCACCAGATCGAGCTCGCCGACGAGCTGTTCGACGACCCGATCAGCTTCGACGCCCCCTACGACCTCGTCGGCATCACTGCGCGCACCATGAACGTCACGCGCGCCTACGAGATCGCCGACGCCTTCCGCGCTCGCGGCGTCCCCGTCGTGCTCGGCGGCGTCCACGTCTCCTTCAACTACGACGAGGCTCGCGCCCACGCCGACGCCGTGGTGAGCGGCGAGGCCGAGCATCTCTGGGCACAGCTGCTCCAGGATGTCGCCGACGGCGCCCTCAAGCCGCGCTACGATTCCAAGGACTTTCCGGCTGTCACCGAGGTGCCCGCCATCGACTACGCGCGCATCTTTGCCGCCGGCCGCCGCGAGCAGGTGGACGCCCGCAAGTCCATCCCGATCTTCATGACACGCGGCTGCCCCTACACCTGCGCCTTCTGCGTCACCCCCAACTTCACCGGCCGCCTCTACCGCATCCAGTCGCCCGAGACGATCAAGCAGCAGGTGCTGGAGGCCAAGCGCGTCTTCTTCAAGGAGTCGAAGTATGGCGCTACGCCCTGGTTTATGTTCACCGACGAGAACCTCGGCGTCAACAAGCAGCGCACCTACGAGATCCTCGAGATCCTCGCTGAGTGCGACATCCGCTTCTCCAGCTTCATCAGCATCAACTTCCTAGAGGACGAGAAGACCGTCGAGCTGCTTGTGAAGGCCGGCTGCCTGATGGCGCTTGTCGGCTTCGAGTCGATCAATCAGACCACGCTCAAGGCCTACAACAAGGGCCGCATGAACTCGGCCCAGAAGTATGCCGAGATCATCGCGCGCTGTCGCAAGGCCGGCCTAAACATTCAGGGCAACTTCCTCACCAACCCCGCCATCGATACCTACGAGGACATGGCCGCCACCGAGCGCTTTGTGCGCGAGAATCACCTGATGATGCCGATCTATTCGATTATCACGCCTTACCCTGGCACGCAGCTCTACAAAGAGTACAAGCAGCAGGGCCTGATCGTCGATGAGGACTGGGATAA
>Ga0136636_10001374_pt1 | contig 14132 bp, 13 predicted proteins | sample AntDrymUQ8522106_2_FD_104653 | JGI IMG/M metagenome (GOLD analysis project Ga0136636, IMG submission 104653) | Polar desert sand microbial communities from Dry Valleys, Antarctica - metaG UQ852 (21.06) | ecosystem: Environmental > Terrestrial > Soil > Desert | place: Antarctica: Dry Valley... | reverse complement strand
TAAGGGAGAGGGGAACCAGAAAACTAATCTTACTCCCCTTCTACCCTCGTGGGAGAAGGGGTTGGGGGATGAGGGGGGCTTCGCTCTGCGTAAGGTGAGTTAAATAGAAACAATACACTCAATCTCTACAAGTGCATCAAGGGGAAGTCGGGCAACTTGAACTGTAGAACGAGCAGGAAATGGTGCAGGGAAGTACTTCCCATAGATTGCATTAACCTTGGGGAAATCTGCCATGTCGGCTAAAAATACAGTGGTTTTAACAACATTAGTAAAATCAGCACCCGCTTCGCTTAGCACGGCATGAATGTTCTTGATTACCTGTTCAGCTTGTTCTTCAACAGTAGTTGCTACGATTTTGCCAATAGCAGGATCAATGGCAATTTGCCCTGCCATAAACATTAGTTTAGATGTGGCAGGCACTGCGATCGCTTGATTGTAGGGACCAACTGGCTCAGGGGCTTGACTGCTATAGATTACTTCTTTTTGACTCATGCCTTATTTACACTTAGTATTATTCCATTGCTAAGTATAAATCCTGTAGTACTAAATTTCTGTAAGGGCTTGTGTGAGTTAAAGCCCAAGAAGCTATGGCGCAGGCACAGCTTGCGCCATAGCTTCTTGGATTTGACTATGCTTACTTACTGAGCAAGTCCCAAATTACTGGTAAAATTTGAGCTGCATGGCTTAATTTCGGAGTGATTTTTTGTGACAAAGGATTTTGATTGGAGTGATGTTGCGGCTCAGATCCAAGAAACTAGAGAGTTGCTGGATGAGATTGAACAGCGCTTTGATCACCTCCAAGGCAATTTGACTGAAAAGCAAAACTTACTAGCTCAGCAAGAACAGACGCGATCGCAAATTAACGAAATACAACAGGTTACAGATTCTTTAGCTCAAGAACAAAGCTCATCGCCACCTAAAAGTTTTTCAAAAATTCGCCGCAAGCCCACCGCCAAGCCATCAATCATTGATGAACATGGGGAATACGACATTCATAAAGATAAACTTTTGAGGCAGTTAGAAGAAATTGGAGAACGCCTTGAACAAGTTGAAGTGGAATTGGAGAGCCGTTTGATTTCATGGAGTAGTTTTCGAGAACCGTTTTGGCAAATAGTGCGCTTTGTTGGGCTAGGAATTGTTATTGGTGTGATCTTAAGAAGCTGTGCGGGTTAGTCCCAAATCAAGAAAACCTTTACAAACTTTGTTTGGTGTTTGGGACTGCAATACAGCTAGAAGGTACAGAAAAATTTTTAAAAGTGGCGCTTCGCGCCACTTTTAAAAATTTTTCTGGGTGTTTATATCAGCGCAAAGCGCTGTAGTGACAATCTAGAAAAATAAATTTTATGACTTTGAACCTTTTGATTGATGATGCTGTCAAAACCCCTGTACAGATGAATAAGCCTTCTCACAAGGGGAAAATTAAATGTTTAACAATTTTAAGAAAATCGTCGCGATCGCTTGTGTAACCCTTGCCGTTGGGGCAGCTAGCCTTCCTAGCCTTGTTTCTGCTCAAACCTTCACGCCAAATCGCATAGAAAACCGTAAGCCCCGTGGCGAAAGCGGTTGGCAGCAGTTGAATTTGACAGAAGCTCAAAAGACACAAATGAAGTCAATTCGAGATAGTGCCAAAGCTCGCCGTGCAGCTATTTTGACTCCTGAGCAACGGGTCACAATTGCCCAAGCTCGTCGATCTGGCGATCGCCAAGGAGTCAAGAAGTCTTTGAATCTGACCGAAGCCCAAAAGACACAAATGAAAGCAATTATGCAAGACAGTAAGAGTCAAGTAGAAAATATTCTTACTTCTGAACAAAAACAACAAATTGCCAAGTTCCGAGCAGAGCGTACCAATAGACGCGGCGATCGCAGTGGCATGAAGTAAATAGCTAGAACATAGCACTCAAGAGAGTTGCGGCGCTTTGCGTCGCAACTCTCTTGAGTGCTTGCTGTTTTGAGACTTAAATAATCCCATCAGCAGACATTTCTTCACGAGTGTAAGTAACTGAAACGCCTAAGAGGGTCGAATATAGTTCGATCTCAGCTACAGCAGGGAAGAGACGTAAAGTGCTAATACCAAGATCTTTGGGATTATCTGCCAACCATCCAAAAGCCTCTCTAGTATTGGTTTTAAATACTAGAACTTCACCTTCAGAACTTTGGCTAAGCGATAACTCGGCATCTCCAGATTTTAGATGCATTTCACTATAAATCTGTCCTAACATTCGCCATTGCTGCCGCCAATAGGTCATGCCATGCTTCTCATGGTCAATCGCATATTCAGCAAGAGGAACAATATTTTGCCATGTAATATCATTTCGCTGAAACACCTGTCTCAATTCAGCGATCGCCTGTTCGCATTCCTCCTCAAACTTCAGCAAAGGAATAGGATCGGTAAGACGGCGAGGCGTTTTGCTTAAAGTCATCAATGACTGAATAATCGTTGACTCGATCTGACTGGCTAACTGTTCGTTAGCTTTTTGAGTCTGCCAAATGATGCCCTGCTCAGTTGTGGCGTACATCGATGGCAATCGATTTAGCACATAAGCACATACATCATTGATGCCAACTTTACGCGGCAATACATTTGCCACCTTAGATACTTGATGGATTACTTCTTGCTTTACCAAAACTTCTAAAACATTAACTACAAAATAAGAAGCTGAGAGAACATAAGAATCAAGCTCTGGGTTAGCCAAATCAGCTTGATTATGCCAATCACGATTATTTCTTGGATCGTTATGTCCAGAGCCTTTTCTTTGCAAATAACCTTTAATCTCTTGAGGCGACCGCGATCGCCAATGCTCAGCCCTGCATATTTAGGAGTATGAGTGACCATATCAAGAGTTTCTTGAAAGGTCTTCGGTACTTCTTTCCACCTTAAAGACGTTTTTTTAAAGAGTTTTTGTAGTTTAGCTAAAACATGAGCTGGAGTTTCGACTTTACTGGCTGCAATTTTTGTGGACTGGCGAAGGGGATCTCGTTTTACTCCGAGTAATGCTTGCTGTACTGCATTGACAATTTGATTTTGGAGTTCATTGTGGGCGCGTTTGCGCTGTTGTAGCCAGCCTCGACTAGTGCTTGCATATAGCACAGGCAAACGATTGAGTGCGAAGGCAGTGACTTCACTTAAATTTATTGATTGCTGTGCGGTTGGACTGAGCTGCTTAATCTGTTGCTGTATTTCAACAACAATGATTTCCTCAAGAGCATTTTTGAGGCTTGTCATGAATTTTCTAAACTACTTATTGAGTTATGTTACCCAAAATTTATGATAGACAATCTTCAAAAAGTCCATTTGTCAGGAACTTTATTATACAGCGCAATAATTTTCAGTGATATGCCCTGTCCATGTTAAAAACCGAGGTTTTCGACATGGACTAAAAGAAAAAACCAAAGCGGGGCTTCGCCCTGCGACCCTTCATAACAACTACGGATCGCATCCTAGACGCGGTATTGCTTAAGTAACTAGGCGAAAAAAACCTTAAAATCTAAAAAGCTGTGGCGCACGCGCAGCGTGCGCCACAGCTTTTTGGGTTCTAGGTTTAGCTACTTACTTCCATTATTTTTGTTGAAACTGTTACATTGTTTTCAAGTACTGTGATTATTTTGAAAAGCATTCGTAGATTTTATGGCAAAGCAAGGGCAGCAACAGCTAAATTTTGGGTTGGAGTCAAATGGGGGGAATATCATTCCGACTTCTCTGCACTCAGAAATGCAGCGATCATATTTAGAGTACGCAATGAGCGTAATCGTTGGTCGTGCGCTGCCCGATGCGCGTGATGGTCTAAAGCCAGTGCACCGACGCATTATCTACGCTATGCATGAACTAGGCTTAGTGCCAGAACGTCCTTTTCGTAAATGCGCCCGTGTAGTTGGCGATGTACTAGGTAAATATCACCCCCACGGCGATCAATCGGTCTATGATGCCCTAGTGCGTCTAGTGCAAGACTTTTCTAGTCGTTATCCGCTACTGGCTGGGCATGGCAACTTTGGCTCAGTAGATAATGACCCTGCGGCGGCGATGCGTTACACCGAATGTCGCTTAGCTGCGATCGGTAATGAGGCGCTACTGGGAGAAATCGAAGAAGAAGTTGTGGACTTTGTAGACAACTTTGATAGCTCTGAACAAGAACCATCGGTACTACCTGCTCAGCTGCCAATGCTCTTGCTCAATGGCTCCACAGGAATTGCGGTTGGTATGGCGACGAATATCCCACCTCATAATTTAAGTGAAGTTGTTGATGGCGCGATCGCGCTAATTGATAATCCTAATCTGCCTGATGAACAACTACTGACTTTAATTCCTGCACCAGATTTTCCTACGGGCGGGATCATTATGGATGCAGCAGGTGCGCGCGAGGCTTATTTGACAGGGCGCGGTAGTATAACGATTCGAGGTGTCGCCTCAGTCGAACATATGGGCGGAAAGGGTACAGGTAAGCGCCAAAAACTAGCCATTATTATTACCGAACTTCCCTATCAAGTTAACAAGTCAGCATGGATTGAGAAGATCGCCGAACTTGTAAACAATGGCAAAATCGACGGTATTTCTGATATTCGAGATGAAAGCGATCGCACTGGAATGCGAGTTGTGATTGAGCTTAAAAAAGATATCATTCCTGAAGTTATTCTTGATCAACTGTATCGTCATACGGCTTTGCAGTCTAACTTTGGTGTGATTTTGCTCGCTCTCAAAGGTTCTCTGCCCAAACAGATGACTTTGCGCGAACTATTACAAGAATTTCTCGACTTTCGCGAAGAAACCCTTGCCAAACGTTTTCGTCATGAACTCAAGAAGGCTCAAGAAAAGTCACATTTATTAGAAGGATTGGTTCTAGTTCTACAAGATCTAGATCGTCTAATTAGAATTCTCAGATTTGCTAGTAATAGCGCCCTTGCTAAGGGTGACTTGCAAACTGAGTTTGGACTTTCAGAACTGCAATCTGAGGCAATTCTATCCATGCCTTTGCGCCGAATCACCGCAATTGAGCAGCAGAAAATTCGTGAAGAATTAGACACTTTGCAGCAACAATCTGCCAAATTAGAAAGACTACTTAGCGATCGCCGCGAATTGCTGAAGTATCTCAAAAAAGAACTCCGCGATCACAAAAAAAAGCATAGCGATCTGCGCCGCACTTATCTCGCTTGGGAGCATCCAAATGATGCTCAGAAGGCGAATGCACTAGATAATAGCGATCGCGTAGCTAAGCCTGAAAGCATAAACAAAGCTAAATCAAACGCCCAATCAAAGATCGCTAGCCCTGAAAATGAGACTAATGGAACTGCTGAGCTACAAGTTTCTGAGCCTACGCGAAAAAGTAATGGCAAATCTTCTAAAACAGCTAAGCAACCCAAACAGTTTGAAGTCCCTTTGATTTCCCTAACTACTGAGTTAAATATTCCGATCGCAGAGCCACAGGATATTACTGTGCAAATTACCCACAAGGGTTATGTCAAAAGTTTAGAAAATAATTCTAAAGTATTGCATTCAGCTAACCCAAATGATGATGTCATGATCGCTTCCTACGATACTCGCAGCGATCGTGATCTAGTTTTACTAACCAAATCAGGAAGAGCGTTTCCGCTTACTCTTAATCATATTCCTATAGTCAAGGGCAAGGGGCGTGGGACTCCGCTAGTTACGCTTTTGCCAGATGATTCTGAAAAAGTTGTTTCACAATTTGTCTGGGAAAAGAATGCTCAATCCAGTGACAAGTTAGTTGTGCTTTCTAGTCAAGGAAAAATTAAGAGGTCGTCCCTAGCAGAGTTTGCGGATATGAACTCTAGAGGACTAGTTGTTGCCAAATTCAAAGAAGATGATTCACTTTTTTGGGCAGATGTTGTGAAAGACGATCAAGAATTAGCGATCGCTACTTCCGCAGGTCGAATTCTACGGCTCAAAGCTGACGAAACTCAAATCCCTACGGTTGGTCGCACCGCTTCAGGAAATATGGCTTTGCGATTAGGTAGTTCAGAAACCCAAATCGGAGTATCTGTATTGGATTTACAGCATAATCCTGAATCAGAATTGATTTTAATTACGGCTGAAGGTTTTGCCAAACGATTGTCTGCTGTCCATATTCGCGCTGCGGTCAGAGGTGCAATTGGTTCGCAATGCTTCAAATTCCAATCACGTACTGATAGTTTAATTAGCATGACCGCGATCGCTAATCCCCGACTAGATTCATCAGTTACTTTCTTAATTGGTTTAGATAATGATGCAGGTTTGAGAACGGTGCAAATGCCCTTGGGAGCGATTCCTTTAGAGTTGCCCAATGGCTTTGGGCGATCAATATTTGCTGGTGAAAGTGATTTAGGGCGATCGGAAAAAGTAATTCGCGTTGTTTCTCAATAAAGCCCAAAAGCGTTAGCGCACGCACAGCGTGCGCTACTGCTTTTGGGTTTTTTAATTAGCGGTGCGCGGCTTCGCCGCGCACCGCTAATTAAAAAACCCATTCTTAAGTATAGGTAAAGATTTATTAAGGGAAATTAACGATTGTTTAGCCTAAAATAGCAGTATACGCACATCCTTCATTGAGTATTAACAAATTCTATGCTGGAATACCTTCCGCCGTTAAATGACCATAACTTGCCATACCCCGATACAATTCATCCCATCGTGGTGCATTTTGTAATTGCGATGGTGCTATTTGCCGTAGTATGCGATGCGATCGGCTACTTCACCCGCAACACTCGGCTATACGAAGTAAGCTGGTGGAACTTATTCTTTGCCACGATTTCTATTTTTATTGCCATTATTTTTGGTCAGGTGGAAGCAGGACTCGCTGAGCCATACGCTGGCGTTGCTTCTACTTTAAATTTACATACGCTCATCGGCTGGTCGCTGTCAGGGATCATCACCGCGATTACGGGATGGCGCTATGTTCTGCGAGTGCGCGATCCCAAGAAATTACCGCTCTCATTTCTAGGCGCAGGAGTGTTACTAACAGGCATAGTTCTGTTTCAAGTTTATCTAGGCGATTTGTTAGTTTGGGTATATGGCTTACATACGGTTCCTGTGGTCGAAGCATTGCGTGAGGCTAGTTTAAAATGAATCCAGAACTTATCGATCAATTGGGAAGTCAACTTGGTGTAAACGGCTTACCCTACGTTGTGCCAATTCATCCCAATCTTGTTCACATGACTTTGGGGCTATTTATTGTCGCGATCGGCTTTGATATTGTTGGCACATTTTTCGTTTTAGAGAAGCCCCTATTCAGGTTTTTAGCAATTCCTGCTGCCCGCTCCAATTTCTTTGATGTGGGCTGGTACAACATGGTCGCCGCCGCGATCGTCACCTTCTTCACTGTAGGGGCAGGCTTCTATGAAATACTTCTGGCTACTCCCGATCAGAACGTCAAAAGTGCTTGGGGTCTCCGAGCAATGGATACGATGATTTGGCATGGTGTTGGCGGTGTGTTGTTGCTGACATTGATTGTGGGTATGACCGTATGGCGTGGATTTCAACGCTTTATCTGGCGGAAAGAAATGTCGCGACAGGTACAGTGGAGTTATCTAGCCGCAGGGCTATTCATCTTCGGAATCATGTTTGCCCACGGGACTTTGGGCGCACAGCTTGCCTCAGAATTTGGCGTGCACATCACCGCTGATCGCTTACTGCAAACAGGCAAAAGTCTCTATAACTTACAGGAGAACCTATGAAAGTCCGCTTGATTTTGACTTTGGGCACTGTGGCTGTAGCGATCGCCATAATCAGCCTGTGGATGGGACAACTCGCTCATACATGGCTTCCACCTCAAGCTTCTGCTGAATCAATATTAATTGATAACCTATTTAGCTTTTTAGTGACATTAGGGACTTTTATTTTTCTCGGTGTGTTTGGTACATTGACTTACTCGGTTTTGTTTCAAAGAGCCGACAAATATGATTACAGTGATGGTCCCCACATTGAGGGCAATGTCAAATTAGAAATCATCTGGACAGCGATTCCCTTTGCTCTAGTGATTTGGATTGCGACTTATAGCTATCAAATCTATGACCAGATGTCGGTGCTTGGACCAATGGAACACGTGCATATGATGGCATCGGCTGAGGCAGCAAATACGGCTGATGTGGAGGTAGAAGATAAGGAAAACATTGAAGTCTACTCGCGTCAATGGGCTTGGGAGTTTCATTATGGAGATGTGACCAGCACCGAATTACATTTACCCAATAACAAGCGCGTGAAGTTAGCACTCCACTCCGCCGATGTAATTCATGGGTTCTACATTCCAGCTTTCCGTCTGAAACAAGATATTATCCCTGGGCGAGTAATTGATTTTGAATTTACACCCATACGTGAAGGCAAATATCGCTTACGGGATTCGCAATATAGCGGTACTTATTTTGCAACGATGCAAACTAATGTGGTGGTGCAGTCTCCCGAAGATTATCAACAGTGGTTGGCGGATGCATCTAGTAATGTGCCTGCAACTTCCTATAATCGCGCCGCTAGTGAATATGCGAAGCGTCCAGTGAAAGGAAATTGGCAGACGGTTATCCCTGCGGCTCCACCTGTGGTGAATTATTCAAGTCCTAATTAATTTTTTCAATTTAGTAAGTCACAATTTATAAGTCATGACAAATATTCCTATTGATGCGATCGCTGATATCAGATCCCCAGAAAAGCCTGAAGACTGGCGCAGATTTTTTGGGTTTAGCACCGATCATAAAGTGATTGGGATTCAGTATATTGTTACTTCTTTCTTATTCTTTCTCATTGGCGGCGTTCTGGCGATGGTGATTCGGGGTGAGTTGATTACGCCTGAATCGGATTTAGTTGATCGCACTGTGTATAACTCCATGTTTACTATGCACGGCACGATCATGCTGTTTCTATGGACGTTTCCTGTTTTGCTGGGTTTATCCAATTACCTAGTACCATTGATGATCGGCGCTCGCGACATGGCTTTCCCTAGGTTAAATGCTGTTGCCTTTTGGATGGTTCCTGTATTTGGGATTATTTTGATGGCAAGCTTTTTTGTGCCAGGAGGATCTTCGCAATCGGGCTGGTGGGCTTATCCACCTGCGAGTCTGCAAAATCCTACGGGCAATATCGTTAACGGTCAGTTCCTTTGGTTGCTGGCGGTCGCGATTTCGGGAGTGGCTTCGATTATGGGTGCGATTAACTTTGTAACCACCATTTTCCGAATGCGGACTACGGGCATGACTTGGTTCAAAATGCCTGTATTTGTGTGGGCAGTGCTTGCCGCACAGATTATCCAATTATTTGGATTGCCAGCCCTGACCGCAGGAGCCGTAATGCTTCTGTCCGATCTTACCTTCGGTACGAGTTTCTTCGATCCCGCCAAAGGTGGCGATCCCGTTCTCTTTCAACATTTTTTCTGGTTCTATTCCCATCCTGCGGTTTATGTAATTATCCTGCCCGTATTTGGGATTTTCTCAGAGATTTTCCCTGTCTACGCACGCAAACCTCTGTTTGGTTATAAATTTGTCGCAGTTTCCTCGTTGATTATCACGGGACTAAGTGCGACGGTGTGGGTACACCATATGTTTGCTAGTGGTACGCCTGATTGGATGCGGATGTTCTTTATGGCAACGTCCATGCTGATTTCCGTACCGACGGGAATCAAAGTATTTGCATGGGTTGCAACAATCTGGGGCGGCAAGATTAAGCTAAATACACCAATGCTGTTTGGATTGGGTGCTTTGGTAATGTTTGTATTTGCGGGAATTACAGGCATCATGCTGGCGGCGGTTCCTGTCGATATCCATGTGAATAATACTTACTTCGTAGTCGGACACTTCCATTATGTAATTTACGGTGCGACTGTCCTCGGTATTTATGCCGCCCTCTATCATTGGTTCCCAAAGATGACAGGAAGAATGTACTCTGAAGGTTTAGGGAAGTTGCATTTTATTCTCACTTTTATTGGAACTAATGCCTGTTTCTTTCCGATGCATCCCCTCGGTTTACAGGGAATGCCCCGCCGCGTTGCCTCCTACGATCCAGAGTTTGCCTTTTGGAATGTGATTGCCAGTTTAGGCGGTTTCTTATTAGGAATATCGACATTGCCTTTTATTCTCAATATGGTTGGCTCTTGGGTACAGGGTGAAAAAGCTCCGAAAAATCCTTGGCGGGCGATTGGTTTGGAATGGCTAGTGTCTTCACCGCCATCCCATGAGAACTTTGAGGAGTTACCGATTGTAATCGCAGAACCTTACGGCTATGGCAAAGATGCACCCTTAGTTTCTAATCCTGACAAATTGGAGATCGCTCATGCAACCAACTAATACTTCTATCGACAGTGCTAATCCCATTTTGGAAGTAGCACACGAAGCTACACATCACGATCATCAAGATAATAGAATGTTTGGGTTTGTGGTTTTCCTACTTTCTGAAAGTGTCATCTTTCTGAGCTTTTTTGCAGGATATATCGTTTATAAAACTACTTCTCTCAATTGGTTGCCTGAAGGTGTAACAGGGTTAGAAGTTAGAGAACCACTGATTAGTACGATCATTCTAGTATCTAGTAGTTTTACGATCTATGTTGCTGAGAAATTCCTGCATCAAAAGCAGCTTTGGGGCTTTCGAGCCTTCTGGCTACTGACGATCGCCATGGGTAGTTACTTCCTTTACGGTCAAGCCGTGGAATGGAGTGGTTTAGACTTTGGCTTCAGCGATGGCGTGTTTGGTGGTAGTTTCTATTTACTAACTGGCTTTCATGGGTTACACGTTTTGACAGGTGTACTGTTGCAGTCAATTATGCTGGTGCGATCGTTCTTTCCTAACAACTATGCAAAGGGAGAATTTGGTGTTGAATCTACATCTCTATTTTGGCATTTTGTTGATGTAATTTGGATTGCGTTGTTTATGTTGATTTATGTTTGGCAGTGAACGAAATGTGGGGGCAAAGCATTCCCACAGAAATCTATCAATTTCCAGATCCCTTAATTTTGGGAATGCTTTGCCCAAAATCTTGCAACGCAGAGACAATTTATCGGTGAAAGCGAAGAGGGCATAGCATTTGCGGATCGAAATTTCTATAGAGAGTTTGGAAATTGTGGCGCAAATGCTATGCCCCTACAGTTTCCTCTCTATTTCTAAATTGTTTACCTAAAGAGAGAACCAATGATTATTGATGATTGTAATTATGATGTGATTATTGTGGGAACTGGTGCGGGCGGCGGAACTCTCGCCTATAAACTTGCTTCCACAGGGAAGAAAATTCTGATTCTTGAACGTGGCAACTTTATGCCCCTCGAAGAGCAGAATCGCAGCAATATCGATATCTTTCAGCGCGATCGCTATCATGCTCCTGAGCAATGGTATGACCAAACAGGGGAGCCATTTTCACCACAGACTAACTATGCGATCGGTGGGAATACTAAAATCTATGGTGCGGCTCTATTGCGGCGGCGCGAAAAAGACTTTGAGGCAGTCACCCATCAAGCGGGAATTTCCCCTGAATGGTGCGTGAAGTATGACGAGTTTGAACCTTACTACACCGAAGCAGAAAAGCTCTATAAGGTGCATGGGGAAGTCGCAGCCGATCGCACCGAGCCAATCCATAGCGCCGCATATCCCTATCCTGCGGTTAGTCATGAGCCTGAAATTCAGAAAATCTATGAGGCGATCGCTAATCAAGGTTTGCATCCATCGACAATTCCCCTCGGCTTGACCCTTGAAGAGGATGATCCCACCAATGACTCAGAAGTAAGCGGTATCGCTCCCGCCTTGAAATATGCCAATGTCACCTTGAAAACTCAAGCTAAAGTGGTCAGTTTACATACCAATCCATCAGGGCGGTCGGTGAAGGGTGTAGAAGCGGAAGTGGGCGGACAGTCCTATCTATTTTTAGGTGACATTGTTGTGCTTGCCTGTGGTGCAATCAATTCGGCAGCGTTGCTGTTGCGATCGGCAAGTGATTCCCATCCGAAAGGGCTTGCCAATAGCTCTGCTCAAGTAGGACGAAATTTGATGAAAAGCCTTTTGTCGTCAGTAGTCCAACTCAGCACTAAGCCCAATAATGGCTCGTTCCAAAAGTCTATTTATGTAAATGATTTCTATTGGGGTGATGCGGATTTTCCCTATCCAATGGGACATATTCAGAACACTGGCGGACTACTTACCGATATCATTTTTGCGGAATCACCACCTGTATTTTCTATTATCGCGAAGTTAATGCCCAACTTTGGGCTGAAGCAGTTAGCAACCCGTTCTATCGGTTGGTGGGCGCAAACAGAGGATTTGCCAGATCTAAATAATCGTGTGCGTTGGGAAAATAACAGAATCCACATCGATTACAATCCCAACAATATGGAAGCCCACGATCGCCTAATTTATCGCTGGACTGACATCTTAAAAAATATCGAAAAGTCTCTAGATGGCTTCCGTACTGGTTCCCTGCATCCCCGCGCCGAGTCACCTTTGCAAGTAGTCGCCAACCAATGCGGAACCTGTCGTTTTGGTGACGCTCCTTCAACTTCAGTTTTAGATCGCGATTGCCGCGCCCACGATCTCGATAATCTCTATGTTGTTGATGGTAGTTTCTTTCCATCTAATGCGGCGGTGAGTCCTGCGTTGACGATTATTGCTAATGCTCTAAGAGTAGGCGATCGGTTGATTGAAAGGTTGAATACAGGTAGACCTTGAAGTAAATTTCTTGGTATCATTCAATAACTTAAACTGAATATTCAAGTTTGCGATATTTAGCAGAAAAGAGCTTTTATCATAAACTTGGGTATTTAGGTAGAAAACTTGATAAATTACTTAACTTCTTCAATCTTTTTAAGCCTAACTTTTATGTCTACCAATAACACTTTTAAACTATTTTCAGGAAAAGAGCTTTATAAGGTAATTCAAGATAAAACTCAGAATGTTGAAATTGAGATCAATAGTAAATCAGAAAACTATATTTTAAATGTTAATGAGATTGATTTTATAAATTACTTAGTTGATAAATACTCTATCAAAAATATCAACCTTAAATTTAATGAGAAATTTATTTCAACATATGAAAAAGACGTACCTCTAGAACAATTTCCTTCGTTGGGATTTCGCCGTTTTGGAAGTAGTGGGGTATATAAAAAAAATGTTATAAGATTTCATATTCCATATGAAGGAAGTGAGGAGCTACTTCATTTTATTTCTAGTAACCGACTTATTTGGACACTTGACGTTTTAATAGAAAATAATTGCTTGTGTTTCGATGTTGTCAACTTTTATGATGATTCCGAACGAATAAAGAATGAGGCTAGTGGAAATATTCATAATATAGAACGTCAGTCTAACTACGTTCTAGTTGACGTTAGCGCTTATAATTCTACTTTGTTCTATTCTATTAAAACTCTAGTTGAAAAACGTAAGCAGCATTTTTTTAAAATCAATAATCTTCTTGATTCTCTTGGCGTGCCAATCAGAAAGGCTGAAAATTTCCCAAAGACTTTTTCTATCCCAAGTCCGCAAACAAGTAGAAAAATTAAAATCCCTGAACCGATTGTTACAGAGCAAGGATACAAACCAGACCCAACATTAGAATTCTCTATTTATCAGGAAATAGTGCAAACAATACATGATGTTGGTAGACAGTTTGAGCGTATGCCTTCTACTTATGCAAGTAAAAATGAAGAGGATTTACGCGATCATATACTACTATTCTTAGAGCCTCGGTTTGATGGATCTGCAACTGGTGAAACATTCAATAAAACAGGAAAGACTGATATCCTACTTCGCTATCAAAATTCAAATGTTTTTATTGCTGAATGTAAGTTTTGGAAAGGGGCAAAAAGTTTTCTTAGAACAATTACTCAGTTGCTTGGATATTTAACATGGCGTGATTCAAAAGCTGCTGTAGTGATTTTTTGCCAGAATCAAGATTTTTCATCTGTCATTAAAATAGTTGAACAAGAAGCGTCAAAGCATCCAAACTTTTTAGATTTTGTAAGTAAAAATGAGGAAACATGGCTTAACTATCGATTTCACATCAATGGAGATCGTAATCGTGAGATAAAAGTAGCAGTTTTGCTATTTCACATACCGCACAATTAAGTAGGGCTTGCTGAAAAAGTCTACAGAGAGAATTTAGAGGCAATACAGCTTGAAAAATTGTATTTTGTCGCGTATTTCCCCAATTTACCCATCGATTTTCCATGGAAGTGCAAGGGTTTTGAGC
>Ga0136636_10001373_pt1 | contig 14132 bp, 14 predicted proteins | sample AntDrymUQ8522106_2_FD_104653 | JGI IMG/M metagenome (GOLD analysis project Ga0136636, IMG submission 104653) | Polar desert sand microbial communities from Dry Valleys, Antarctica - metaG UQ852 (21.06) | ecosystem: Environmental > Terrestrial > Soil > Desert | place: Antarctica: Dry Valley... | reverse complement strand
GCGGTCGACAAAGTTTTCGATCGTTCCGCTCGACATCGCGGAAACCTGCTGGCTCTGGCGCGCATAGTTGTGGCCGGTGAGCAGGCCGCGGATCCAGGCGACGTGCTGCTTGCGCTGGTCGGTATCGTCATTCGCTGCGGCCCACGCGCTACACGACATATCGTCGAAGCCGACGATCTTTACCGGCGCTGCCAGGACCGACGAGCAGAACAGCGCGGTGACGAGCAGTGACAAGAGAGGCATTTTTTTTGGCGACATCAAAACTCCCGGGCAGAAAAGCCCGCCCGACGGGCGGCGTGATGCGCCGATTCTCGCCTTTATGGGCGGTGACGTCCAGAAAGACGAACTGGCCGGGTCAACACAGTACAATTCGGTCTGCCATTTACCGCGCACAGCGCGAAGCGAAAATCGATGACAGGCCATCTCTATATCGTCGCAGCGCCGTCCGGCGCTGGCAAAACGACGCTGGTTCGGCTCTTGATCGAGACCGACGCGGGAATCCGCGTGTCGATCTCGAGCACGACGCGCGAGCCGCGGCCGGGCGAGGTCGATGGTCGGGAATATCATTTTGTCGAAGTCGCCGATTTCATGGCAATGGTCGACCGCGGCGAGTTCGTCGAATGGGCCGAAGTGCACGGCAACTATTACGGAACGTCGAAACACTGGGTGGAACTGGAACTTGCCGCCGGACGCGACGTGTTGCTCGAGATCGACTGGCAAGGCGCGCAGCAGGTGCGAAAGTCTTTTCCCAAGGCAATTGGCATATTCATCCTGCCGCCCTCGCTGACCGCGCTCGAAGCGCGCTTGTCGTGCCGCGGCACCGACTCGGCGGCGACGATCGCCCGGCGGATTGCCGCAGCGCGCGACGAGATGCGCCATGTCGATGAATTTGACTATGTTATTATTAACGATGATTTGCAGCAGGCGCTGGGCAACCTCAAGGCGGTCGTTGGCGCCTCGCGGCTTCAGTACATCAGCCAGCGACAGCGGCACGCCGCGCTGTTCGCAACACTTATTTCAGGAAAAAACCATGGCCCGAGTTACCGTAGATGATTGCATGCACATTATCCCGAACCGCTTTCAGATGACGTTGGCGGCGACTTATCGGGCGCGCCAGATCACCGCCGGTGCGACGCCGTTGGTCGACGCCGACCGCGACAAGCCGACTGTGATCGCCTTGCGCGAACTGGCGCTTGGCCTGTACGGTATTGAAGTGCTCAACCGCGGTCACGCCTGAATCGAGCAGGCTGCGTGGTGAACAACCATGGATACCGACGCCCGGGCCGGCGTTTCCGCCGATAATCCTGCCGAATCCAGGCTTGAACTGACGCCGGACGACACCGCCTACCACAACGAAGATCCGGCTTACCGGGTGTTCGTCGATACCCTGAGCTACCTCGAACCCGAGGAAATAGCGCTCGTCATCAAGGCTTACCGTTTCAGTGAACGTGCCCACCAGGGCCAGCTACGCCTTTCTGGCGAACCGTATATCACTCACCCGCTGGCCGTCGCCGGCGCGCTTGCCGAGTGGAGAATGGACGTACAGGCGGTGATCGCCGCGCTCTTGCATGACGTGATGGAAGACACGGCGGTATCGAAGGCCGATATCACGGCGCATTTCGGCAAACAGGTCGCCGAACTCGTAGATGGGCTTTCCAAACTCGAGAAAATCGAGTTTCAATCCTACCAAGACGCGCAGGCCGACAACTTTCGCAAAATGCTGATGGCCATGGCGCGTGACCTGCGCATCGTGCTCATCAAGCTCGCCGATCGCCTCCATAACCTGCAAACGATGGCCCCGTTGCGCGCCGAGAAGCGCCGGCGCATCGCCCGCGAAACGCTCGAGATCTACGCCCCGATCGCCACCCGGCTCGGCCTTAACAATATCTCGCGGCAGCTTGAGGATCTCTCGTTCGAGCACATCCATCCGATGCGCTTTCGCGTCCTCACGCGCGCCGTCAAGGCGGTCCGTGGCAACCGCCGCGAGCTGCTGACAAAAATCCTCGACGGCATCCGCGGCAAACTCGCGCAAGCCCATATCGAAGCGGGCGTTTTCGGCCGCGAAAAAAGTCTGTTCTCGATCTATCACAAGATGGTCGAAAAGCGGCTCTCGTTCTCGCAGGTGCTGGATATCTACGGCTTTCGTATCATTGTCCGCGACGTACCAACCTGTTATCTGACACTCGGCGCGCTGCACGCGCTCTATAAGCCGGTGCCGGGAAAGTTCAAGGATTACATCGCGATACCGAAGGGCAACGGCTATCAGTCGCTGCACACGACGCTGATCGGCCCCTACGGAACGCCGGTTGAAATCCAGATCCGCACCCAGGGCATGCATCACCTCGCCGAAGAAGGTATCGCCTCGCACTGGATTTACAAGGACAGCGAGCAAAGCGGCGCCGACCTCCAGGTGAAGACGCACAAGTGGTTGCAATCACTGCTCGAGCTGCAGAGCGCGGCCGGCGATTCGTCGGAGTTTCTCGAGCACGTCAAGGTTGACCTCTTTCCCGACGAGGTGTACGTGTTTACGCCTAAGGGAAAGATCCTCGCGCTGCCGCGCGGCGCGACGGTCATCGACTTCGCCTACGCCGTGCACACCGACATCGGACATCGCTGCGTCGCCGCACGCATCGACCACGAACTGATCCCGCTCTCGGCGGAGCTTGCCAACGGCAACCAGGTCGAGATCATCACCGCGCCGCACGCCAATCCGAATCCGGCCTGGCTGGCGTATGTCAAGACCGGTCGCGCGCGCAGCAAGATCCGGCAGTTCGTCAAAGCCATGCAGCAGGACGGTTCGAGCGTGCTCGGCGAGCAGATGCTCAACCACGAATTGCAGGCGCTCGGCGTCGTTCCCGCCGAAATCCCGGCGGCGGTCTGGGAGCGCGTGATCGCGCTCTCCGGCAAGAAATCCCGGCGCGAAGTTTTTTCCGACATCGGCCTCGGTCGCAGTCTGGCCGCCGTCCTTGCGCGTCGGCTGGTCGCCCACGACGACGTCTTCCAGAACGCGCCGAGCGTCGCCATGCCGCTCGTCATCCGTGGCACGGAGGGCATGGCCATTCTGCTCGCGCCGTGTTGCCAGCCGATCCCTGGCGATCCGATCGTCGGTCTCCTGCGCCAGGGCCAGGGTTTGCGCATCCACACCCAGGCTTGTAATGCGGCGCGCAAACTGCGCATCGGCGAGCCGCAGAACTGGATCCGCGTCGAGTGGGAGCCCGATCCGGGACAGGTTTTCGAGGTGCGCATCATGGTCACCGCAAAGAACGTGGCGGGCGTTCTCGGACGCATCGCGACCGGCTTGTCGCTGGCCGGCGTCAATATCGAACACGTGAGCATGGACAGGGGAAAACCAGGTTTGTGCACCGAGTTGCACTTTCTCATCCAGGTGTCCGGACGCGCGCATCTGGCTAGCGTGATACGCAGTCTGCGCCGTATCTCCGACGTCGTCCGCATCGTTCGCGAACAGGAGTAGTTTTGAAAGTTTTGATTCTCGGCGCCGGCGTTGTCGGCGTCAGCAGTGCGTGGTATCTAGCCAAAGCGGGTCATGAAGTCGTCGTCGTCGATCGCCAGTGTGCTGCCGGGCTTGAAACAAGTTTTGCCAACGGCGGCCAGATTTCCGTTTCGCATGCTGAGCCATGGTCCAACCCGCACGCGCCGCTGCGCGCGCTCTCCTGGATGGGGCGCGAAGACGCCCCGCTGCTCTTCCGTCTGCGCTGGGACCCGGCGCTTTTTGACTGGAGCCTGCGCTTTCTGCGCGAATGCACGCCGGCGCGCACGCGCGCCAATATGCGCGACATCGTCGCCCTGGCGCTCTACAGCCGCGCTCAGCTCAAGTCCTTGCGCGAGGAAACGGCGATCGAGTACGACCACCTCGAACGCGGCATCCTGCACGTCTATACGGACGAGAAAGAGTACGCCGCAGCACTCGCGGCGGCGAGCGTCATGCGCGAATTCGGCTGCGACCGGCGCCCGGTGGACGCCGATACCTGCGTGACGATCGAGCCGGCGCTCAGCGCGGCGCGCCACCGGCTGGTCGGCGGTGACTACACCGCCGACGACGAATCGGGCGACGCGCAGCACTTCACGCGCAATCTGGCCGCCCTGTGCGCCGCGCGTGGCGTCGCTTTCCGTTATGCAACGACGGCGCTTCGCCTGAACACCGCCGATGGGCGGATCGCCAGCGTCGAAATAAGTGGCCCAGCGGGCAGCGCCGAGTTGACCGCCGACGCCTACGTCGTCGCGCTCGGCAGCTACACGCCGCTGCTCTTGCGTCCGCTCGGCTTTCGCCTGCCCGTCTACCCCGCCAAGGGTTATTCGGCGACGGTCGCGCTCGGCAAGACGAGCGTCGCGCCGAGCGTGGCGATGACCGACGACGGGCACAAGATCGTTTTCTCGCGGCTCGGCGAACGCCTCCGTGTTGCCGGGACGGCCGAGTTCAACGGCTACAACACCGAACTCAACAGCGTTCGCTGCGCCGCGTTGATGCAGCGCACGCACGAGCTTTTCCCCGAATTGCGGCCGTCCGGCGAACCCGAATTCTGGTGTGGGCTGCGCCCATCGACGCCGTCTAATGTTCCCTTTGTCGGACGCGCGCGCCTGCCCAATCTCTACCTCAATACCGGACATGGAACGCTCGGCTGGACGATGGCCTGCGGCGCCGGAGTGGCGCTCGCCGACATCATCAGCGGCCGCCAGCCTGAGATCAGCCTGCGCCAGATGTGAGAAGCCGGCAACGTTGGTAAACTTTTGGCCGGTAAACTTTTGACTGGAGAAGTAATGGACGCCGTCCTCTACGAAGTGCGCGACAAAGTCGCCACCCTGACGCTCAATCGTCCGCAGTCGCTCAACGCGGTCAATCCGGCGATGATCAGCGCGCTGCTTGCGGCGAGCCGGCGGGCGGCGGTCGATACGAGCGTGCGGGCGGTCATCGTGCGCGGTGCCGGCGAGCATTTCATGGCCGGCGGCGACCTCAAGTGGTTTCGTGAGCAAGCGGCTGAGCCTCCCGAACGCTGTGCCAGCCGCACCGATGAGCTGATCGCCGCGGTGCAGGCGGCGGTGCAGAACTTCAAGGAAATGGACAAGCCGGTGGTCGCCGCGGTGCACGGCGCCGTGGCCGGGTTCGGCCTGTCGCTGATGCTCGCCGCCGATCTCGTCGTCGCCGCCGACAACGCTTATTTCACGCTGGCTTACAGCAAAATCGCGCTCTCGCCAGACGGTGGCGCGACCTGGTCGCTGGCCCGCCACGTCGGACTCAAGCAGGCCATGGAGATCGCCCTGCTCGGCGAGCGCTTTGACGCGCCGCGCGCGTACCAACTTGGCCTCGTCAATCGAGTTGTCGCGGCGGGCGATCTCGACGCCGAAGCGCTCAAACTCGCCGCTCGTCTTGCCGCCGGTCCGGCCGCTGCGCTGGCGCGCACCAAAGCGCTGCTCAATGCCTCCGTCGATAACACGCTGCACGCCCAATTGGCTGCCGAGCGACGCGATTTTGCCGCCTGCGCGGCCGACCCCGATTTTGCCGAGGGGCTCGCGGCTTTCTTCGAGAAGCGCAAGGCAGTCTATCGGCAGAACTGAGAGCAGCGACCGCGCGCATGCTGATCGATACGCATTGTCACTTCGACGCTGGCGAATTTGCCGACGACCGCGACGTGCAGATGCTCGCCGCGCGGCAGGTCGGCGTCGCGCGGATCGTCGTTCCGGCGGTCTGCGCGGGCAACTTTGCCGACGTGCGCGCCTGCTGCGCGCGCTACCCCGAATGCTCGCCGGCCTACGGCATCCATCCGCTCTTCGTCGCCCGGGCAAGCGACGACGATCTGCTGATCGCGCGCGAATGGCTGGCGCGCGAAGCGTCGGGTCCTTTGCCGCCGGTTGCCGTCGGCGAAATCGGCCTCGATTTCTTCGTCCCCGGTTTTGACGCCGCGCGCCAGGAGCGCTTTTTCGTCGCGCAACTCAAGATCGCCGGCGAGCTTGGCTTGCCCGTTCTGCTGCACGTGCGGCGTGCCGTCGATCAGGTTCTGAAATGCGTCCGCCGCTCGCCGGTGCGCCGGGGCGTCGCGCACGCCTTTAACGGCAGCGCCCAGCAGGCCGGCGAGTTTATCGCGCTCGGCTTCAAGCTCGGCTTTGGCGGCGCCATGACCTACGCCGGGTCAACGCGCATCCGGCGGCTTGCCGCCGAGTTGCCGCTCGACGCCATCGTCCTCGAAACCGACGCGCCGGATATCCCTCCGGCGTGGCTGGCCGGGCGCCGCAACGCTCCGCGCGAACTGCTGGCGATCGCCAGGGTGCTTGCCGATCTGCGCGGCATTCCGCTGCCGGCAGTGATCGAAGCGACGGGCCGCACTGCCAGCGCACTGCTCGGCGTTTCCGCCTGACTGCCCATCTCTATGTTTCGTCAGGGGATTTCCAACGGATTTTTTGGCGCCGGGATGGCGTTTGTTTGCTCGATTTTTGCTACAGCATAAGGCTTCAAAAGTTGCCGTTAGGGCAAAATCCCGCCATAATCGCAGGCTGATGCGCATCGAAGCACTGCCGGGGTTCGCCCCGTTGGCGTTTCAAATTACGCTGGTCGTAGCGAATTCGCGAAAGCGAGAAAGGATTGGGCGTGGAAATTTTCAAGGCTGATGTAGTCATCGTAGGGGGAGGCGGAGCCGGCCTGCGCGCGGCGATCGCCGTTGCAGAGTCCGATCCTTCGCTCAAAATCGCGCTAGTTTCCAAGGTGTACCCGATGCGCAGCCACACCGTGGCTGCCGAAGGCGGCGCTGCCGGCGTCAAGAAGCCGACCGATAGTCTCGACTATCACTTCCACGATACGGTGGGTGGCGGCGACTGGCTGTGCGAGCAGGACGTCGTCGAGTACTTCGTCAAGCAGGCGCCGATCGAGCTCACGCAACTCGAGCACTGGGGCTGCCCGTGGAGCCGCACCGAAGACGGACACGTCAACGTGCGCGCCTTCGGCGGCATGAAGATCGAGCGCACCTGGTTCGCCGCTGACAAGAGCGGTTTCCACATCCTGCACACGCTGTTCCAGACGTCGATCAAGTATCCGTCGATCCAGCGCTTTGACGAGCACTTCTGCGTCGACCTGATCGAAGAAGACGGCCGCGTCCAGGGCGTCGTGACCATCGAGATGGCGACCGGCAAATTCCACCTCATTGAAGGCAAGTCGGTGATCATCGCCACCGGCGGCGCCGGTCGTGTTTTTCGCGAGACCACCAACGGCGGCATCGTCACCGGCGACGGCATGGCGCTCGCTTACCGGCACGGCGTCGCGCTGCGCGACATGGAGTTCATGCAATATCACCCGACCTGCATGCCGGTCACCGGTTTGCTGTTCACCGAAGCCTGTCGCGGCGAGGGCGGTTACCTCGTGAACAAGGACGGTTACCGTTATCTTCAGGATTATGGGCTGGGCCCATTGCAGGACAAGCCGAAAAACAAGTACATGGAACTCGGCCCGCGCGACCAGCTCTCCCAGGCTTTCTGGTATGAAAAACAGAAGGGGCGCACCTTTGAGCACCCGACGCTCGGCTCGGTGGTGTTTCTCGACATGCGCCACCTCGGCGAAGCGCACCTGCGCGAGCGCCTGCCGCTGATTTACGAAATGGCCGAAACCTTCATGGGCCTTGATCCGGCCAAGGAATTGATTCCGGTTCGCGCCGGCATCCACTACACCATGGGTGGCATCAGGGTCGATGGCAAATGTGCTGCATCGCTACCGGGTCTCTACGCCATCGGGGAGTGCGCCAGCGTCGGCATTCATGGTGCCAACCGCCTCGGTTCGAACTCGCTGACCGAAATCGTCGTGTTCGGCAAACTCGCCGGAGACGAAGCGGCGCGCTATGTAAAATCGGTCGGGCCAAGCAATTCGGCGAGTCTGCTCAAACAGGCCCAGGCCGTCGAACAGCGCCTCATGGCACTCAAGACGAAGACCGGCGGCAACGAAAGGATCGCGGTGCTGCGCAAGGAAATGACGCATACCATGGAAGACGGTTGCGGTATTTTCCGCGACGAGCAGACCATGCAGGCGACTTGCGACAAGCTCGCCGAATTGCGCCAGCGCTTCAAGAACATCAGCATCGACGACAAATCGAGCGTCTGGAACACCGACTGGCTGACCGCCGTCGAGCTCGATTATCAGCTCGACGTCGCGCAGGCGGTGGCGGTTTCGGCGCTCAACCGGAAGGAATCGCGTGGCGCCCACCAGCGTCTCGACGGCCCGGACGGCGCCTACACCAGGCGCGACGACGTCAACTACCTCAAGCACTCGGACGCTTACTACGTCGCTGACGGCGCGCCGCGCATTGTCCTCGGCGACGTGAAAATCACCAAGTCTCAACCCGAGACGCGTGCGTACGGCGCTGCGGGCGAAAAAGCAGACCAGGAAAGGAAAGCATCCCATGTCTGAGAATCACAAGATCATTGAAATCGAGGTCCTGCGCTACAACCCCGAGAGCGACGACGAGCCGCATCTCGAGGTCTTCAAGGTGCCCTTTTCCGACGACATGTCGGTTCTGCAGGGCGCGCAGTACATCAAGGACAACCTGGACGGCTCGCTGACTTTCCGCTGGTCGTGCCGGATGGCGATCTGTGGCAGTTGCGGCATGATGATCGACGGCATCCCCAAGCTCTCTTGCGAAACCTTCCTGCGCGATTACTACCCGAAGCGCATCCGTATCGAGGCGATGGCGCACTTCCCGATCGAGAAGGACCTCGTTGTTGACCTTTCGGGTTTCATCGCCAAGCTCGAGAGCATCGATCCCTACATCATCCCGAAGGAACCGCGTACGCTCGAACAGGGCGAGTACCTGCAAAGCCCGGAGGAGTTCAACCGCTACATCCAGTTCACTTCGTGTATCAATTGCGCACTTTGTTACGCCGCGTGTCCGCAGTTCGGCCTCAACCACGAATTCATCGGCCCGGGAATGATGGCTCTGGTGCAGCGCTACAACCTCGATTCACGCGATGGCGGCAGCGCGCAACGAATGCAACTGGTGGCCTCCGAGGAACAAGGTGTCTACCACTGCAGCGCCGTCGGTTATTGCTCGGAAGTCTGCCCAAAACACGTTGATCCGGCTAACGCCGTCAACGTCAACAAAGCCAATGCAGCGAAGGATTACTTCCTGCACTTCTTGTCGCCGAAGGGGGGTTCCAAGTGAGCACGCGCAAGCCTTATGTCCGTTCGATGGACGGATGGTGGAAAAAGAACCCGTACTTCGTCGAGTACATGGTCCACGAAGCGACCGCGCTGTTCGTCGCCGCCTATGTCCTCGTCCTGCTCGTCGGCGTGATCCGGCTCGGTCAGGGCGAAACGGCATGGAATGGCTGGCTGGCGGCGATGCAAAGCCCGGTTTCGGTGATCGCCCATCTGGTGCTGCTCGCCGGGGCCGTGTATCACACCTATTCGTGGTTCAAGATCCTGCCAATGACCATGCCGCCGGTCGTCGTCGGCGGCAAGAAAATGGCTCCTGAAGCGCTGACCGGCAGCGCGCTTATCGTCGCTGCCGTCGCCGGACTGGCACTGCTGGCCGTGGTTTGGAGGATTGCACTATGAGAAGGAATCTAACGCGTTCGAACGCGCCCATTTTCTGGGGCCTGTTCGGTGCCGGCGGCATGTTGTCGGCGCTCTTCGTGCCGATGATGATCTTCATCACCGGCATCGCCGTTCCGCTTGGCTTGCTGTTGCCGGCCGGTACGATGAGCTACCCGAAGATGCTCGCCTTCGCGCAGAACTTCATCGGCAAGGGCTTCATTTTCGCGATCATCTCGCTCTCCTTGTGGTTTGCTGTACACCGGGCCTACCACTCGCTGCATGAGTTCGGTATCCACGCCGGTGTTGGCGCCAAAGTGCTCTGTTACGGGTTCGCGCTGCTCGGCACTGTGATCTGCGCCGTAAGCCTTCTCGGGCTCGGCTTCTAAGGTAACTGCTCGGGTCGCAGCGACCCGAGCAGAGCAAGACCACAACCGCGTCGGCCAGCAATGGCCGGCGCGGTTTTTTTTGCCAGCAGCCAGGCGCCAGGCGCGCCATAGCGACCGCCACGCTCAACCCGAAATGGGCCGCCGGTCGTTTACACTGCCGACATGCACGAATCGCGCACTGATGAGAGCCTGATGCTCGCCTATAGCGGCGGCGACGCGACAGCTTTCGAGGCGCTCTATGCACGGCATCGTGTTCGCCTGTTTCGCTATCTGCTCCATCAGTGCAATCGCCGCGAACAGGCCGATGAACTATTTCAGGAGATCTGGATGTCGGTGATCCGCGCCCGCGAGCGCTACGAGGTTTCGGCCAAATTTACAACCTGGCTCTACCGCATCGCGCACAACCGGCTCGTCGATAGCTTCCGCGCTGGCGGCCGGCGCGCCGAATTCGAGACCGATGGCCACGTCGCTGCCGACGGCGAGGTGCCCGACTTCCCGGCGCCGACCAGCGAACAACCCGAGCAGCGGCTGGCGCGCGCCGAAATCGCCGGGCGTCTGCTCGTTGCCGTGCAAGCGCTGCCGGCGATCCAGCGTGAAGCCTTCCTGCTGGCTGCTGAAGGCGGACTGACGGTAGCCGAAATCGGGCAGGCGACAGGCTGTGGTTTCGAGACGGCAAAAAGCCGGCTGCGTTACGCGTACGCGCGCCTGCGCGGCCAACTGGAGGACTTGCGATGATCGACAGGCGCGGCGAAGGCGGAGAATTCGATGTGTCGGCGAGCGAACTGCAGACGCTTTATCGCCAAGGCGGCGGCGACGAACCGGCGCCCGACCTGGATAGACGAATCATCGCCGCCGCGCACGCTGACTTGCGCGCCGGAGCGCGCCAAGGCGCGCGCCGCGCCAACTGGCTGACGCGCTGGTTGCCGGCAACGTCGGCGATCGCCGTCACGCTGCTCGGCGTGTCGCTTGCCTGGCGTGTTGCCGAAGACGACACGCGCGAGTTGCGCGGCGAACCGGCCATGCCCGAGCGCGGCAGTGCGGCTGCACCGGCTTTGGCGCCGGGTCACGACCGGCCTGCGCCAGCCGCACCGGCCTCGCCAGCGACTTCTGAGCAGCGCCGTTCGGCAGCCGAAGCCGCCGGTACACACGCCGGCCAGCCGGGCGCCAAAGCGAACGCCGTCGCTGCGCCGCAGCCTGGGCCGGCACGGGCGCCGGCCGCCGCCAGCGCGCCAGCGCCGCTTGCGCCGGCGTCCGGCACCCTCGGGCAACAACGTCGCGACAAGCGTCACGCAGAGGAGCCGCTTGTCGAGACTACGGCCGCTCCGCTAGCACAGCGCGAAACGGCCGGCGCGCCGACCGGGGCGCAGCGCGATAGCGCGGCAATACCGACCGATACACGCGATAACACGGCAAGGCCGACCGATACCCAGCGCGACAGCGTGGCAATACCGACCGATGTGCAACGCGATAGCGCCGCAAAGCCTGCCGAAGCGCAGGCGTGGATCGAGCAAATCCGCGCCCTGCGCGCGGCCGGCCGTGACGTCGAAGCCGACCAGAGCCTGGCCCGGTTTCGCGAGCGCTACCCGGCCTTCAACCTGCCGGGCGACCTTGCTCCAATCAAATAGCGAACAGAAAAGCCCAGCGGCTTAACCCTGTTATCCGGCGGCGCCCGTTTACGGGTTTGCGGACATCGCACGCCAACCGGAGAACACCATGAACAAACTCGCATCCAGCGCGCTCGGCACACTGATATTCCTCACCTTGCAGGGCTGTGCCGAGATCAGTATTGCAGCGCGTCTCGTCGATGTAGCAGTCATCAACCGTGCCAACGGTGAACGACTCACGCCGTACCGACACGGCGGCAGGCTCTATATTGCCGGATCGCCGGGCGAGCCCTATTCGATCGAGCTGAAAAGCCGTCTCGGCGAGCGCGTTCTGACGGTCGTCTCGGTCGACGGCGTCAATGTGCTGAGCGGCGAGACGGCCGCAGCGCTGCAGTCGGGCTATGTCCTCGACGCCGGGCAGCGCTACGCGATCAGCGGCTGGCGCAAAAGCCTCGACGATGTCGCCCGCTTCGTGTTTACCGCCCTGCCCGACAGTTACGCCGCGCGCACCGGACGGCCGGTGAATGTCGGCGTGATCGGCGTCGCCGTGTATCGCGAAAAGCTCGTACCGCCACCGATCAATCAGGCTACGCCGTATGCGCACCGGCCCGAAGCGGATTACGGCAGGCTAATGTCGCCGGGATTGCCGGCCGTCGACAAGGCCGAAAGCGGGCGCGGCAACTCGATAGACGAATCGGCAGCGCCTGGTGAGCCTACGCGTCGCGCCGAAACGGGCGCCGCGGCGCCTGCCGCTGCGGCCGCGCTGGAGCAGCGCGCGAAGAAGCTCGGTACCGGCCATGGCGAACGCGAGTACGCGCCGACCCGTTACACCGAATTCGCTCGCAACAGCGATGCGCCGGATGAAGTCATCGCCATTTACTACGACTCACGCGCCAACCTCATGGCGCGCGGAATCATTCCGGCGTCGGCGCCGCGCTTTGCCGAGCCGCAGCCCTTCCCGGCCGGCGGCCGCTTCGTCGCCGACCCGCGCGGCTAAGCGCCGATCGGCAGGCACTCGGTGAACGCCGTCGGCTTGCCCGCCGCAAGCCGGCCCCCAACGAACTCCTGGCGGCCACCGAGAGCTCTGGGCGCGACGGGCTCGCGCGCTGCGCTGGCAAGGGCAGCCGCGGCAGTCGCCGTCGCCAGCTGGCGGACGCGTCGGACCGGCCGGCGGATTTTCAGGCGGCGGTTTCGTCCGGGTTTTTTTCGCCGGGCGGGCCCGGCTGCAGCAGCGCGCTGACGTAGCGCTCGCCAAGGCCTTCGGCCAGCGCGCGCTCGAGAACGCCGTGTATCCCGGCGGCCATCGCGCTTGGGCCGCGTGCCGACGACTCGGCGAGGCGGCGGAAATAGCCGACGTCCTTGTGCGCGTTGCGAATCGAGAACTGAGTACCGTCGAAGTTGCCGTCGAGCGCCGGCTTGACCATTTTCTCGAGTGTCCCCGAACGCGCCGCGCCGGCTTCCATGACCGCGTAAAGCGCGCGCCAGTCGACGCCGTTGTCGCGCGCCCGGCTGTAGGCCTCGGCGAGCAGCACGGCGGTGCCCTGGGTGACGAAATTGTTAAGCAGCTTGGCGTAGTGCCCAGTGCCGACTTCGCCGATGCGCTGCACGGTTTTTGAATAGTTGGCGACGATCGTCTGCACGCGTGCGAAGTCCGCCTCGTCGCAACCGACGATCGAGCCGAGCGCGCCGGCCTCGGCCTGCAGCGGGCCGCCGGTGACCGGACAATCGGCGTAGATGACGCCGCGGGCGCGCAGCGTGGCGGCAATTTCGCGCGTGACTTCGGGGTCGGACGTCGTCGCGTCGATCAACAACTGGCCGGCGCGCAGCGCCGGCAGCAGGCCGGCGACGACGTCGCGCACGCTCTCTGCATTATCGACGCAGACGACGATCGCCTCGGAGCTGCCGGCGAGTTCGGCGAGGTCCTGCGTTTCCCGGGCGCCGAGCGCGATGAGCGCAGCGATGCCGTCGCGCTTGCGGTGAATGAAGAGCGTCAGCGCGTAACCGGCCTTGAGCAGATTCTTCGCCATTCCGCGCCCCATCATGCCAGCGCCGACAAAACCGATCCGTTGCCGCTCAACCATCGTCTGCTCTCCCTGAGGTGCCCGCCGGCGGAATCCGTCTATATTAACGCGCGGCCGGCGCGGCGGCGACCGCCTGGCGCAGCCGGCGGACGACGCTACCGATGAGCGGCCAGAAGAGCAGCAGCAGGGCGAGCGTCATGATCGTCGCGACCAGCGTCGAGTTGGTCCAGAAGATGCCGAGCGAGCCCTTCGAGAAAATCATCGACTGGCGGAAGGCGTCCTCGGTCTTGTCACCGAGCACCATCGCCAGGACCATCGGCGCGATCGGGTAATCGAGTTTCTTGAGCAGGTAGCCGGCAATGCCAAAGACCAGTGCCAGCCACAGGTCGAGGCGCGCGCCGCTGATCTGGTAAGCGCCGATAAAGCAGACGACGACGATCATCGGGCCGATGATCGAAAACGGAATACGCAGGATCGCGGCGAACAGCGGCACCGTCGCCAGCACCAGAACGACGGCCATGACGTTGCCCATATACATGCTGGCGATCGTGCTCCAGACGAAGTCCGGGCGCTCGATGAAGAGCATCGGTCCGGG
>Ga0136636_10001372_pt1 | contig 14133 bp, 12 predicted proteins | sample AntDrymUQ8522106_2_FD_104653 | JGI IMG/M metagenome (GOLD analysis project Ga0136636, IMG submission 104653) | Polar desert sand microbial communities from Dry Valleys, Antarctica - metaG UQ852 (21.06) | ecosystem: Environmental > Terrestrial > Soil > Desert | place: Antarctica: Dry Valley... | reverse complement strand
TGGGGCCACTCTTGAATCAAGACCCCAAAATTTCTGATGCCGATGAGACTGCCGGCATGCAACAAGGTGCCCATTACCGTGCCATCTTCATCTCGGACGTTCACCTCGGAACCCTAGGTTGCCAAGCCGGTGCGTTGCTGGACTTCCTTAAAACCCACCCCAGTGACTACCTGTACTTGGTGGGTGACATTGTCGATGGCTGGCAACTGCGCCGCCGCTGGTACTGGCCCGAACACCACAACGACGTGGTACAAAAGCTGTTGCGTCGTGCGCGCAAGGGTTGCCGCATCATTTACATCCCAGGCAACCACGACGAGTTTGCGCGGCGCTACTATGGGCACCAGTTTGGTGGCATCGAAGTGTCCGACGACGCCATCCACATCACGGCCGACGGCAAAAGCATGTGGGTCACTCACGGGGATCGGTTTGACAGTGTGATTCAGTGCGCGAAATGGCTGGCGTATTTGGGTGACAACTTGTATGAACTCACGCTGCGGCTCAACACCCAACTGAACCACCTGCGTTCCCGCCTCGGCTTGTCGCACTGGTCGCTGTCCGCTTACCTGAAACACAAGGTAAAAAAGGCGGTAATGTACGTCAACGACTTTGAAGAAGCCGTGGCCAACGAAGCGCGGCGTAGAGGTCATGACGGTGTGATCTGCGGTCACATCCACCGTGCGGAGATGCGCACCATCAATGGCGTGCTGTATTGCAATGATGGGGACTGGGTTGAAAGCTGCACCGCATTGGTAGAAAGCGCCAGCGGGCACCTTGAATTGGTGCATTGGGCGACGCAAGCGCACCCCGTCAAACGCGAGACGTCAGCAGTCGCGGTGATGTCCTGAGTCGCGTGAATCCAAAGCGATTCACCTGTTGATTTTTTTGGATATCACCGGACTTGGGCGCTAACCCATGTTCTGCAGGGGTAGCGCAATCGCACCTAAATTCATAGCGTGACAGTCAACAACCACGGCAAAAGAAAGAAAACTACTCGGCTCCATAGAACATGAGAGAGAACCTCGATGAATGGATTTCGTCGTGCCCGCCAGATAGAACACCTGAAGAAAGTGCCTGACCCACGCGTCAAGCGCAGTCGACGCCATGAGCTGATGGACAACTCGGTCATTGCCATGTGCACCACCCTAGGCGCAGCCGATGGTTGGGTAGAAATCGTGCAATTCGGCCAAGCCAAGCCAAGCCAAGCCAAGCCAAGTCAAGCCAAGTCAAGTCAAGAAAGAATGGTTTGCATCTTTCTTGGAACTACCCAACGGCATAGCCTCGCACGACACGTTCGGGCGGGTGTTCCAGATGCCGGACTCCAAGGTACTGGAGCAAGTGTGCATCGACTGGCTGCAAAGCATCGCCGGGCAAATCCAGGGCGTGGTCGCCATAGATGGCAAAAGTCTGCGCGGCTCGCGCGATGGAAATAACGGCCCTTTGCACATCGTCAGCGCCTAGGCGTGCGCCAACAGCATGCTGCTGGGTCAGGTGTAAACGGACAAGAAGTCCAACGAAATCACAGCCATACCCCAGCCACTGAAACTGCACAGCATCCAAGGCTGCATCGTCACGATAGATGCCATGGGGTGCCAGAAATCCATCACCCAGGACATCGTGACCGCTCACGCCGACGACGTTCTGACCCTCAAGTCCAACCACCCCCACCCCCACCTGCACCGCCAAGTCAGAGGGTGGTTCAAGATGGCACTGACCCCGCTTAACCGGGAGAACAGTTTGAAGGGGGGTATCAAGAACAAACGCAACTACTCAGGTCGATTAGTAGTGGCTGGACTTATATGAATCAAAAACTTACGCGACACCACAGGTTGACTGCCAAGGGTAATGCATCGAATTCCCATGAAATATGCTGTATTTTTAAGCAATTTACTGCTTCCGTCGTGCGTAAACCATTGATTCATAAGACCTGAGTAGTTACGAACAAACGCAGTCGCGCGGGCTGGGACTCGGCTTACCTGGCCAAAGTGCTGGCCTGTGACGAGCTATGAATTTAGGTGCGATTGTCCTGCTTGACCCTAGCCCTTTTTTAATCAGTGGCGCTTAGCCCAGCAACTCCGATGCGTCCAGAAGGCGTTGGGCAACTTCGGCCAGACGCAGGCCTTTGTTCATGGCGGTTTTGCGCAGTTTTTGAAATGCCTCAGATTCGCTCAGGCCTTGGCGCTGCATGAGCAGACCTTTCGCGCGGTCAATCACTTTGCGGTCTTTGAGTTCGGCACTGAGTTCAGATAGTTCATTTTGGGTGTCTGCCAGAGTTTGCAACAGGGCCTGCTCGTGCTGGAAACGCGCCAAGGCCACATCCAAAATGGGCCGAATACGTTCGGACTTTAAGCCCGCCACGATATAGGCCGAGACCCCGGCTGCAACCGCGGCGCGCGCGTTCTCGGTGTCATCGTCGTTGGTGAACATGACGATGGGGCGGCGTGCGTCACGGGTGGCTATGACCACATGTTCCAGCGCATCCCGTGCGTCGCTGTCCGCGTCCACAATGATCATGTCCGGCTGCAACTGCGCAATGCGCTCGGTCAAAAACACGTCGGCGGGTAGCGTGGCGATGAGATTGAAGCCATTTTCCAGCAGTCCGATGCGCAAGCTGCGTGAACGCTCGGCTTGACTGATCGCCTGTTCGTCGCTTGGATCCGTGACATCCAAGTCAGGTGCGACAACCACAATTCGCAATAAAGGGTTCATGGGGTGGTGTGAAGCAAGATTCGCGCCGAGACGGCGGCGGAGTGTAGGTTGCAGGGCATCGTTATCGACTTCCATTTTAGGTGGAGCTCAGTGTGGCAGACGGGCGCACCGTTGTGTTGCGCGCAAGCATCAAAAACAGCGCGGTTCGGTGATCGATTTCGGGAGATACTCTCAGGCCCAATACCGTGAATTTATACGCATCATGAGGTGATATTGCGTGGCTTAACGTGAGTGGTTCGGCAAATGGTGTGAGGGCGCCTTCACCAACCGACATAAACGAGACCGATGGTGCTGGGTCGAAGGTAAGCAACGCGCAATACACGCCGAAAATTTCATGACGTCTTTCTGAAACACCATGTGCCACGACCCGATGGCTTTTTTTTGCAAGTTCCCCTGCTTTTTTGTTGGAAACACGATGTTCTTTAACGAGAAACAAGGTCAGAAGCTCTGCGTTCGCGTTCCAGCGACTGTGTGTGATCGCGCCTGTGTGATGTGGCGGGTGATCAGATGCCTGATCGTTTGTGTGCTCGGATGCATGGCCAGTCTGTCAATCGCCTCAGAATTGAAAAAGGTGACCTTGCAGCTGCGTTGGGACCATCAGTTTCAATTTGCCGGCTATTACGCGGCCAAGTGGAATGGCTATTACGCAGATGCGGGGCTGGATGTCACGATCCGTTCAGGCGTTGGTCCGGACGGGAAAGTACGCAATGTTGTCGAAGAAATTGAACAAGGCAATGCGGATTTTGGCGTGGGTTCTGCCGACATTCTTTTAGGTATTGATCGGGGGGTTCCTCTGGTGGTTCTTGCCTCGATCTTTCAGCGCAGCGCCGCAGAGTTTTATGCCAAAGAGACCACCGAGTTGCGAACGCTGGGTGACCTGGGCAAGCTGAAAGTGGCGCGCAGCGTCAACGATCTGGTGGACCTGGAGCTTCAGGCCATGTTGCATGCTGAAGGCATCAACCCGGCGCATATCAAACCGTATCCTCACCAACCTGGCATTGCGCAATTGGTGGACGGTCGCGTTGATGTGATTCCCGGCTACAGCCTTGGCGTGAATTACGAGTTTCAGATGCGGGGATTGCGTATGAAGGTGCTGCGCCCGGTGAACTATGGCGTGGATTTTTATGGCGATGCCTTGTTTAGCCACCAACGTGTGATCGACCAAGGTCAAGATGTGGTGGAGCGTTTTCGCGCTGCCAGTTTGAAAGGGTGGCATTACGCGCTTGAGCACCCAGAGGAAATTGCGGATCGCATTGCCAGCGACCTCCCGCGCACCACACCGGTGTTTGGCGGTGACCTGAAGGACTACAACCGGTTTCAAATTTCACATGTCACCTCCCTGGCGATGTTTCCCATTGTTGAATTGGGCAATGTCAACCCTTTGCGCTGGTTGCGTATGAACCAAATGCTGGCGGACGCGGGAGTGATCAAACGCGACATTGATATCCGGGCCAACATCGGCTATGACCCCGAGGCCATGAACCGCGCGCAAGACGCCAAATTCAATAAAGCGCTTCAACGGGGCAGTGCCGTGGGAGCTGGCGCATTGCTGATCACATTGTTTTTTGTGTGGTTGCTCAGGCGTCAGGTCAAACGAGCTACCCAAGCGTTGAGGCTCAAGCATCAAGAGGTTTTGTTGAGCCAAGAGAGTCTGTCCATCACGTTGCACTCTATCGGTGATGCGGTGATCGCGACCGACGCGATGGGGCGTGTCACCCGCTTGAATGCCACGGCGCAACGGCTAACTGGTTGGCCTTTGGACGATGCAGTGGGTCTAAGCTTGACGGAGGTGTTTCACATCGTCAATGCTGAGACAAAAGAAAAAGTCCCCAATCCGGTGGAGTTGGTCATGGCGCAAGGACGTGTCGTGGGTTTGGCTAACCACACGGTTTTGATCGCCCGCGATGGCAAATGGCATCACATTTCGGACAGTGCTGCACCCATTCGCAACGCAGTGGGCGACATCGTGGGCGTGGTGCTGGTGTTCAGCGACGTGACGGCACAGTACAAGGCTGACGAGGCGCTGCGGCACAGTGAGTCGCAGTACCGGGCGTTGGTTAGTGTGATTCCGGACATGATCTTTACCAACCGCCGAGAGGGTGAATTTGTGTCCGTGCATGCCAGTGATGAACAACTCTTGCTTACGCCAGCGGCGACATTTTTAGGGAGAAATGTGGCAGAAGTGTTGCCTGCAGCCATTGCTGAACCCTTCTTAAGCGCATTTGCCAGTGCACTGGACAGTCAAAGTGGGCAGGTGGTGAACTACATGCGCAACGTTGGAGGTCTTGATCGGTATTTTGAAGCACGGGTTGTTCCTGCAACAGACGATAGCGTGATTTCGATTGTTCGCGATGTCACCGAGCGTTATCTTGCACAAGAATCGATGCGCATCTCTGCGATCGCCTTCGAGTCTCAGGAAGGCATCTTGGTGACCAACAAGCACAACCGAATCCTGCGCGTCAACGGCGCCTTGTGTGCAATGACCGGATTTTTGACCGAAGAGTTGGTCGGTCAAGACCCCAAGGTCATGAGTTCTGGTCAGCATGATGGCGCCTTCTACGAGGCAATGTGGACTGCGGTTGTTCAACAGCATGTCTGGCATGGTGAAGTCTGTAATCGCCGAAAAGACGGTGAGCTTTATCCTGCATGGCTGGCCATCACGGCAGTCAAAAACGATCATGGGGAGGTGACCCACTACGTGGGCACTTATTCCGACATCAGCGAACGCAAGGCCGCCGAGGAGCAAATTCAACGATTGGCGTTTTACGACTCCCTGACCGGGTTGCCCAATCGACGTTTGTTGATGGATCGACTTGGGCACGCGTTAGCCAGTGGTGAGCGACACGATCAGCGCGGGGCATTGCTGTTCGTGGATTTGGACGATTTCAAGACCATCAATGACACCAAAGGGCATGATCAAGGTGATTTGCTGCTTGAGCAAGTGGCTGAGCGTTTGCGAACCTGTGTTCGCGACGGCGACACCGTTGCGCGCCTGGGTGGCGATGAATTTGTGGTGATGCTGGAGCATTTGAATGCCGACGCCGTCGTCGCTGCAGAGCAAGCGGAGACCGTGGGTAAAAAAATACTGACAACCTTGGGTCGGATTTATCAGCTCGACGGGCACCCCTGTCGCAGCACGCCAAGTATCGGCATCACACTTTTTGCCGACCAGAACGAAAGTGTCGAGGAGCTGCTTAAGCGTGCCGACATGGCGATGTACGAAGCAAAAGCGGCAGGGCGCAATACCTTGCGGTTTTTCGACCCCCAGATGCAAACCATGGTGACCTCTCGTGCTGCGCTTGAGGCAGACTTGCGGGAAGGTTTGGCGGGGAATCAGTTTGTTTTGTACTACCAAATTCAAATGGGCGCCAACGGTCATCGCGTGGGCGCTGAAGCGTTGATTCGCTGGCAACACCCTCAGCGCGGACTGGTGTCGCCCTCAGAATTCATTTCAGTAGCAGAAGAAACTGGCTTGATCTTGCCGATAGGTCAATGGGTATTGGAGGCCGGGTGCCGCCAGCTGGCGCAATGGGGTCTGAAGCCTGAAACGGCCCACATGAAACTGGCCATCAATGTGAGTGCCAAGCAGTTTCACCAGTCTGACTTTGTGGCTCAGGTGCAAGATGTGCTGCAACGCACTGGCGCCAACGCCCGGTGTCTCAAATTAGAGTTGACCGAGAGCATGCTGGTCCAAAACTTGGAGGATGTGATCAACAAAATGAAAGAGCTTCGCATGCATGGTGTGGGTTTTTCGCTGGATGACTTTGGCACCGGATACTCGTCACTGGCCTATCTGAAACGTCTTCCGTTGGAACAACTCAAAATTGACCAATCTTTTGTTCGAGACATTTTGATCGATCCCGACGACGCTACCATCGCGCGCACCATCGTCGCGCTGGGCCACAGTCTGGGTCTGACCGTGATCGCTGAAGGCGTCGAAACCGCAGAGCAGCGTGACGCGCTGGCCAGCATGGACTGCGATGCCTACCAGGGCTATCACTTTGGACGACCCGTACCCGCTGATGTGGTCATGGCCTGAAAGGCTGCGTGCGCGTGGGTGTGGTTGTGGTTGTGGGTAGAGTTTGATCCTCTAAACTTGCCCGTTATGCAAAAAGACATGTTGGTATTGGGCATTGAGTCGTCCTGCGACGAAACGGGCGTGGCGCTGGTGCGCGCGCATGGCGCTGATCTGCCGGTATTGGAGGCGCATGCCTTGTTCAGCCAAATCGAGATGCATCAGGCCTATGGCGGCGTGGTGCCGGAGCTGGCCAGTCGCGACCACATTCGCCGTGTGCTCCCCTTGACGGACGAGGTATTGCAGGCTGCAAGGCGCACGCTGGCAGAGGTGGATGTCGTGGCCTTTACCCGAGGACCGGGTTTGGCAGGTGCCTTGCTTGTGGGCGCAGGCGTGGCATGCGCCCTGGGCGCTGCGCTGCACAAACCCGTGCTGGGCGTGCACCATCTTGAGGGTCATTTGCTGTCGCCGTTTTTGAGCATGGACGCGCCCCAATTTCCTTTTGTGGCTCTGCTGGTGTCCGGCGGACACACGCAGTTGATGCGAGTGGATGGGGTAGGGCAGTACCACATCCTGGGCGAGACCATCGATGACGCTGCCGGTGAAGCGTTTGATAAATCGGCCAAGTTACTGGGTTTGGGTTATCCAGGTGGCCCCGCCTTGTCCAAGTTGGCGGGAACGGGGGACCCCACAGCGTTCAAACTGCCCCGGCCCTTGCTGCACAGCGACAACCTCGACTTCTCCTTTTCGGGGCTGAAAACGGCAGTCATGGTTCAGGCACAGAAATGTGCGCAGGCTCATTCATGCGCGGTCCGTAATCTTCCTGCCCAGGTGTTGGCCGACTTGGCTGCCTCCACGCAGGCAGCGATTGTGGATGTGTTGCTCAAAAAATCGGTGGCAGCCCTGAAACTGACGCGGCTGTCCCGCCTGGTGGTGGCAGGGGGCGTGGGCGCCAACCAACTTCTGCGTGCGCAACTCAATGCCGAATGCGAGCGCCGAAAGGTTCGCGTGCATTACCCCGAGTTGCATCTGTGCACCGACAACGGCGCGATGATTGCCATGGCTGCGGCCATGCGCTTGCAGTCGGGCTTGCAGACGGCCAGCGAGGTGTATGCCTTTGATGTCAAACCCCGCTGGCCACTAGATGCCATAGGGGGTGTCTAAAAGGCAGGCGGCGTAAGTTTTTATGGAATTTTTTGCTGTCCATTTCATTCGTTCTTGGCCCATGACTTAGCGGTTTTCCCGGTGTACCTGCCCATGGCTATAATGAGCGGCTCTGCAAATGTTGCAGTAGCGCACGTCAAGGGCAGTTCCAGCGCTTGACGCAAGTTTTTAACTTACAGGAAACAACATGATCGCATCCAGTATCAAAGCAGCCGTTGTCAAAGACAATGCTCGTTCGGCCACCGACACAGGTAGCCCAGAAGTTCAAGTAGCTTTGCTCACCGCCCGTATCAACGAGCTGACACCCCACTTCAAAACCCATGCCAAAGACCACCACGGCCGCCGCGGTTTGTTGCGCATGGTGAGTCGTCGCCGTAAGCTGTTGGATTATTTGAAGTCCAAAGACGCCGAGCGTTACGTGGCTCTGATTGCCAAGCTGGGTCTGCGTAAGTAATTGATTTAAGAATACAAAGAACGCCTGAGTTAGGTCACTAGCTCAGGCGTTTTTTACTTCGGAGACGGCAAATACGGAGCGAAGCTGTGTCATTCCAAAGCCTTGTGATCCCCCATTTGTGGGGTCTGGCTCTGGAATGGCATCGTGTTCTGGTGTGTCTGATCCGGGCTCGGGAGAGGTGGCCTGCACCTTCCATACAACTTAGACATATCAGGAGATAGTCATGACGATGTTCAAAAAAGTTAGCAAAACATTCCAATGGGGTCAGCACACCGTGACCATGGAGACCGGTGAAATCGCGCGTCAGAGCAGCGGTGCGGTGCTGTTGGATATGGACGGTACCGTGGTTCTGGCGACCGTGGTGGCCAAGTCCGAAGGTAAAGCGGGGCAAGATTTTTTCCCGTTGACCGTTGATTACCTCGAAAAGTCTTATGCGGCAGGCCGTATTCCTGGTAGCTTCTTCAAACGCGAAGGTCGCCCAAGCGAATTTGAAACCCTGACCAGCCGTCTGATCGATCGCCCGATTCGTCCGCTGTTTCCTGAAGGCTTCTTCAATGAAGTTCAGGTGGTGATTCACACCTTGTCGCTCAATCCTGAAGTGGATGCTGACATTGCTGCGTTGATTGCCACCAGTGCTGCCCTGTCGATCAGTGGTATTCCGTTCAGCGGCCCGATTGGCGCGGCGCGCGTGGGGTATGTCAATGGTGAGTATGTGCTCAACCCCGGTCAAACTGTCCGCAAAAACTCCGACATGGACCTCGTGGTTGCAGGTACCGAGTCCGCTGTTTTGATGGTTGAGTCCGAAGCCAACCAGCTGTCCGAAGAGGTGATGTTGGGTGCGGTGGTGTTTGGTCACACGCATGGCGCGATCGCCATCAATGCCATTCACGAACTCGTTCGCGACGCAGGCAAGCCTGTGTGGAGCTGGCAAGCGCCCGCCAAAGACGAGGCTTTGATTGCCAAGGTGGGTACCTTGGCCAACGACAAGCTCGCTGCGGCTTACCAAATTCGCAACAAACAAGCGCGCACACAAGCCTGCCGCGCCGCATATGCAGATGTGATGTCTGCCTTGAAGGCCGAAGGCGTAGACTTTGACAGCGTCAAGGTGGAAGGCATGTTGTTTGATATCGAGGCACGTTTGGTGCGCGGTCAGATTCTGGCGGGTGAGCCTCGCATTGACGGTCGCGATACCCGCACCGTTCGTGCCATTGAGATTCGCAACAGCGTGTTGCCCCGCACCCACGGTTCTGCCTTGTTCACCCGTGGTGAAACCCAGGCGTTGGTCGTCACCACCCTTGGCACCGAGCGCGATGCTCAGCGCATTGACTCCTTGGCGGGTGACTACGAAGACCGTTTCATGCTGCACTACAACATGCCTCCGTTTGCCACTGGCGAAACGGGCCGTGTGGGTACGCCCAAGCGCCGCGAAATCGGTCATGGGCGTCTGGCCAAGCGTGCGTTGATTGCGGTGTTGCCTACCAAAGAAGAATTTCCCTACACCATGCGTGTGGTCTCAGAAATCACTGAATCCAATGGCTCGTCGTCGATGGCATCCGTGTGTGGCGGCTGCTTGTCTCTGATGGACGCTGGTGTGCCATTGAAGGCGCATGTGGCGGGTATCGCCATGGGTCTGATCAAAGAAGAAAATCGTTTCGCGGTGCTGACCGACATCTTGGGTGATGAAGATCACCTGGGCGACATGGACTTTAAGGTGGCAGGTACCACCAGCGGCATCACCGCGTTGCAAATGGACATCAAAATCCAAGGCATCACCAAGGAAATCATGCAAGTGGCATTGGCACAAGCCAAAGAAGCGCGCATGCACATTCTGGGGAAAATGCAAGAAGCGATGTCCGAAGCCAAGACCGAAGTGTCCAACTTCGCACCCCGCTTGTTCACCATGAAGATCAATGCCGACAAGATTCGTGATGTGATTGGCAAGGGTGGCTCTGTGATTCGTGCACTGACCGAAGAAACCGGCACACAGATCAACATTGACGAAGATGGCACCATCACCATTGCATCGTCGGATCCTGCTAAGGCAGAAGAAGCCAAGCGTCGTATCGAAGCCATTACCGCAGAAGTGGAAATTGGCAAGGTGTATGAAGGCGCCATTACCAAGATTTTGGATTTCGGTGCCTTGGTCAATTTGCTGCCTGGCAAAGACGGTTTGCTGCACATTAGCCAGATTGCCCATGAGCGCGTCGAGAAGGTTACCGACTACCTGTCCGAAGGCCAGATCGTCAAGGTCAAGGTCATGGAAACCGATGAAAAGGGTCGTATCAAGCTGTCGATGAAAGCCTTGATCGAGCGTCCCGCTCAGCCTGCTACCGACAACAAAGGTTGATCAGAGTTATCAAAATGATAGCTTTTGGTCCGGTGAATATCTGGGCTGGAGGCTGAAATGATGATGAAAGCGATTGAAATCACCGCGTTTGGTTCTCCTGATGTTTTGCGTCAGGGGGAGCGACCCATGCCTGTGTCCGGTGTGGGAGAGTTGCTTGTCCGAGTGGCCGCAAGTGGTGTCAATCGCCCTGATGTTTTCCAACGCACCGGACACTATCCGGTGCCCGAAGGTGTCTCGGATGTTCCTGGTCTGGAAGTGGCTGGCGACATCGTGCAGGGTGACTTACAGGCGATGGCTGCCGCAGGATTCAAGCTGGGCGACCGCGTCTGTGCTTTGGTTGCAGGCGGTGGTTATGCTGAGTTTTGCGTCGCTCCTGTGGTGCAGTGTTTGCCCGTCCCCGACGGGTTCAGTGATGTGCAGGCAGCCAGCCTGCCTGAAACCTGCTTCACCGTTTGGAGCAACCTGATGGATCGGGCGCATCTCCAGGCTGGGGAAAGTGTGTTGGTTCAAGGTGGTACCAGCGGCATTGGCGTCATGGCCATCCAGCTGGCCAAAGCCATGGGTGCGCGCGTTTTTGCCACCGCGGGCAGCGACGAGAAATGCGCAGCGTGCCTTGAATTGGGTGCAGATCATGCGATCAATTACAAAACCCATGATTTTCAGACCGAGATTGCCCGTCTGACAGATGGCCAGGGTGTGGATATCATCCTAGACATTGTTTCTGGTAGCTACATCGCCAAAGAAGTGCAATGTCTAAAGGATGACGGACGCCTGCTCATCGTGTCGGTTCAAGGTGGTGTGCATAGCGAGTTCAACGTCGGTTTGGTGTTGCGTCGTCGGTTGACAATCAGCGGGTCGACATTGCGGCCGCGTTCGGTCGCTTTCAAGGCTGCTATCGCGCAAGCTGTGCGCAAGGTGGTTTGGCCATTTTTGGTCTCAGGGCGTATCAAACCTGTTGTTCACAGTACGTTTGATGCTGTTGACGCTGCCAAGGCGCATGCCTTGATGGAGTCCAATCAGCATATTGGAAAAATTGTTTTGACTTGGAGTAAATGAAATGAAAAAACTGATTGCTGGTAATTGGAAAATGAATGGCAGCCTGGATGCCAATGAAAAATTGCTCAAGGAGTTGTTGGCAGGTTTGGATAAACCCGCCTGCAATATCGCCGTAGGTGTGCCCACCGCCTATTTGTCGCAATGCCAAAGCTTGTTGGCTGGCAGTGTGATCGATGTCTCCTCGCAGGATATTTCTGCGCAGGAATCGGGTGCCTATACAGGCGAAACGTCAGGCGCCATGCTCAAGGAATTCGGGGTTCGTTATGCCATCGTCGGTCACTCTGAGCGTCGCCAGTACCACGGTGAAACTGATGAAGTTGTCGCATTGAAGGCCAAACGTGCGTTGGCATTTGGCATCACGCCGATCGTGTGCATCGGTGAAACACTGGCCGAGCGTGAAGCTGGTCAAACCAATGAAGTTGTCAAGCGCCAAATGGCGGCAGTCATTCACGCCAATGGTCATTGCATCAGTGAAATCGTGGTGGCTTATGAGCCCGTTTGGGCTATCGGTACCGGCAAAACTGCCACGCCGGAAATGGCGCAGGAAGTTCACGCGGTGTTGCGTGCGCAGTTGATGGCCGCCTCAGAGCATGGTGATCGTATTCCCTTGTTGTACGGTGGCAGCATGAATGCGGCCAATGCCGCTGAATTGCTGGCGCAGCCAGATATCAATGGTGGTTTGATTGGCGGCGCATCCCTGAAGGCGCCTGACTTTTTGACCATTATTGCTGCCGCTGCTTGATTGGTTGGCCTGGGTTGTTATTGAATTAGGAGTTTTTATGAGTGTTTTTGTGACCCTTCTGCTGGCTGTGCAGATGCTTTCTGCCATCGTGATGGTGGGTTTGATCCTGGTGCAGCATGGCAAAGGCGCAGACATGGGGGCTGCATTCGGCAGTGGCGGTTCTGGCAGCCTGTTTGGGGCCAGTGGTAGTGCCAACTTTTTGTCTCGGACAACGGCAGTGCTTGCCACTGTCTTTTTTGTCTCTACCCTGTTGTTGGCGTACTTCGGTTCTGTGCGTCCGGTCGCTGGTACAGGCAGCGTGCTGGAAAACGCAACAGTTGTGACGCCCGCTGCAGTGTCTGCATCTGCTGCGGTTCCAGTCTCTGGTGCAGCACAAATTCCAGTCAAATAATTGCTTCTCAAAACACCCTGATTCTTGAGTCGGATTAAGGTTTTCAGGGTAAACTCTCATCTATCGGTGCTTGTTGAATTGTTCAGCAATTCAAGCCCGCCGATACGTCAAAAGCCGTCGTGGTGAAATTGGTAGACACGCTATCTTGAGGTGGTAGTGGCGAAAGCTGTGCGAGTTCGAGTCTCGCCGACGGCACCAGAAATTAACTGGTTTGGTGTGGGATTGGGCACCAAACATTCCATTGGATCAGACTCACAAGATGAACCTTGATCAATATCTGCCAGTCATCCTGTTCCTGTTGGTCGGTATCTCTGTTGGTGTTATGCCGCAAGTTATCGGGTACATCCTTGGGCCAAACAAGCCAGATGCTGCAAAAAACTCCCCGTATGAGTGTGGATTTGAGGCGTTTGAAGATGCGCGAATGAAATTCGACGTCCGCTACTATTTGATTGCCATTCTCTTTATTTTGTTTGACCTTGAAACGGCGTTGCTTTTTCCTTGGGCTTTGACGCTCAAAGATTTAGGTCTCTATGGGTTTTTTGTTGGGATTGAGATTGTGCTTGTATTGACGATCGGGTTTGTCTATATGTGGGCAAAAGGCGCTCTGGATTGGGAGTAACGGGATGATTGAAGGTATTCTCAAAGAGGGCTTTGTAACAACCAGCTATGACGCGGTTGTGAATTGGGCTAAGACTGGTTCGGTTTGGCCGATGACGTTTGGTTTGGCTTGTTGTGCGGTGGAGATGATGCACGCGGCGGCTGCGCGTTATGACATCAGTCGTTTTGGCGCCGAAGTGTTTCGCCCCAGTCCACGTCAGTCGGATTTGATCATTGTTGCGGGCACCCTGACAAACAAGATGGCGCCGGCGTTTCGCAAGGTTTACGACCAAATGGCTGAGCCTCGCTGGGTCATCAGCATGGGTTCATGTGCCAATGGTGGTGGCTATTACCACTATAGTTATTCCGTGGTTCGTGGTTGTGATCGCATAGTTCCTGTTGATGTGTATGTTCCTGGTTGTCCTCCGACGGCAGAGGCGCTGATTTACGGCATTATCCAATTGCAGCGGAAGATTCGACGCACCCAAACCATTGCGCGGGTCTGAGGAAGATCATGACAACACATTCAGTTCTGCCTGAAAGCATTCGCGATGCGGTGATTTTGGTTTTGGGGGATAAAGCTCACGCTGTTTCAATTCAGTTTGGTCAAGTTACGTTGACCGTCGCTGCGGAGCATTACCGGGCTGCAATGCAGATTCTT
>Ga0136636_10001370_pt1 | contig 14135 bp, 9 predicted proteins | sample AntDrymUQ8522106_2_FD_104653 | JGI IMG/M metagenome (GOLD analysis project Ga0136636, IMG submission 104653) | Polar desert sand microbial communities from Dry Valleys, Antarctica - metaG UQ852 (21.06) | ecosystem: Environmental > Terrestrial > Soil > Desert | place: Antarctica: Dry Valley... | reverse complement strand
GATTAATTACACTACCTCACATGATTTGCGTTCCCCGGTTAACAACCTGTTAACCTTATTAAATCTTATTGATGCATCGAAAATTGAAGATCAGGAAACCACTTACATAATTGAAATGGTGATTTCATCCGGGAAAAATTTAAAGGAAGCACTCGATAATTATGTTGACGCTATAACAGAAAGAACCGCGGAAAGAACTCAAATTCATACCGTACATTTCAATACTACCTTGCAAAACGTACTCAAATCTATTCAAGCCATTTTAGTTAACTCAAAAGTTAATTTGCACGTTGATTTTGAAGAAGCAAAGGAAGTTGTTTTCAATAAAATATATCTTGAAAGCATATTTTTAAATTTGCTTACAAATGCCGTAAAATATGCACAACCCGGTATTGAACCCAAAATAGCCATTACAAGCCGTAAAAAAGCGGGGTTTATAATATTGGAAGTAGAGGATAATGGAATGGGATTTGATATGGAAAAGGTAAAAGACAAAATTTTTGGACTGCACCAAAATTTCCATAATAATACAGACAGTAAAGGAGTAGGATTATATCTTGTACACAATCATGTAACCAATCTCGGGGGCACCATCCATTTAGAAAGTCAACCCAATAAAGGATCTAAATTTACTATAACCTTTGCAAAGCAACCCTAATCAGGTAAATAAAAGCTTTCCTGATACTGAAACAAGCAATAAATAGACCATTTATGCAAAAGTTACCTTCTATATCCTGCCCATTCTTGCAAATTTATGAAAACCCTTTAAAACAAAGGAATAACAGTTTTATGGTAAAAAGCAATTAGTAAACGCATTTTTGTGCTCAATGTGTTCCATGTATGCACTTGCTACCAGTGTTTAATATAATTCCATAAAAATTAATCTAATAGTTAAACAATCATTTAAGAGAAAAAAGCGTTATTATATTTTTAAAAATATAATTTATCAATTATTAATTTACAAAGTGTCCCTTTATTAGGCCCATATTTATTTATTAATATTGGAAAACTAGCTTCTTAAAAGGCATTTAGACTAGGTTTAGATAATAAATTCGGAATATATCACAAGATAATGGAGTATGGAACATGCTATTGAAATGGATCGGATTCAGGTTTTAGATTCGTTGAGGATAATGGATACACTGCCAGAGGCAGCGTATGACTGCATTACGGAATTAGCTGCCAATATTTGTGATGTTCCCATGGCCATGGTGAGCCTTGTGGGAAAAGATAGACAATTTTTTAAATCTAAAATTGGCATTCAAAATACAGGAATGCCTATCGAAGAATCCATATGCAACTATGCTATAAAAAGTGCAGATCCGGTTTTTATTATTGAGGATACGCGAAAAGATCCCCGTTTTAACTCGTTTCCTTCTGTACTAAATGACCCCCATCTGGTTTACTATGCAAGTGTTTCCCTCAAGATAAATGGCGGACCTGCGATAGGAACTCTTTGTGTGTTAGATAACAAGCCAAAACTACTTACTGCGGAGCAAATAAAAGCACTCCAAAACCTGGCACTACAGGTAGAACAATTGCTAATGTTGCGAAAAAGCTTGTATGAACTCGACGATACGCACAGACAACTTGAAATACAATCTCAAAAAATTCAGGCAGTAATCGAGGCCACAAAAGTGGGTATTTGGGATTGGGATATTTCAAAAGATAAAATCCTTGTAGACGACCGTTGGGCCGCAATGCTTGGTTATAGGGTAGAAGAACTACAAGATTTACGGAAAGAAAGTTATTTTAATTTGATACATCAGGAAGATCAGGCTAACGTTTCCGGTGGTATATCTAATTTTTTTGCCGGTGCTGAGGTATATTTCAGTTTTCGATGTAAAATGGTGCATAAAGAAGGCCATTTAATGTGGATAGAAAACAATGGAAAAATAACCGCAAGAAACAAGGAAGGCACTCCACTGCATGCCATGGGTACCCATCAGGATATTACAGACAAAGTTATACGGGAAATTCATTTAAAAACGCTTTCAAACAATATTCCAGGAGCGGTATTCAGGTATAGAAGATATCCCGATAAATCTGATAAATTAGAACTTATTCAAGGCAGGGCTTTCGATTTGTGGGGGGTTCAGCCCAACGATATCCTTCAAAACGTGAACATGATTAAGGAACGCTATAATCGGGTTGAGTCAGGGGTATCAGAAAAGAAAAAAAAAGAATCAGAAAAAATATTAAAAACCTGCCACTATGAATTGAAGTATAACCATCCCGACGGTACTACACGCTGGCATAAAGGGAGCGGTAACCCTACCCAACAGCCAGATGGATCTGTTATATGGGATTGCATTATAACAGATTTTACCGAAGATATTGAATCCAAACAGCGTTTGGTGGTTGCGGAGGAAAAATCAAGAAAAAATGAAAAACTCATGCTGGAGGCACAGCATTTGGCCAAAATAGGGAGTTGGAATCTCCAAATGAAAAAAAATTTAATGCAGTGGTCTGAAGCCTTATGTAGTGTTTTGGAGGTGCCTTTTCACCAAGACAACAATTATTTCGAAAACTTTTTTGAGCTGGTTGTACCTGAAGATAAAATCCGCGTACAAAATTTCTTGAAGAAGGCTATTGAATCAAATAAAACCTTTTGCCTTGAATTTGGGATTATTACCCGTGCAGGAAAAAGAAAATACATAGAATTTACGGGCCATAGGCCTAAGGATACCAAGGTAAAAGAGAATTTTTTATCAGGAACAGCCCAGGATATCAGCCAAAGCAAAAAATATCAAAATGCCATAGCTGAAAGCAATCAGCGATTTAAATATTTAGCAAAAGCTACATCTGATGTTATTTGGGATTGGAATATTGAAACCAATGAAGTTTATATCGGGGATAATTTCCATGAGTACTTCGGTCAAATAGACCATGGTGATTTATCAATTATAGACGCTATAGTAAATCGCTTTCATCCCAATGAAAAAACGGATATTATAAAAAAAATTGAAAAACAACTTTCTGGTCATGCTACAAACTGGACACAGGATCATCAATTTTTAAAAGAAGATGGAAATTATGCCTTTGTTTCTAATAAAGCAGTCATCATTCGGGATGAACATAGAAAAGCCTGCCGGGTAATTGGTGCCATTCAGGATATAACTAAAAGAAAAGAAGAGGAACATCAATTAAAATTGCTGGAAAGCGTGGTGACCAATACCGAAGATTCTATAATTATTACGGAGGCAGAATCCATTGATGAACCAGGACCAAAAATATTGTATGTAAATGACGCATTTACCCGGATGACAGGCTATACCCTTGATGAAGTAAAAGGCAAAACACCGAGAATTCTACAGGGACCCGAATCAAACTACGAGGGTCTGAGACAATTTGGAGAGGCACTCAGGAAATGGGAACCCTTTGAACTGACCACTATAAATTACAGAAAAAATGGAGAAAAATATTGGGTGAATTTCCTGGTAAAACCAGTGGCCAATGAACATGGGTGGTTTACACACTGGTTTTCTATTCAGCGTGATGTAACAGTTCAAATAAATATAGAACGCCAGAAAAAATTACTGTCGGAAATCAGCCAATTATTAAACCGCGGACTTCCTATTAAGGAAACATTAAATAAAGTATTGCTTCAATTACATGAGTTTACGGAGTTGAAGCTGGCAGAAGTATGGTTGGTAAGTACCAATAAAAAAACCGTTTATTTAAATGTTTCTTACCCCAATGATAGGGAAACTATGGTTTTTTATGATGAATTTGCTCCTAAAAGGGAATTTTTAATCGGAGAGGGAATACCAGGAAATATTTCAAAAGAAAAAAAAGTACATATTTGGGAAGATCTGAATGACCTGGAATTCGTTTCCCGAAAGGATGCTTTTTATAAGATAGGAATTTATAAGATTATTGGGGTACCCATGTTTAATAATAATGTTTACATTGGATGCCTGACCCTTGGTTTTTCGAGTAAAGTAAGTTTTCCAGCTTTTTATCCGGATTTGTTCAGGAACCTTGGCCATATGCTCGGTAATGAAATTATGCGGAAAAAGGCAGAAACCGAATTGGACCAGTTGTTTATTAACTCTCCCGACATAATAGGTATAACAGATAGATGTGGCTATTTTATAAAGGTAAACCCTGCTTTTTGTAAAATGCTTGGATATAGTGACGAAGAACTTACGAGTATATCATTTTTTTCCTTGCTTCATACGGATGATATTGTAAAATCGGTAAAAGAATACAATAAGGAGGCAAGCGGCTCCATATTGTCGAAAGACTTTGTGAACCGTTACCGTACCAAACAGGGTGAATACAAGTGGATCAGTTGGAATTCATCACAATTAGAAGATGATACCGGATATGTATTTGCCTATGGCAGAGATATTTCTGAAACGGTTGAACTGAAAAATTTACTGGATACTGCCAATCAAATGGCCCGTATCGGGGGTTGGGAAATTAACCTCGAAACCAACCGGGTATATTTATCTGAAATTTCTTGCAGTATTTACGAGTACGAGAAATATACCAATCTGCAATTACAAAATTTCATAGAAAGCTTTTCAGGTTCGGCCCAAAAAGAGTTTAAGTCGCATTTAGATATGGCCATCCAAAAAGGGAACTCCTTGGATTTAGAGTTACCGGTTATTAATTCTTCTCAAAAAGAAATCTGGGTAAGAATCATGGGAAAGGTGGAATGGAGGGGTGGAAAAGTCTATAAAATTTTTGGAAGTATACAGGATATTCATATCCGCAAAACGGCAGAACTGTCTTTTGAAAAGGAATACCAGGAAAAAAATGAAATTCTTGAAAGTATAGGGGATGTATTCATTACTGTGGATGGCTCAGGTTTGGTTACCTATTGGAATCAACAGGCTGAGAATGTTTTAAGCATACCTGCCGAAGAAATACTTGGCCAACCTTTGGAAAGGCAACTTGCTGAATCAGGAATAATTGAATTAAGCTCCCAATTGTTTTCCGAACAGAATCAGGAACTCTCTCAAGAAATTTACCTGCAGCAATTAAAAAAGTGGTTTGAAATTACTTCTTATCCCCTTGCAAATGGGCGATCCTTTTATTTAAAAGATATTACCTTTCGTAAAACGGCCGAAGAAAAAGTACGACACTATAATGAACGTTTTGTATTGGTAAGTAAAGCTACCAACGAGGCCATTTGGGAATGGGAGATGAGCAACGATAAGCTATATCAGGGAGATGGATTTAAAACCCTTTTTGGATACGAACCCGGATTATCCCAGGGTATTTCGCAGGCAATATGGCATCAACGGGTTCATCCTGAAGACAGAGACAGAATGAATACCTATTTCGAAACGGTTATCAAAGGCAGTGATATACATAAATTTTCCAACGAATACCGTTATATAAAAGCAGATGGCAACATTGCTTTTGTAATTGATAGAGGAGTAATTGTAAGAGATTCTTACGGAAAATTATTTAAGCTTATAGGGGCTACCCAAGACATATCCGAAAGAAAAAAGTATGAAGAATCCTTAAAGGTTCTCAATAAGGAACTGGAAAATCATGCAAAGGAACTTGCTATTTCCAACGAGGAATTGGAAAAGTTTGCTTTTGTAGCTTCGCACGATTTGCAGGAACCTTTGCGGATGGTAACTAGTTTCTTAACCCAATTGGATAAAAAGTATGGACACCTGCACGATGAAAAAGCAAAACAGTACATTCATTTTGCAGTAGATGGTGCTAAAAGAATGCGGCAAATTATTTTGGATTTACTAGAATATTCAAGGGTAGGAAAAAATCTCGAATTAATGGAGCATATACCATTGAATGATTTGCTGGAAGAAGTGAAATCAATGCTTCATAAACTGATTGGAGAAAAAATGGCTATAATAAAATACCACGCTCTGCCTTCAGTTGCTTGCTACCGTAGCTCCCTCTTCCGGGTTTTTCAAAATCTGATTAGTAATGCTTTAAAATATTCAACACCCAATGTTGCTGCGAAAATTATTATTGATTCCACCGAGCAGGCAGATTCATGGATTATTTCTGTTCAGGATAACGGAATAGGAATCGAAGAGGCTTATTTTGAAAAAATATTTATTATTTTTCAGAAATTACATCCAAACGAAGTTTTCGAAGGAACAGGAATAGGGCTAACAATCGTCAAAAAGACGGTCGAATCTTTCGGAGGACAAATTTGGGTAAAGTCCATTCAAGGCGAGGGTTCTACATTTTATTTTAGCATTCCCAAAAAAAGGTAGAGAATGATAGGCATACATATTTTATTAGTAGAGGATAATGAAGGGGATATTTTGTTGACTACAGAAACCCTGCAAGATAGTAAAATCATAAACAAAGTAACCACGGTAAGAAATGGAAAGGAAGCCCTCGATTTCGTATTTAAAATTGGTAAATTTTCAAAAAGTACTACCCCTGACTTAATTTTGCTGGATATCAATTTGCCATTAAAAAGTGGACATGAAGTACTGGAAATTGTAAAAAAGGATGCAAGAACGAGTCATATCCCGGTAATTATACTTACAACCTCTTCTTCCCAACGAGATATTCAATTATCTTCAAAAAATAATGCGAATAGCTTTATAACCAAGCCGGTAGAAATGAATGAGTTTTTGGGTTCAATTTTGAAGATTGAAGGATTTTGGCTCAACATTGTCCATTTGCCTAAAGCATAAAATTTATGCATAAAGATAAAAAGCAATACAACCTGCTGGTGGTGGAAGATAATGAAGGGGATTATTTTCTGATTAAGGATTACCTTGAAGAAATGATTGTGGCTCCTCTTTTATCCCGAGCCAAAAGTTTCTATGAAACCTGCGAGGTTTTAGAAAATAAGCAAGGTCAATTTGATGTTATATTGCTCGATTTATCTTTGCCAGATAAAAATGGTCTGGAATTGATAGTAGAAGTTCTTGCACTTGAATTGTCTATTCCAGTTATTGTACTTACCGGCTATACCGACTTTAGTTTTGCAGTTACTTCGCTCGGTATGGGTATTTCAGATTACGTGTTGAAAGATGACCTTACTGCTACTACACTCTACAAAAGTCTTGTTTATAATATAGAGCGGCAAAAAAGTATAAAAAATCTGAAGGATAGCGAACAACGATATGCCGATCTGTTTCACCTGAGTCCACAGCCAATGTGGGTAATCGATCAAAAAGGTCTCAATTTTCTCGATGTTAATGAAGCTGCTATAAAAGATTATGGTTTTTCTTACGAGGAATTTTTGAAAATGGATTTTCCTGCATTCTATTCCAATGGAGATACTCATCACTCGAAGTTTTCTTTTGAAACAGAGGGCTCTATACCCAAAAACCATTATCTAGGAACTTTTACCCTCGCAAAAAAGGGCAACTATCTAATCAAGGTGGATATTTGGGGAAACGCTATAAAATTCAAAGAGACCAATGCCGTGGTTTTGCTGGCACATGATATTACAGAAAGAATTAATCATGTAAATGCCATTGAAAAGCAAAATAAACTGCTTCGGGAAATAGCCTGGACACAATCTCATGTTGTGAGAGCTCCTTTGGCACGAATACTTGGCTTAATCAGCCTTATTTCAGACGAATCCGTTACAATTGAAGAAAAATTGGTAATGGTTAAGCATCTAACTGCTTCGGCGCATGAACTGGATGAAATAGTTATTGCTATAACAAAAAAATCACAAGAAATAATTCCCAAAAGTATTAACTATGGCCTTAAAGACTTTAATCATTGACGACGATCCGGTTGTTGTATTAATGCTACAAATACTAACGCAACAAATAAAGTTAGACAGCGAGTCTCAGTCTTTCGAAAACGGATTATTGGCATTACAATATCTAAATACACAATATAATAAAGAAGATGTATATTTCATTTTCCTTGATATTCACATGCCGGTGATGAATGGCTGGGAATTTTTGTTGGAGCTTACCCATTTTGCAGATCCTAAAAATACTTTTGTTTGTATTGTTACTTCCTCTACAGATATGAGTGACGAGTTGAAAGCCACTCAAAATCCATTGGTTGCAGAATATTTAATTAAGCCTATTTATAAAGAAAACTTATTAGAATTTATAAAATTATCGTCGAAAAAGTATAAAAACTACCCTGAAAGTGAAGATGTATAATCGTCATCTTATTATTGGTCGCACATACACAAAAATTTACAATACATAGATAGTGTATAAGACATGATCATCTGACACATAATTTGATTACAGGCAATCAGCAGCTATAACTATTGGTTTTTGTACTCTTTCCGCATGTATATGCACTCGTGAGTATGAGCATTATTTTATGTGATAAGCAAAAAATTAAAAGGCAGCTTGACGAAACAACAATTACACTATTATTTTTTGAAGAAAGCTTGTCCAAACGTCGCAAATGATCCTTAATATCATAAAAAGTTTATTTTAAGGAGTAAAAGCCATTCAGAATCCATAGAAATAAATAGACTTATATTAGTTACGAAGCATCTTACCCGGTAAGTAAAAAGAAGATTAAGTCAAAAGTTTCGGAAAATATGTAAATGATATACTTTTAAGGCTGCCTCATTAAATCAAAATTTTCTAAACTCTACTGGCAATTGGCTGAAATACATAAGTTAGGATTCGGCTCCTTTGGTGCTAATTTTTCCTTTTTGCAGGCTGTGAAGGGGTTCTCACTTCTTATAAGTAGTTGCACTGATTTAGATAAGGGGAATTATAATAAAATCTTTATGCTGTTTCAGCGTTTATATTAAAGAGAAGGGTATGGAGGTACAGGAAAAAGATGAGGTGTGCTAAAAAACTATTGAGAAGTGATGCGGGCAAATTTGGTTTAAAATCATTAAGGAGGGAGGCAACTCAATTAATTTTATCATTATTAAACAGAATTAGCTGAAAATGTACTTTGGATTTTATATTTTTTAATGGGAGTTCACTGTTTTAAACAAATATTACGAGATTACGTTAACAAATGCTTGCTTCTTATTAGGAAATTTAATACTTCAACGCTGTTAATTGCTTTATTTTGTTCCTCATTCAGCTTAGCATGGCAAAAGAATTATGATAACATCACTATCTATTATGGAGAAAGATCAAAAGAATTACAAAATACTTATTGTAGAGGATAACGAAGGAGATTTCATTTTAGTAGAGGATTTTCTTTTAGAACACATGGGGCAGGTAGAGTTTACTCAAGCCAAAAACTTTCAGGATTTGAAGAACATAATGGAAATTCCTCAAAGTCCGGATCAGGGATTCTACGATATTGTTTTACTTGACCTTACTCTACCCGATAAAAGCGGAAAAGAGTTGATTGATGCTACTAACGAAATTGGTATTTCGGCACCAATTATTGTTTTGAGTGGATACGCCGATTTAGGATTTGCCATCAAATCCTTATCGTTGGGCATGTCCGATTATCTGATTAAGGAGAATATCTCGTCACTAGGACTTTATAAAAGTATCCTTTACAATATAGAACGCTTTAAGTTTATACAAACCCTGCATGAATCGGAGAAACGGTATAGCGAGCTTTTTCACTCAAGCCCCATACCCATGTGGGTTTACGATCGTGATACTATGAAGTTTCTAGACATAAACCGTGCTGCTATTGAACAATACGGTTATTCGTTCGAAGAATTTTTGGCTATGACCATTAAACAGATAAGACCGCAAGAAGATATTCCGGGGATGCACAATTTTGAAGCCGATAACAGTAATGATAAATATTTTTTTCAGGGAGTATTTAAGCATGAGAAAAAAAATGGTGAAATCATACATGTGGATATCCAAAGCAATATCATTTATTACAATGGTAAAAAAGCAGAGGTTATTCTTGCAAATGATATAACAGAAAGACTCAATCATATTGAAGCTATTGAGAAGCAAAATGAAAAACTCCGCGAAATTGCCTGGAAGCAATCCCATGTAGTGCGGGCGCCCCTTGCGCGTATGTTGAGTTTAATTCATCTTATTTCTGATAAAACAATTCCCAATGAAGAGAAAAACGTTATGTTGGATCATGTAATCCAATCAGCTAATGAACTCGATGAAATAATTCGCGATATTGTAAATATTTCTCAACAAATAATACCAAAACAAATAAATAACTAAAACCATGGCCTTGCATACTTTGATAGTAGATGATGATCCGGTAATCTTACTGATTATGAAAAAATTATTGGAAAAAAGCGATTTCGACTCCTCCCCGTTATTTTTTGAAAATGGACTCACCGCTCTCAATCACTTGAAGGAAAACTATGTACTCAATGACCGCTATGTTGTAATGCTCGACATTAATATGCCGGTAATGAATGGATGGGAATTTTTGGCGGAACTTGAAAAATTCGCCGATGCTACTAACACATTCGTGTTTGTAGTTTCTTCTTCTATAGATGAAACAGATGTACAAAAAGCTAACAGTAACCAATATGTATTGCGCTATCTTTCAAAACCTGTATATACGGATACATTGATATCGCTGAAGGAAATGCTGGATGTGAAAAGAGAGAAATCTGAAAAGAAGGTATCTGGTTAGTAATTCTCCTTTACGTAGATAGTGTATTTTACGGGAAACATTCTAATAGAATATTCAACAAAAAAATATGCTAGAAGGAGACCCCTATTTTAAAAATCAATCGCCTGCTTGTAAGCTGTTTTTGATAATAGATGGGTTCTGCGGGGCTTGGCATAATGGGGCCGATCCAAAATATTGGTTGTTGTTCTTCAAAACTTACTTGTTTGATACTATAGCCCAAACTCGAAATTAGTTTCACCTTTCCTAGAGGGATTTGGTACCCTATTCCCATTTCAGCAATCCATCCTGTTTTTAATTTATACTGCGGTCGGTCGAGAATGTGTGCCTTCCATTCATTTTTCTTCCAGGGCAACTGAGGCCCGGCCTGCATGTACACAAAACCGGCCTTTTCTTTTTTGCCCAAGAGGTATTGGCCATGCGCTACTATAGGAAAACCAGCAATTAAATAGTTATCCACACCAGCTCCAATTCCCACCATTATTTTATTTCTACGAATGCCATGTATGGTTTGAAGCATGTACTCCTCTTTGTTGGCTCCTGCAATAATGCCCCCTTGTACCAAGCCAGTATAATGCCATTTTTCTTTTAGTGCAGATTCGCTCTTTTGAGCAAAAGCATGTACATGGCAGAAAACCAAAAGTATGCATCCAATAATTTTCATACGTTCATTTTTAATACCTCTCTACGGCAGTAGAGATTTTTTTAATTGCCACACCTCTCCCTCCCCGTGTGGTTTTGCAACCAGTTTGTAGGCAAGCAGATCCCCTGATGATTATTTGCGCCAGGCGTGCTGCTCGTGGAGATTTTATATGTTCATTTTTTATGTATCTCTATGGCCTTAGAGACAAGTTTTTTTGCCCGCCCCGCCTTGTCTTCTGTTACTCTATTTACAAACAGGCGTTGCAAAAGTGTGTATATAACCATGAGGATTTTATTTGTTAATTTGGTGTGTGTCTCTTTGGCCAAAGAATATTTTTATTTGTTATATTTTTTTGCTTTAGCTTATTTGCCTATGGGTGCGCAGCCTGATGTGTTTGCCAATGGCTATTCATAGTGCTAGCTGTAAAACGCTTTAAGGAGTAATCAATATTTTGCTCAATAGCGTAATTTTTTCTACATCCTCAATATTATATTGGTAAATACCTGCTGCGGTACTTACAATGGCAACCGGCCCCCAACAAATTACATCATATGTATCTTTTATGGCAATGGTTTTCTTGAGCTTCACATTTGCCGGATCGGTTGCATCCAATACTTTAAGACCATCTTTTCCATCGCAAACATATAGCCAGTTTCCTCTTTTATCAAGCCCATGCGGGTTGGTAAGCGGATAGGAGCGCACTAATTTGGGATTATAAATATCTTCTACATTTACTACATCCATTTGATTGGTAAAACCCGGGCAAACTGCTCCTGATCTGAGGGTAACATAGGCATAATTACCATCGGCTATTACCGGATCACAAACCGTAGCATGTGTAAAAATGGCAGTTTGCTTTGGCTGTGCGGGGTCGGATAGTAAGTAGATAAACATACCACTGTTGGAGCCAATAAATAGTTTATCCTGAAAAGGATAAATGGTTTCTATTCCCCAACCCATAGCTTTATTTGAAGTTAGCTTTGGACTAAGAGGATTTGCAAGACTTAATGCAAGAAGATTTTGCTGAGTAACGGCATATAAGTAATTGTGGCTAATAGCAAACCGAGCCATACTACCTCCTTTACCAGCCTGTGTGCGTGTACTATTGCCTGCCGAAAAAGAAGTAAATTCAAATGATGAATTGAACCAAAGCCCGCCGTTAATCAACTGCCCGTCGGTTATATTCGTTTTATGTATGGTAGTTGTATCTTTTACAATCCAGTCTGTTATTACCTGATTCGAGTCCATGGCAAATCCCATGGTAAAGCGTCTTTCTGGAAATAGATTAGAGGTAACCTCTTTTAATACAACAGATTTGGGATTGCTGATGTCCAAAACCATCAGGTCCGTGTAGCAATCCGCATAGAGTGTTTTACCAAAAATAGCAAGGTCTTCACAACCTGGAATGGCAATAAACGATTCATTAATTGGATTGGCGGGATTGCTGTTATTGATCACATGGATACCTTTATTTCTTTCATTTAAAAAAATATAAGAACCCGAAACATACATTTTTCCGGGATTTTTTAATGCGGTGCCCGGTACATTTTTTATATTTTCCCGAACCTCCTGTGTTGTTTTAAATATAGGTTGGGCTAATGTATAGGTATAAGAAGTTTTTAATGTATCTTTTATACAGCCACTAAAAGCAGCAAGCACCAAAGTACACCATATCGAAGATTTTAAAGAGTAACTCATTTTTATTTTTTTATAGATGAAGGAATGTTATAATAGAATCTGAGCTCAAGGCCTCGCCAGTATTGTTTTGGCAGGTTTCTGAAATTGCTTGAAGCGGTAAAGTTTTGTTGAGCAAATACTCCGGTACCCCATTTGCCATAGGTATATTGAATGCCTGTCTCCAATCCGGCGTAGCCTTTCCTAATCAGATTGGCAGAAGGTACCCAACCCGGAATTATGGTTTGTGGATGTAAATAATCGGAGGAAATAATGATGCCCCCATAAATCCTGTTTTGCCAACTCCAATGTTTTGCTTTGTCTAAAGTTAATTGCAATCCTGTGTGCAAGGCCAACCGATGTTGATGGCCAATATGAGATTGATTATTCCCTGCTTTGTAATAATAGGAAGCCGTACCTGTTTCTCCGGAAGATCCACTTCTGTTGCTTGTAAATTGTACACTGCTGTCTGACCTGTTGCCGGTAAATGCTTCCATACGCTGATATTGATATTGCAATCCAACTACCCACTCCATCCGATTGCTACCTTTTATTTTTAAAGTTTTCTCTGCACCAACCATAATTCCAGGCTTTGCTCTTGTAGGTTGCAGCACTGCGGAAGATCCAAGGTTTACAGGCGAATTGAGAGAAATACTGTTACTAAATTCATTTACCGCTGGGTTGAGCCCCAGGCCTTTTCCACTTTGGTTATGAAAACCCGTTCCAACTACTATTCTAATACTTCCATTTGCTTTTCCCTTATTTTTATTAAATCCTTTTTTTATAGAATCAATTGTTTCAATAGCTGCTAAAGTGGACTGTACAAATTCATGATTGAGAGAATCTGACCCTTTTGGTTTTACGTCTGCAGATATAGGCAGTATTGCCCTGAATACCTGAGAGTCAGTTAGTGCAGGTAATGTTTTACGCCTGTTATCTTTTTCCTTAAATAAGATGCTGTTTTGGGAAATTCCCCTTTGGGGTAACCTCCTCAAATGATCCTCTTTGATTACCTCCTGTAAAATAATATCTGTGGCAGCAGATTCTGAAACTAATTTCTCAGACTCACCTGAAATAATTTCCGGGGCTATTTGTTCTTTTACAATGGATAGTAAAGGGTTTTCTTGTTCTTTTACAATGGATAGTAAAGTGCTTTCCTGTTGTTTTACAATGGATAGTAAAGGGTTTTCTTGTTCTTTTACAATGGATAGTAAAGGGTTTTCTTGTTGTTTTACAATTTCAGCCACAGGGCTTTTATCCTCCGATAATTGATTAACCTCTTCGTTTTTTGGTACTTTATTATTTTTGTTCTTATCCTTATCCCGATGCGGTGAAACCAAGG
>Ga0136636_10001369_pt1 | contig 14136 bp, 15 predicted proteins | sample AntDrymUQ8522106_2_FD_104653 | JGI IMG/M metagenome (GOLD analysis project Ga0136636, IMG submission 104653) | Polar desert sand microbial communities from Dry Valleys, Antarctica - metaG UQ852 (21.06) | ecosystem: Environmental > Terrestrial > Soil > Desert | place: Antarctica: Dry Valley... | reverse complement strand
TTCCGCCCGGGATGAAGCTGCCGTTCTGATGACCCCGTCGAGCCTAGAATCGCTGATCGAGGCGTTGCGCTGCCTACCGGGAATCGGGCCTAAATCGGCGCAGCGCATGGCCTTTTACCTGATGCAACGTGACCGTCCGGGTGCCCAACGCCTAGCCGACGCCTTGCAGCGCGCGCTCGCCGCGCTGCAGCACTGCCAGCGCTGCAACACCTTCACCGAAGCGGCGATTTGTGAGCGCTGCCAGTCGACCAAGCGCGACGCCAGCCTGCTCTGCGTCGTCGAAACGCCCGTCGACATGAACATGATGGAGCAGACGCACGCCTATTCGGGACTCTATTACGTGCTGATGGGCCGTGTCTCGCCGCTCGACGGCGTCGGGCCGCGCGAGCTGCATCTCGAACAGTTGCTGACGCGGGCGAGCGACGGGTTCGTCCGCGAAGTCATCCTGGCGACCAATTTCACCAACGAAGGCGAAGTGACCGCGCATTACCTGACCGAAATGCTCAAGGAGCGGGCGATCAAGGTGTCACGGATTGCCCGCGGCGTCCCCGTCGGCGGTGAGCTCGAATACGTCGACGCCGGGACGCTGGCGCAAGCGTTGCGCGAGCGCCGATCGCTTGCAGAATAGGCGTTTGGCATTGTTGCTGGGGTCCAGTTGCAGCGAGTTTTAGCGTATAATCCGGCGCTTGTGATTCGAACATCGACCCTATTGCCCCGAGGATCAGCACGATGAGTACAGAAGGCAAGATGGATTGCGGTAGGCGGCGCTTGCTGGTCGCCACTGCGGCGGTCGGCGGGGCGGGTGCGGTGGCGACGTTGGTGCCCTTTCTTTCGAGCATGCTGCCGTCGGAACGCGCCAAAGCCGCCGGAGCGCCGGTCGAAGTCGACGTTGCCAACCTTGCACCGGGGCAGATGATCACCGTCGAATGGCGCGGCAAGCCGGTGTGGGTCATCAACCGCGACGCTGAGATGCTGGCGACGCTGCCCAAGCTCGAAGGCGAACTCGTCGACCCGAAGTCCGAAGCGCGCCAGCAACCGCCCACGTGCACCAACGAAACGCGCTCGATCAAACCCAATCTGTTCGTCGCCATCGGCATCTGCACACACCTGGGCTGTTCGCCGACGTCAAAATTTCGCAAAGGCGAAGCCGAGGGCATGCCGGCCGACTGGCCGGGCGGTTTCCTCTGCCCCTGCCACGGCACGACTTTCGACTTTGCCGGCCGCGTCTACAAGAACAAGCCGGCGCCGACCAACCTCGAAGTGCCGCCGCATACGTATCTCTCCGAATCGCGAATCCTGATCGGCGAAGAACGGAAAGGGGTCTAAGTCATGGCCGCGAACGGAAATTACGAGAAGTACACGTCCGACGGTTCGCTACGCGGCCGTGCGCTGGAGTGGTTCGACAAGCGCTTCCCGCTGACCTCGATGTGGCGCGCGCACCTCTCGGAATATTACGCGCCAAAAAACTTCAACTTCTGGTACGTGTTCGGCGTCCTGGCGATCGTTGTGCTGGCGATTCAGATCGTCACCGGAATATTTCTCGTGATGTTCTACAAGCCCGACGCGTCGCTCAACGCGAGCGGAATTCCGATCGCTTTCGCGAGCGTCGAGTACATCATGCGCGACGTGCAGTGGGGCTGGCTGATCCGCTACATGCATTCGACCGGCGCATCGGCCTTCTTTGTCGTCGTCTATCTGCACATGTTCCGTGGCATGCTCTACGGCTCCTACCGCAAGCCGCGTGAGCTGATCTGGGTGTTTGGCACGCTGATCTTCCTGGTCCTCATGGCCGAGGCCTTCATGGGTTATCTGCTGCCCTGGGGACAGATGTCGTTCTGGGGCGCGCAAGTCATCGTCAACCTGTTTTCGGCGATTCCGCTGATCGGCGAGCCGCTCTCGCTGTGGATTCGCGGCGACTATGTCGTCGGCGACGCAACGCTCAACCGCTTTTTCGCCTTCCACGTGATCGCCGTTCCGCTCGCGCTGCTCGGCCTCGTTGCCGCGCATATTCTGGCGCTGCACGAAGTCGGCTCGAACAACCCAGACGGCATCGAAATCAAGGACAAGCTCGATGAGCGGGGCGTGCCGCTCGACGGCATCGCTTTCCATCCCTACTACACGGTCAAGGACCTCGTCGCCGTCGTTGTCTTCCTGATCGTATTCGCGTCGATCGTCTTCTTCGCCCCCGAGGGCGGCGGCTATTTCCTCGAATACAACAACTTCATCCCGGCCGATCCGCTAAAAACGCCGCCGCACATCGCGCCGGTCTGGTATTTCACCCCGTCGTATTCGATCCTGCGTTCGATTACCGACGATTACCTGATCGTCCTCCAGCTCGGCGTCGCCGCGCTCTGGGTCTGGGGCGTGCGCCGCCTGCCCGACGTCGGCAAGGTGCTGGTCAGCATCGCGGCAATCGCCGTCATCGTCGGCATGTTCGCGCTCGAGGCGAAGTTCTGGGGCGTCGTCGCCATGGGTTCGTCGGTCGCCATCATCGGCCTGTTGCCCTGGCTCGATTACAGCCCGGTCAAGTCGATCCGCTATCGCGGCCCGATCTACAAGGGTTTTCTGACGGCTTTCGTGATTGCCTTCCTGGTCCTCGGCTATCTCGGCACGCAGCCACCGGCGCCGGTCAGCCAGATCGTCGCGCAGGTCTGCACGCTGATCTACTTTGCCTTTTTCCTGATGATGCCGTGGTACTCGAGGATCGACAAGTGCAAGCCGGTACCGGAAAGGGTGACCTTCCAATGAAAGCGAACCTCGTCAGGAAAGTCGGCTTGGCGCTGCTCTTCGCGCCCCTCGTCGCCTGCGCGCTGCTCTCCGCGCCGCTCATCGTCTCCGCTGCCGAAGGCGCGCACCTTGATCGCGCACCGGATGTCCGCAACGATCAGGCAGCGCTCCAGAACGGCGCCAAAATCTTCGTCAATTATTGCCTCAACTGTCACGGTGGGAGTTTCGTCCGTTACAAGCGACTGACCGAACTAGGCCTGACCGAGCAGCAGGTGATCGACAACCTGATGTTTACCGCCGAGAAAATCGGCGAGCCGATGCGCGTTGCGGCGCGTCCCGGCGAACAGAAACAATGGTTCGGCGTGGTCCCGCCCGATCTCTCTCTGGTCGCCCGCGCGCGCGCCTCGGCAGACGGTAGCGCCGCCGATTGGCTTTACACTTATATGCGCTCGTTCTATCGCGACGATCAGCGGCCGACCGGCTGGAACAACACTATTTTTCCGAACGTTGCGATGCCCAACGTGCTCTGGGACCTCCAGGGCCAGCAGGAGCTCAATTCCCAGACGCACCGGCTGGAACTTCCCGTTGCCGGCCAGCTTTCGCCGGCCGAGTTCAACAAGCAGATCGCCGATCTCGTCGGTTTCCTCGTCTGGGCGGCAGAGCCCGGCGCTGGCTTTCGCAAACAGCTTGGTCTTGGCGTACTCGCCTTCCTCTTGGTCCTCCTGGGTGTGTCTTACGCGCTCAAGAAGGAATACTGGAAAGACGTACCGAAAAATTAACTAGGCAGCCAGAGGGCATCAACGCCGCGGTACCGGGATCGCGCCGCGCAAAGATGTCCGTTCTTTTTATGTGAGGTGTTGATCATGATGAATCTCTATTCGGGCACGACCTGTCCTTTCAGCCAACGCTGCCGTATCGTTCTCTACGAGAAGGGAATGGATTTTCAGGTCATCGACGTCGATCTCTTCGGGAAGCCCGAGGACATCGCCATGATCAATCCTTATGGCCGCGTGCCGGTCCTCGTCGAACGCGATCTGATTCTCTATGAGCCGAACATCATCAACGAGTACATCGACGAGCGCTTTCCGCATCCGCAACTGATGCCGGCCGACCCGATCATGCGTGCGCGCGCCCGCCAGTTGCTGATCACCATGGAACGCGAAGTCTTCGCGCACATCGAGGCGCTCGAGAAGAACGTCAAGACCGCCGACAAGGCACGCCAGGTCATCCGCGATCGGCTGACCGAAATGGCGCCGGTCTTCGTCAAGCAGAAACACATGCTCGGCGAGGACTTTTCGATGCTCGACGTCGCCATCGCACCGCTGCTCTGGCGCCTTGACCACTACGCGATCGAGTTGCCGAAGACCGCCGCGTCGCTGATGAAATACGCCGAGCGGATATTCAGCCGTCAAGGCTTCATCGACGCGCTGACGCCGTCCGAAAAGGCGATGCGCCGTTAAGCTCGGGGACTGGCTCCGTGCCCGCTTGCGCTTTGCCCAAGCGACTCATCGCACTTCACTCGTATCCGGAATGAGCATGGAACTGCCATCGACCAAACCGTATCTCGTTCGGGCCATCCACCAGTGGTGCTGCGATAACGGGTTTACGCCGTACATTGCGGTGCTTGCCGACGAGCGCGCGCGTGTGCCGCGCGAGTTCGCCGTGGACGGGCGAATCGTGCTCAACGTCGGCTTTGATGCGACAGGTCACCTCTCGATCGGCAACGACGAGATCACCTTCCAGGCCCGTTTTGGCGGCGTCGCGCGCGATATCCTGGTGCCGATGGGCAACGTTGCGGCGATCTACGCCAAGGAAAACGGCGCCGGAATGGCCTTCGAGGCGGAAAGCGAGAGCGTCGCCATAGCGTCAGGCAAGTCCGACGCCGGGCACGACGATCCCGAGCCGCCGCCGCCGCCCGCTGGCCGCCCCAAATTGCAGCGCATCAAATGAGCGTTCCCGTCCTTCGGGCGCTGCCAGTGAGCGCCGCACCCAGATAAAGCGCCGCCGGGCCCGGCGGCCGCACGCTATCGCGCACGCCGCCGAGTTCACAGCTTGGCACAGCTGTTGCCCAAGGGCACGGCTATGGCCGGTCGTCATTCCTCCGTACTACGCCGGGCGCAAGAGCGCCGAGGCCGAGCACGACAGCCCCGAGACGCAGCCGCAGTGTTTCGAAAGCGGCATCGCGAGGAGGGCCGTCGCGTGGACGCGTCGCAACCTCGCCGCGGCGCCGCGCCGATGACCGCGTTTTCGCGTCGACCCGTCGAGCCGGCAGGCTGCTACTCACGGAGCGCGATTCGGTGCGCAAACCCGGCAGACGTTATAATCGCGCTTCGACAATTTTGTCGCGCCAGCTGCGATGCGCCTTAACTAATGGATATCCTCAGTCTACTGACCAGCCCCGAAGCCTGGATCGCCTTCTTCACGCTGACTGCGCTCGAACTCGTCCTCGGTATCGACAACATCATTTTCATTTCGATCCTGGTTGATCGCCTGCCGCCGGCGACGCGTGAAAAAGGGCGGAAAATCGGCCTCTTCTTCGCGATGTTCATGCGCATCGCCCTGCTCGTCCTGCTCTCGTGGATGGTCGGCGCGACCGCGCCGCTGTTTTCCGTGATGGGCAGCGACTTCTCGGCACGCGACATCATCCTGATCAGCGGCGGCCTGTTCCTGCTCTGGAAGAGCACGCAGGAGATCCACCAGTTGCTCGAAGGCGAAACGGTCGAGGAAGCGCGCGTCGTGCGCGCGACTTTCGCCGGCGTCATCATGCAGATCATGATCATCGACCTGGTGTTTTCGCTCGACTCGATCATCACTGCGGTGGGCATGGTCAAGGACGTCGCGGTGATGATCGCCGCGGTTGTCGCGTCGGTCGGTCTGATGATGCTCTTTGCCCGGTCGATCGGCGAATTCGTCTCGAATCATCCGACGATCAAGATGCTCGCGCTCTCCTTCCTCATCGTCGTCGGCGTCACGTTGATGCTCGACGGGTTCGGTCACCACGTGCCGAAGGGCTATATCTACTTCGCCATGGCGTTCTCGTTCGGCGTTGAGATGCTCAACATGCGGCTGCGCAAGAAAAGCGCCAGCCCGGTCCACTTTCAGGGGCCGTTTCGGGGCAAGCCGGTAGAATGAGCAGCCGGCCCCGCGGCGCAGAAAAGGTCTGAATGGACGTTGTCCTGCTGCTTTTCCTGATTCTCCTCAATGGCGTGTTCGCCATGTCGGAGATCGCCGTCGTCTCGTCGCGCAAGTCGCGGCTGCAAAAACTTGCTGATGATGGCAGCCCGGGCGCGCAATCGGCGCTCGACCTCAATCACGAACCATCGGGCTTTTTGTCGACGGTGCAGGTTGGCATCACGACGATCGGCATTCTCTCGGGTGCCATCGGCGAAGGTGCGCTGACCGACCCGCTGGCGCGCTGGCTGTCCGAATTTGCACTGTTCGTTCCCTACGCGCGGGGGCTGGCGCTGACGCTCGTCGTCATCGGCCTGACTTATTTCTCGGTGGTCGTCGGCGAACTCGTTCCCAAGCGGCTTGCCCTGCTCGCGCCGGAATCGGTCGCCGCGCTGATCGCGGCGCCGATGAACGTGCTCGCACGCATGGCGCGTCCGCTCGTCTGGCTGCTCTCGTCGTCGTCGAGCCTGCTGCTGCGCCTCCTGCACGCGCGCAGTCGCGAGGAATCGCCGGTATCCAACGACGAGATCAACGTGCTGATGGTGCAGGGCGCCGTGGCTGGCGTCTTCCACGAGAGCGAGCAGGCGATCGTCTCCAATGTGCTGCGCCTCGATGAGCAGCGTATCAGCGCCATCATGACGCATCGCAACGACATATTCGTCCTCGACCTTGACGAGCCCGAAGACGTACTGCGCATGCGTCTTGCGGAATGCCCGTATACCCGTATCGTCGTTTGCCGCGACGGGCTCGAGCACATCGTCGGCATCCTGCGCACGGCCGATCTGCTCAAGCTCGCGCTGGCCGGCGAAAAGCTCGATATCGAGCGCTTCCTGCGCCCGCCGCTCTACGTTCCCGAAGGCGTGACGACGACGCATCTGCTCGAAAGCTTCCGCAAGGCGCGCCAGCAGTGCGCGCTGATCGTCGACGAGTACGGTGAGCTGCAGGGCCTCGTGACGCTGACCGATGTGCTGACGGCCATCGTCGGCGAACTGCCATCGTCGGATAGCACCGAGGAGCAGGAGGTCGTCGTGCGGGCCGATGGATCCTGGCTGATCGACGGCAGCATCGCGATCGAGCGCCTGAAGACGGTCGCCGACATCGAGGATGACCTGCCCGGCGAAGACGAAAACGCGTATAACACGCTCGGCGGTCTCGTCATGTACGTCCTCGGCCGTATACCGCTTGTCGGAGACATCTTCACCGTTGCCGGCTGCCGCTTCGAAGTCGTCGACATGGATAAGAACCGCGTCGACAAGGTGCTGGTGAACCGGTTGCCGCCGCCCGAAATTCCAGACGACGCAGCCTAGACGGGTCGATGCAATCACCGATCGCCGGCATCTCGCACGTCATTCAACTCGCCGTTGCCCCGCTGTTCCTGCTGACGGTGATCGCGACGATGATCAACGCCATGAATACGCGGCTCGGACGCATCATCGACCGGCGCCGCCGGGCGCAGGATTCGCTGCATACGGCCGATGCGGCGCAGGCCGCGGACTTGCACGCGGAATTGCAGATGCTGCACCGGCGCAGCCACCTGAGCTACCTTGACATTCTTATGTCGCGCCCGCCGCGCTGCTCGTCTGCCTCGTCGTCGCCAGCGCCTTTGTCGGCGCGCTGATCCATCCAGTTGGCCAAGGCCGTCGTCGTGCCCTTCATCTTGCGATGGCGGCAATGATCGTCTCGTTCGGGGTCTTTCTGCGTGAAGTCTATCTGGTGTGTGTTCGGGGTCGCACCGCTCACGCTAGCGCGGAAAAAGTCACTGGGTGATCGCCGGCCTGCGCTAAAATCGCTTTTTTTTCGCAGGCGACGCACACCATGCTCGAACGCTATTTCCAGCTCTCGGCACACGGCACCAACGTGCGCACCGAGGTCATGGCCGGTATTACGACTTTTCTGACGATGGCTTACATCATCTTCGTCAATCCGGATATTCTTTCGGCCGCCGGGATGCCAAAGGATTCGGTGTTCGTCGCGACATGCGTTGCGGCAGCGATCGGCTCGGCGATCATGGGTTTCTACGCCAATTATCCGATCGCGCTGGCACCGGGAATGGGCCTTAACGCCTACTTCGCCTATGCCGTCGTCCAGGGCATGGGCTTTACCTGGCAAATAGCGCTCGGCGCCGTGTTCATTTCAGGAACGCTGTTTGTCGTCGTCAGCCTGTTCCGCATCCGCGAAGCGATCGTGAACTCGATCCCGCGCTCGCTCAAGTTCGCCATCTCGGCCGGCATCGGACTCTTCCTGGCGATCATCGGCCTCAAGAATGCCGGTATCATTACCGGCCACCCGGCGACGCTGCTGACACTCGGCGACCTGCACAGCCCCGGCGCGTTGCTCGCCGTCGCTGGCTTCGTCCTGATCGTCGCCCTCGAGCAACGCAAGGTGCCCGGCGCGATCATCATCGGCATCCTCGCGGTGACCATCGTCTCGGTGCTGCTCGGCCTGACGCCGTTTGCCGGGGTCGTCGCGGCGCCGCCGTCCATTGCGCCGACCTTCATGCAGATGGATATCGCCGGAGCGCTCAACGCCGGACTGCTGACTGTCGTTCTCACTTTCTTCATGGTCGAATTGTTCGACGCCTCGGGGACCTTGATCGGTGTCTGCCACCGCGCCGGCCTGCTCGACGCCGACGGCAAACTGCCGCGCTTGAAGCGCGCGCTGCTCGCCGATTCGGGCGCCATTCTCGCCGGCGCCGTGCTCGGCACGTCGTCAACAACGGCCTACATCGAATCGGCGGCCGGAACGTCGGTCGGCGGGCGGACCGGCCTCACGGCGGTCGTCGTGGCGCTGCTCTTTCTCGCTGCGCTCGTGTTCGCACCTCTTGCCGGAACGGTTCCCGCCTACGCCACAGCGCCGGCGCTCTGCTATGTCGCGGTACTGATGATCCGCGGACTGTCCGAAATCGACTGGGACGATTTGACCGAAGCCGCGCCGGCGGTGGTCACCGCGATCAGCATGCCGTTCACCTTTTCGATCGCACACGGCATTGCCTTCGGCTTCATCACCTATGCGTCGACCAAGATACTCGCCGGCCGCACGCGCGATCTGTCGCCCATGGTGGCGGTGATCGCCGTCGTGTTCGTACTCAAGTTCGCCTTCCTCTAGGCGCTCGCGTGGACGTCGAATTCTTTTATAGCCGCGTCCGGACAATAGCCGACTGGCCGGAGCCCGGTGTGCAGTTTCGCGACATCACGCCGCTGCTGCGCGACGGCGCGGCGTTTCGCGCGTTGATCGACGCCTTCGCCGAACGCTACGCCGACGCCCGCATCGACGCGATCGCCGGTATCGAGGCACGCGGCTTCATCATCGGCGCGGCGCTCGCCTATCGCCTGGGTTGCGGCTTCATCCCGGTGCGCAAGGCCGGCAAGCTGCCGTTCGCAACGATGGGCGAAGCGTATACGCTCGAATACGGTGCGGCGAGCGTCGAGGTGCACACCGACGCTGCGGCGCCGGGCGAACATGTGCTCGTCGTCGATGACCTGATGGCCACTGGCGGAACGCTGCTGGCGACGGCCCGTCTGATGCACCGCCTCGGCGCGCGTATCGTCGAAGTGGCGGTGATCATCGATCTGCCGGCGCTCGGCGGCGGCGAGCGCCTCAAAGCAGCCGGTGTCCCGCGCTTCGCCTTGCTGACTTACTAAAAAACTCAAAACAACCCCCGCCACAGAGGCGCACAGGCGCTGAGTTGCGCAGAGAAAGACTTTCAATCGCGTTTGACTGCTTCGCTTTACTCTGCGTAATCTTTGCGCCCTCTGCGCCTCTGCGCCGGACTTTTCAACCGACGATCCGGCCGGCGAGCGACTGGCCGCCCTGGCTGCTCACCGCCGGCGCGCTCCTCGGTGTCGTCGGCCTCGTCTGACCGCGCGCGGCGTCGCCGAAATCGGCAAGCGGGGAAGATCCCGGCCCGGTTCGAAAACGTCCTGCGCAAGCGCGTGTCCAAGGACCGGGACCACGGCCTGGTTAGCGCCGGCGATTTTTTCTCGCGTGCGAAGGAAATGCCAGTCGTCCGGTCGTTTTTCATGCCAAACACCAGCGCTGCGCTAGCCCTTGCTGGCCCAGCGCCTGATCGCTGCCGCTGCGCTCGTCGTGCCTCATGTTTTTGCCGCGCAAAGGATAGACCATGCCACGAACCGCCCTGATCCTCTTCGCGCACGGCGCCCGCGACCCCGAGTGGGCGGCGCCCATGCGCCGCGTCTGCGCGGCGGTACGGGCGCGGGCGCCCGATCTGCGGGTCGAGCCTGCTTTCCTCGAGTTCATGATCCCGGACTTGCGCGACTGCGCCGAAGCGCTGCTCGCCGAGGGCTTCGAGCGTATCGTCGTCGTACCGTTGTTTATCGCCCAGGGCGGACATCTGCGCCACGACGTGCCGCGCCTGCTCGATGAACTGCGCCAGCGCAACCCGCTGGCGCGCTTTGAACTACGCGCGGCGATCGGTGAAGCCGAGAACGTCGTACAGGCGATGGCCAGTCACGTGCTCGTCGAGTCGCGCTAGGCATTGCCGCCTGATTCGTTCAAATCAGCAACCGGCCATCGATCAACGTGTCGGCGGCTTGCAGGCGGGGTAGTGTCGGCAACAGATTGAGGCCGGTTTTCTTGCGCAGTTCGTTGGCGCGTCCCAGCATCTTGTCGAAGCCGACGTCGACCGGATCGCCGTCGGTAGCAAAAGCAATCGTATTGCCGCTGTCGCACGAGGGAAAAACCAGCGAACGGCCGTCGAAGGCGTCGTCTATCCGCTCGGCGCTGGTCTTGAATCCCCGGCTGTGGCCAAGCAGATTGACCGATAGCAAACCATTATCCGAGAGCCGCGAGCGGCATGCCTGGTAAAAGGGCAGGGTGTCGAGAACGCCGGCGCGGCCTCTTTCGTCGAAGCCGTCGACGAAAATCGCGTCGAATTTCGGTCCGTCGCCGAGCATGTACTGGGCGCCGTCGCCGATGACGACGCGCAGCCGCGTCGGGTCGCTGGGCAGCTTGAAATGCAGTTGCGCGATGATCTCGACCTGCGGGTTGATTTCGACGACGGTGATCTTCGTCGCGGGTAGCTTGTGATAAATGTATTTGGCCAGCGAGCCGGCGCCGAGGCCGACGAGCAGCGCGCTACGCGGCCAGGGCGAATCGCGCAGCAGCAGGCCGGCCATCATTTCGCGCGTATAGGCGAGTTCGAGCGAATAGGGCCGGGCGACGCGCATCGCGCCCTGAACCCATTCCGAACTGAAGTGCAGATAGCGAACGCCGTCGTGTTCGCTGACTTCGATCGAGTTTTTCGCCATCGGGGAGAGAAGACCTTGGTCGTGTGTGTGGCTCGAGCGGTTGCCAAAGCCGTGGGCGATTTTAGCGCGTCGGCGCGTCTTGTCGCAGTCAAACGGTCCACGTCCGGACACGTTGTTCCGCGCTTATCGCGCGTCGTGCCGACTCGTGTACACTGGCGCGATGAACAGAACGCCTTTTGCTTCGCTGACTCCCGACTCGATTCTCGACGGGCTCGAATCGGTCGGCCTGAAACCGGACGGACGCCTGCTCGCGCTCAACAGCTACGAGAACCGTGTCTATCAGGTCTATGTCGACGACGGCACGCCGCTCGTCGTCAAATTTTACCGCGCCGGTCGCTGGAGCGACGCGGCGATCCGTGAGGAACACGGCTTTTCGAGCGAACTCGCGCAGCGCGAGTTGCCGGTCATTGCGCCGCTCTCGATTGCCGGGCAGACGCTGCACTGCCACGGCGATTTGCGCTTCGCGGTGTTTGCGCGCCAAGGCGGACGCGCGCCAGAATTCGACAGCGGCCAGACGCTCGAATGGATGGGGCGCTTTATCGGCCGCATGCACGCGGTCGGTGCGCTCAAAGCCTTCGTCGAACGTCCGGCGATCAGCATCGAGACTTTTGGCGAGGAGCCGCGCGACTTTCTCGAAGGCGGCGACTTTCTTCCCGCCGATCTCGCCGACGTGTACTTTGGCGTCGTCGACCAGGCGCTCGACGGCGTGCGCACCTGCTTCGATCGGGCCGGCACGGTGGCCACGCTGCGCTTGCACGGCGACTGCCACGCCGGCAACGTCCTGTGGGTTGAAAAAAGAAATGGCGCCGGCGTCACCAGTGGTCCCTTTTTCGTCGATTTCGACGATTCGCGCATGGGTCCGGCGGTACAGGATCTCTGGATGTTGCTCTCCGGCGAGCGCCAAGATCAGACACGGCAGATGGCCGAGGTGCTTTCCGGCTACGAGGATTTTTACGCCTTCGACGCGCGCCAGCTGTACCTCGTCGAAGCGTTGCGTACCTTGCGCCTGATCCATTACGCCGGCTGGCTGGCGCGCCGCTGGGACGATCCGGCGTTCCCGTTGGCCTTTCCGTGGTTCAACACGCAGCGCTATTGGCAGGAACGCATTCTCGAACTGCGCGAGCAGATCGCGCTGATGGATGAGCCCCCCCTCTGGTCGGACTGAGGCGACACCGTGGCGTGCCGCTCATCGCTGCTCACCAGCGCCCCGCCATACAATCCATCCTTTGTCAGCTGCTCACCATGACACTCGAAGCGCACCCGATTTTTTCCCGGCGCAAGGTCGTTTTCCTGCTCGCGTCGCTGTGTTGCCTGCTGTGGGGAAGCTCGTACCCGGCGATCAAGAGCGGCTACGCGTTGTTCGCCATCGCGCCGACCGATATCGCCGCCAAAATGGTTTTCGCCGGCTACCGCTTCGCGTTTGGCGGCCTCGTGCTGCTGGTCATGGCGGCCTTCAGCAAGCGTGCGCTTTTTGCCGAGGGCGTGCGCAACTGGCGCGGCATCGTCGTGCTGGGATTGACGCAAACGTCGATTCACTACGTTTTCTTCTACATCGGCCTGGCTTATACGACCGGCGTCAAAGCCTCGGTCATCAACTCGACCACGATATTTTTCAGCGTCTGGATGGCCCACCTCATGTACCGGAACGACCGGCTCACGAGCACTAAAATCGTCGGCTGCGTGATCGGTTTTATCGGCGTGATGGTCGTCAATTTCAATCACCGCCTGCTCGATTTGAACTTCACGCTGCTCGGCGAAGGATTTGTCGTGATTGCCGCGTTCATTCAGGCGGCGGCGATGATCTACGGTAAGAAAATTTCGCAGAAAATGAATCCGATGGTGATGACCGGCTACCAACTCGCCATCGGCGGCACCGTCCTGCTAGTCGGAGGTTATGTCCTGGGCGGCACGCTGGGCACGGTCACGGCGGCTTCATCAGCGTTGCTCTTTTACCTCGTCCTGCTCTCGTCCGCCGCGCTGTCGCTATGGGCGCTGCTCTTGAAATACAACCGCGTCGGCCTGGTTTCCGTATTCAATTTCCAGGTGCCGATTTTCGGCGCCATACTCTCGGCGATTTTCCTCGGCGAGAGCATTCTGGAATGGAAAAACATCGCCGCGCTGGCGCTCGTCTGTTCAGGAATCTGGCTGGTCACCAAGGATAATTCGGCCGCTGCCCCGGCCCCGGCGCAAAAGGCCGGGGGCGCCTGAGTCGACTACGCCTGGCTTTCGGCGACAAACGCGCTGAACGTCTCGGCGATCAGAAAAGCAACGGTCGCCCCGGCGTCCTGCAGCCCCAGCGTCTTTTCCTGAAAACACGCGGCCTTGCCGTGCTGGGCGACCATACCCTTGGTCGCTTCGAGTCCCGCGGCGGCCGCTTGCGCGGCTTTTTTTAACGCGTCCGGCAACGTCGCCTGGCCGCCGAGCGAGTCGGCAAGCGAGGCGGCAAGCGATGCGGCAAGCGGCGCGAGCACGTCGATGACGGTCTTCTCGCCGGGCTTGGCCTTGCCGCGTTCGGCGACGCCAGCAAGGAATGCGCTCCAGAACAAAGCCATCTCGGCGGTGCCGATGGCCGGCGCCGATTCGAGCGCCTTGCCGGCGCGCATGAAGCCGGTCGCCATCAGCGTCCCCATCGTCGACGGCGCGGCCTTGGCCATCGCCATTCCGGCCAACTGCAGCGTGCGGCCGATCGGCTCGGCGACGTTCGTGGCGACCGATTCGCTGGCGGCACTGAAGGCCTTGTTCATCGTCAGGCCGAGGTCGCTGTCGCCGACCTTGCCGTCGAGGTCGATAAGAAAATCGCGCTGGGCGACAAAAACCTCGCGCAGGCGCGCGAACAGCGGCGCAAGGTCTTCGCGGCGGATGCTGTCCATCGTCGTGCTCGCCCTAGTGTAGTGCTTCGTTTTTCTTCGAACCAAGTTGAGCATTGGCACGGATGACTTTCTGGAGAATGTCATTGGCCTTGGCAGTCCAG
>Ga0136636_10001368_pt1 | contig 14142 bp, 10 predicted proteins | sample AntDrymUQ8522106_2_FD_104653 | JGI IMG/M metagenome (GOLD analysis project Ga0136636, IMG submission 104653) | Polar desert sand microbial communities from Dry Valleys, Antarctica - metaG UQ852 (21.06) | ecosystem: Environmental > Terrestrial > Soil > Desert | place: Antarctica: Dry Valley... | reverse complement strand
TTACGAATTACGAATTACGAATTACGAATTACGAATTACGAATTACGAATTACGAATTACGAATTACGAATTACGAATTACGAATTACGAATTACGATTTGATCCCTGAATACTGGAATTTGGATTTTTGTCTGCCTACTGATGTTCTTTCCTCAGTAAATCATTCACAATTTTTACCGGGTTAAAAGTGCTGATAGGAACTTCAACAAAAATTGTGATCCAGTTGGCCATTGCTCCATTCCATAAGCCAGGTAACTCCTGAGCTTTCAGCTCTTTACCATCTTTTGATTTGACAGAAATAAACCCGGTTTCAGGATCAACAAATTTGCGCAGATCAAACACCTTGCCTTTATAATCGCGTACTCCGCATATCAGGTCGACCGGGTTAAAATGAGTTGACTTGCCCAGTATTTCTTTTTGAAATGCATTATCCATATCAACCTGCGACGATTCAGCAATCTGAAGCGACATTTCACCACTCGTTTCTTTAACCCAGAAAGGGCCTCCGCCTGGTTCCCCTTCATTTTTAACCATACCACAAACACGGATCGGACGGTTGAGTTTACGGTGCAGGTATTCAATTTTATCTTCACGGGTCAGTGCGCTTAATTCCGGATCAACTACAAACCCGAGTTTTGATTTAATAAACCGGAGAATTGTACGCAGATCCTCATCGTCAGGTTTATCATCAAGTGTTTCAAGGTGTTCAAAAACGGCATCCTGTATTTCAAAAAGGTATCCTCCCAATACTTTTTTATAAAGAAACGTATCCGGTTTCATGCTATCGGGCACAACATTGTCGATATTTTTGATAAAAATAATTTCGCTTTCGCGGTCGTTAAGGTTTTCGATCAATGCACCATGTCCGCCCGGCCTGAATATTAACCGTCCGTCAACTTCACGCATAGGCTTATTGTTCATATCAACAGCAACTGTGTCAGTTGATGATTTTTGAAGCGAAAAAGTAAGCTCGTAAGTGATATCGAAAGTATCTTCGTATTTTTCCTTAACGCGGTTAATCTCATCAAGAAACATATCGGCATGTTCGGGCGACACTGTAAAATGGATGGCTGAACGTTTTTCCTTGTCTTTACAATAATTGGCAGCCTCAACCATATGTTCTTCTATTGACATTCGGGCACCATCAGGATAATCATGAAACTGAAGAAGGCCTTTCGGTAGATTGGCATAATTCAACCCGACAGGATTCAGGAAATAATCAATAATGATCTTAAAATCATGCTTTTCGAGGCATTCGTCGATAGTGTAATCATCTTTCTGCAGTGCTTTTGCCAGGGAATTATAAAAGGCAAAGTCCTTTATACGGGCAAAGAATTCTTTCACAGATGCAAGCTTTGTCGAAGTTTGCAGTTGTTTTATATCAGCCTCGCTTCCCGTGTAGGATTCCATAAATTCAAATAAATTTTTGAACATACGGCTGGCAGCGCCCGAAGCAGGCACAAATTTCAGCAATTCGTAGCGTTTTGAATTTGAATCGTAGTAATACGAAAGCTTTTTTGCGTCGCGCTGGTTAAAGGCTTTAATGCCATCGCCAACAATAGCAGGCCTGTCGAGGTTAATAAAGGGAAATCCTCTTTTGAAGTTATCTATTTGTGATTCAACTACTTTAGGATCACTTCCGCGCGATTGCAATTGCTTAAGGTCTTCTTTTGTAAACATAATAACACTTTTTTATGTGCAGTTGTCAAAGTTAGCATTATTGGTTTGAAGTGGACTGTTTTTATAAAAAAAAACTAACCGGACAAAAAGGTTCATGTACTGAAAAAGAAATAATTTTTTAAGCTTGTTTAACGTTTCGAAAAAGTATTATCTTTGCACCCGCTTTGCTCAGCAGGTGTACCTTATAGCTTTCTATATGGGCAGGCATGACAAAACGATTTTAAAGTTCTTTTAAATGCCCAGGTGGTGAAATTGGTAGACACGCCAGCTTGAGGGGCTGGTGTCCTTAAGGATGTGCAAGTTCGAGTCTTGTCCTGGGCACTCATCACAAAAACAAAATATCCATCTGCCCAGATGGTGAAATTGGTAGACACGCTGGTTTCAGGGACCAGTGGCCTTACGGCTGTGCAGGTTCGAGTCCTGTTCTGGGCACGAACACAAATGATGACCACTTGTAAATGAAGAATTTATAGGTGGTTTTTTTATATACTAGGATTTTTTGACTGCCCCTTTTACATACATTCCTGAGAATATCCGCTGAATACATCAAACATAGCATTTTCACAAATTATAATATCAGCTTTTTATGAATATTGCCAGAGCTATTATTAATCCAATATACTTATCTTTATGATACCAGAAGTTCAAAACGCAGTGATGCAAGAAGAATTGAAAAGGGAAATCTCACTTAACTGATCAGATTATTAAGATGCAAAGGTTCTTTGATGACCTGTAAGAGTCAATTTTTAAAAAGGCAGTACGTCATATTGAAAAACTATTGCCACTTTCCATCAGGACCAAAAGTGTAAAAATAATCGAAATTGCTTTACTTTCTGTTATTCAATCCATAGCTATCAGTCACTCATACTGCCATCGGGCAATATTTCAATTCATATTTTCGTTATTCGATATCTGAATATGTATTTACGTTTTTTTGATTTTTCAATACTTGCTAACAAACTGAAATAGAATAGGATAAAGTGCTGGTTGACCAAAGCTCTGCCAGCCTTCAAATTACTTAAGCTTCCAATTTTTATACGTTTAAAGCGATACTGAAAATTAAAACCGAAATTTAGACAAATTATAAATAAGGGAACATCAAGGGTTTTGGTCTCATTTTCATTACTTTTGATATCTTGTGTTACTTAAAATTCAGTTGGTGAACTGAACAATGAACTAGAATATCATGAATAAAACTGCTCACAGGATTTATATTGCCAGTTTATCATTACTAGTATTAATTGCTTTATTGGCAATTATAAACAAAGGATTCCAATACTATAACGTTAGCCTGGAAGAACGGTTTTTCCATCCCGATCATACCATTCTTAAACCGAGTGGCTTTTTAGGTCACGGAATGGGAATTGTGGGCTCAGTATTCATGATTCTGGGCGTCTCGCTGTATATGGTCAGGAAGAGATACCGGCTGTTTTCGAGGTTAGGTATTTTAAAGCACTGGCTCGAATTTCATATTTTCCTGTGTACACTTGGCCCGATACTGGTGCTTTTTCATACCGCTTTTAAATTCGGGGGTATTGTTGCAATCAGTTTCTGGAGTATGGTTGCTGTATTTCTGAGCGGAATTATCGGAAGATTTATTTACATACAAATTCCAAGAACCATCGAAGGAAGGGAATTAAGCCTGAGTGAAGTTCGAAGTATGAAAGGTGATATCAGTCAGAGATTAAATGATTCTTTCGGTTTGGACGAGCTTAGCCGCAATGTGATTGCGGACTCGATAAAAGCAAAAACAGAGTTTACACAAAGTAATGCGATTGTCCGTTTTATTAAAAAATATTTGCACCACCGGCGATCGGTCCGCGATGTAAAAACTGTTTTGAAGAACAATAAGCTGCCGAAGTCGCAAAGGGCAGCCATAATCGACCTTGTAAAAAACGAAATTTCGCTCAACAAAAGGATCGAACGACTACAGGTGATGCAGAATCTATTCAAATACTGGCATGTGGCACATTTGCCGTTTGCATTGGTAATGCTTGTTATTATGGTTATTCACGTGGCTGTTACAATTGTATTCGGGTACAAATGGATTTTTTAAATATGGATGAGAAATTTTTGGAAGAAGTCATCATTTATTCACTGGTAATCTTGTTTTGCCTTGTAATCGTGTTTATTTATCTGCGAAAGCAAAAACGCGATTCGAAAAAGGTTGAGGCTAAAATTGCCACGGCTAAAGAAGATGGTTTATACGAGCCGGTTTCACTTCACCCTGTAATTGACGAAAATAGCTGTATCCGAACAGGAGCTTGTGTGGCAGCTTGTCCCGAAAAAGATATTATCGGAATAAAGGATGGCAAAGCTACAACCATAAACGCATCAAAATGCATCGGTCACGGGGCTTGTTTTCATGCTTGTCCTACACAGGCGATAACCTTATGCATAGGAACCGAAAAACGTGGTGTTGAACTTCCACATATCAATCAGAATTTCGAAACCAATGTAAACGGAATTTATATTGCCGGTGAGCTCGGCGGTATGGGGCTAATAAAAAATGCTGTTGAGCAGGGCAGGCAGGCCGTTGACAATATTGCAAAAACACTGCGTAAAGCACATCAGGCAACGTATGATCTGGTAATTGTTGGTGCCGGTCCGGCCGGAATTTCAGCATCCCTTGCTGCCAAAAAACACAATCTGAATTTTCTTACCCTTGAACAGGATACCCTGGGAGGAACAGTTTTTACTTTCCCCCGTCAGAAAATAGTGATGACATCACCTATGGATTTGCCTCTTCACGGGAAAGTAAAATTATTCGAAACCAGTAAACCTGCCTTACTTGATTTATGGAATACTGTGCTGCTGAAAAACGGAATCACCATTCAGGAAAATTCAAAAGTAGATTCTATAACTCCCGATAACGGATTTTTCAATATCGAAATAATTACTGGTGAGCATATTACAGCAAAAACAGTTTTACTCGCAATTGGCCGCCGGGGTACACCACGAAAACTGGGAGTTGAAGGAGAAATGCAGGAAAAAGTAGCCTACCGGCTCCTGGAACCCGAAGATATTAAAGGGAAAAATATTATGGTTATCGGTGGTGGCGATTCAGCGGTTGAATCTGCTTTGTTGCTTGCTGATAATAATAAAGTGAACCTGTCATACCGCAATGACGTTTTTAACAGGTTAAAGCCTAAAAATAACGAAAAGATAAAAGCAGCAATCGCTTCAGGCAGTCTGAATGTACTCTTTAACACTAATCCGGTGCGCATTAACAAGGATTCAGTGGTACTCTCAACCGGAAATGAAAGTGAAGAACTTTATATCGAAAACGACCTGGTTTATATTTTCGCAGGCGGAGAACTCCCGATCCAATTTCTGCAAAAAGCAGGTATCAATATTACCAAAAAGTTCGGCGAGGCTATTTTGAAACACGACAATTAATATGAAGCTCTTTTGTAAATGAAAATACAATCAGGAAACCGGATAGTTTTATTTGTTGCAGCTGTTTTACTCAGCCTTCAATCGTATGCTCAAATTTCGCCAGGTGCCCTATCAAAAGTGCACTCACACCTCGAAGGAATCTCGAACTGTACAAAATGCCATACACTAGGCGATAAAGTATCCAATGAAAAATGCCTGGCCTGCCACACCGAAATTAAAGTAAGGGTTGATACTAAAAAAGGCTACCATTCATCAGCCCAGGTTAGAGGAAAACAATGTGCATCTTGCCATAACGATCACCATGGGTTAACTTTTCAGATTATTAGGTTTGATAAAGATAAATTTGACCACAATCTTGCAGGGTTTAAGCTAACCGGGGCTCATGCCAAAAAGAAATGTGACGACTGCCATAAAGCTGAGTTTATAACCGATACGAAAATAAAAGCTAAAAAAATCACCTATCTTGGATTAGGTACTGCATGTTTAAGCTGTCACGCCGATTATCACCAGAAAACACTCTCAACCAATTGTGTTGATTGCCATACCGATGAAAAATTTAAGCCTGCGTCGAAGTTCGATCATAACAAATCGAAGTTTAAACTTACCGGTAAACACGAACTGGTGCCCTGCGCCGGGTGTCATAAAACTTCAGTTAAAAACGGAATTAAATTTCAGGAGTTTAAAGGTGTAAAGGCTACCAATTGCACTAACTGTCATAAGGATGTTCATAACAATAAGTTTGGGCAAAACTGTGCCGAATGCCATAACAATGAATCATTTACGGTTGTTGGCGGAGTAAAGAATTTCGATCACAATAAGGCTGATTTCAAACTGGAAGGCAAGCATCTGAATGTAGCCTGTAAATCCTGTCATAAAGTAAAACTTACAACCCCATTAAATTTTAAACGCTGCACGGATTGCCACACGGATTACCATGAAAAGCAATTTGTAAAAAATGGTGTTTCGCCTGATTGCTCCACTTGTCATACGGTGAAAGGATTTACCGAATTTTCATACACAATCGAACAGCATAACGCTGGTGTATTCCCCCTGAATGGCGCTCATGTTGCCACTCCCTGTTTTGCCTGCCATAAAAAAGAGGAAAAATGGAAGTTCAAAGCAATTGGGAAAGTATGCTCGGATTGTCATGAGAATATTCACAAGGCTTTTATCAGTGAAAAATATTATCCGGGTGCTGATTGCGAAACCTGTCATAATGTGAACAGGTGGAATACCATAGTTTTTGATCACCAGAAAACCCTTTTTAATCTTGAGGGCGCACATGTAAGTCAAACCTGCCGCGACTGCCATTTTAATAAAGAAAAGACCGGTCACGCCAGCCAGAAATTCGCCGGATTGGATACCAATTGTGCTGCTTGCCATAAAGATGTGCATTACAGTCAGTTCGAAACGAATGGAACTACTGATTGCAAAAGGTGTCATACTTCCGTTGCATTTAAACCAGCATCGAAATTCGATCACAGCAATACTAAATTCCCGCTGGATGGAAAACACGTGAATGTAGCATGTAATAAGTGCCACAAAGTAGTAACCGATAAGGGAGAATCTTATATATTTTACAAAACAAATAAGCTAAAATGCGAAGACTGTCATATATAATAGTGTTATTGGCGCTTTCATTAAGCCTGGTAGCTCAGAAATCACCCCATGGTGATAGTTTCAAGTCGAGTTGTGCCGATTGCCATAAAACCAATAGCTGGAAAGTGGACTGGAAGGATATCTCTTTTGATCATAAAAGTACAAAATTCCCGTTGGAGGGTCAGCACCAGGTTGTTACATGCAAGGACTGCCATACATCGCTTGAATTCGCGAAAGCACAACCGGAATGCAACTCGTGCCATACTGATATTCATGAACAAACTGTAGGTAATGAGTGTGCACGATGCCATACACCAAATTCATGGGTAGTAACCAATATTACACAGCTTCATCAAATGAGCCGGTTTCCACTTATTGGCCCTCATACTGTTGCTGATTGCCGCGATTGCCATAAAAATCTGTTATCAACCTCAAGTCCTGCAACTCCTACTGCATCGTTTCTCCGGTTCGATCCTTTAGGAATAGAATGTTTTGACTGCCATAAAAGTAATTATACCAATGCAAAAGAACCGGATCATATTGCGGGCAACTATTCGACAAATTGCACTGATTGCCATAATATTAATTCTTTCGACTGGGATGGCGCTGGTATTAATCACAATTTCTTTCCGCTCGAAGGCGGACACGATATTAATGACTGTAAAACCTGCCACACTTCAGGCAGTTACTCAAAGATTCCTGCTGAATGCGTAACCTGCCATCAGCCGGATTATAATTCAACTGTAAACCCAAATCATAAGGCGCTTAATTTTTCGACTGAATGTAAGGATTGCCATTCGCTGAACCCGGGCTGGAAGCCGGCCGAATACCGTGATCATGATTCGCGCTCTTTCCCAATCTATTCGGGAAAACACAATGGCGAGTGGGAAAGTTGCTCCGATTGCCATAAAAACCCAGGCAATTACTCACAGTTTACATGCACTGATTGTCATGAACATAATAAAACCGACACGGACGATAAACATGGTGGCGTTAGCGGATATGAGTATAACAGTACAGCATGTTTTGCCTGCCATCCTACCGGAAGCGGCGAAGGAAGTTTTGATCACAATAAATCCGGTTTCCCGCTAACAGGAGCACATACCACAACCTCCTGCTCCGATTGTCACACCTCAGGATATGCAGGAACATCCAATGTTTGTGCAAGTTGCCATACCAATAACTATAATCAAACGGCAAATCCTAACCATACCGCCGCCAAAATATCCAATGACTGTGCTGAATGCCATACTACTAATCCAGGTTGGAAGCCTGCTACTTATCCAACCCATTCCAACCTTAACGGAGCACACATTCCCATTGCCAATGATTGCGCTGCCTGCCATAACGGTAGCTATACCACCTTGCCAAAACTTTGCAATGATTGCCATTCGTCCGATTATACGCAGTCAACTAATCCTTCGCACACAGCAGCTCAGTTCCCGACAACATGTGCCGACTGTCATACACAATCGGCATGGACACCAGCCAATTTTAATCACGACGGACAATATTTCCCGATTTATTCCGGTAAACATAAAGGAGAGTGGAATGCTTGTTCGGATTGTCATCAGAACCCAGGTAATTATGCAGTTTTTACTTGTACTACTTCCTGCCATCCGCAGAATTCAACCAATAATGATCACAGCGGAGTAAACAACTATCAGTATTTAAGCAGTGCTTGTCTGGAGTGTCACCCTGATGGTTCGAACGGTAAAAAGATGAATTCTTTCAATTTCAGACCTAATCAATAGCGATGTCATGAGAATTCTTATTCTTATTCTTTCCCTTATAATATGCGGGTTTGGGCTTAAGGGTCAAACAAGCAGGCAGGCTATTGATGGAACTATATCCTACGTAACTACGCAGAATGTGTATGTAAAATTCAGTTCTACCGAAAATATTGCGGTCGGCGACACACTTTTTACAGTTGCAGAGGGATTAAATATACCGGTGCTGTTAGTAAAAGAACTCTCGTCAATTTCGTGTGTATGTACACCCATATCAACGAAAAAGCTGGCTGTGAATGAAAAAATACGCGCTTTCCCAATGCATACCATTCCTGCCGGGAATTTGACTGCTGTGCTTGCGCCAGAAGAAAAAACAGTGGTAATACAAACCGATACACAAGCGGTACAAAAAAATGCTTCTCCTGAAGAAGTAAAGCAGCGGGTTACAGGACGGTTTTCAGTTTCTTCATATTCGAATTTTTCGAGTGTCTCAGATCTTTCGCAGCGTATGAGGTACACTTTTTCGATGAATGCGATGAATATAAGTAATTCGAAACTTTCGGCTGAAACTTACATTTCATTTGTACATAAAATGGGGGAGTGGAGCGAAGTAAAAGCTGACATTTTCAACGGGCTGAAAATATACAATCTGGCATTAAATTATAAAATCAATAAGAATAACCAACTTTGGGTAGGACGAAAAATTAATCCAAGACTCTCGAACGCAGGAGCAATTGACGGTTTGCAGTATGAAACAAAAATAAAAACCTTTTCAGCAGGTGTGTTTGCCGGTACCCGACCCGATTATATGAATTACAGTTTTAACGGTAATTTGCTGCAATATGGCGGCTATCTGGGGCATGATTATGCTGCTAAAAATGGCGGAAGCATGCAATCATCATTAGCTTTTGTCGAACAGAAAAATAATGGAAATACCGATCGCCGTTTTACCTATTTACAACATGCCAACTCATTGTTGCCGAAACTATATTTTTTTGGATCAGTGGAATTTGATCTGTTTAATAAAAAAATGAATGTTCAGGACAGCTCTCTTACGCAGGATAATTCCCCTAATCTGTCGAATGTGTATTTATCCCTGCGTTATAAGATGCTAAAACAACTATCGGTTTCGCTTTCATATAGCGCCAGGCAGAATATTATTTATTACGAAACGTATAAGAGCATAGTTGACCAATTGCTGGATGCAGCAACAATGCAGGGGTATATGTTCCATGCTAATTACCGCCCGTTAAGGGATTTTTCGTTTGGGGTTAATGCAGGTTACCGTTTTAGCAACAATGATCCCCGACCAACCAAAAATCTTTATTCATATGTAACCTATTCAGCAGTCCCCTGGTTAAATGCTTCGGCAACTTTATCGGCAACAATTCTGGAAACAGGATATATGAACGGAAATATATACAGTTTAGGTCTTTCCCGCGATCTGGTTCCCGGCAAGGTTTATGGCGGATTGAACTATCGGTATGTCAAATACACGTTTATCAGTAATGAAACTCCGTTAGGCCAGAATATGGCAGAGATTAATTTAACCTGGCGGATTATAAAAAAATTAAGTTGTTCGTTTAATTACGAAGGAACTTTTGAGAAAGACAGGCATTTCGACCGTATTTATATCAATCTTACGCAGCGGTTCTGATCCTGTTGACTGCAATTAAGGTATTTGGCACTGTGAACTAATGAAGCAAAATGGAATGAGCTGAATGCGCAGGAATGAATTTTAAAAATTGATTTAGAACACAATAAAGAGTATTCTATAGTCTTTCCTTATGAATGGTTTCGCAGTAAAAATGGATAGCTGGTAAAAAAGAAAAGTATTATTTAGATTATAAAACAAAATATTAACATGCCATAATAAATAGGTCTTTGAGCAGTTTGCAACAGTGATGATTCCATGTTGAACTACATCCCGGATAAATCAACGGAATTTTGTTCAATGTACTTATTGACGATTTTTTTGTTGAATATCTGGGAGTTGATATGTTTTCAACTTGCGGCATTCAGGTTTATTTTCCTCTACACAACTTCCAGGCGTGATCTTCATTATCTTATAATTTTGTATTTTTGAGCCAAATATTCCAAAATGCAATTAGCCAAAGGCGATAACTATTTTACAGATCATGCAATTGCAATAAATGTTTGCAAGGTTAACCGCATGAAAAACATATCGCATCAGAATGATCTTACGGAGATTGAACACCATCACGATTTTATTGAAATTGTATTTATTACCAAAGGCAAAGGCACACAGGTTATCAGCAACAACGAATATGAAGTGAGCGAGGGCGATATATTTATTCTGCAGGGATTTCAGAACCATTATTTCAAGGACGCAGACAAAGCCGAAATGATCAATGTAATGTTTGATCCGGTAAAAAGCACAGGACTGATTTCCGATGATATTAAAACCATTGACGGGTATAGTGCGCTTTTTATACTTGAGCCCAGTTACCGTAACCGTATGCATTTTAAAAATATGCTGCATCTTAACCGGGTTGACCTCGCAAAATCAGAATATGTGCTAAATGGCATGTTGCACGAAATAAAACATAAAGAGCCTGGTTATGAATTATTTCTTAAAATTAAGCTTGAAGAAATAATTCTTTTCCTTTCGCGCAAATACACCCATATCAGCATTCCAAAAGCAAAGTCTCTTGTACGGATCGGGAAGGCTGTTCAGTTTATTGAAACCAATTTTCATAACAACATTTATATTCAGCAGCTGGCCGAAATGAGTTTTATGTCGGTGAGAAATTTTCAAAGGATATTTAAAGAAGCAACAGGCTCATCTCCGAATGGGTATCTTTTGGAACTTCGTATTCAACATGCATCAAAATTATTAACAGAAACCGAATCAGCCATATATTCCGTTTCTGAACAGGTAGGCATTACCGATTGGTTTTATTTTTCAAAAGCTTTCAAGAAAAAATTCGGCGTCAGCCCGTTGGCGTATCGCAAGCAGAATAAATTAGTATAAAGAGTGTTGGATGTTTGGTATTGGAAGAACCATTTTCTATTGGCCAATTTATGGCATAATAATACATTATTTTTTCACAATAGTCTATTTTATTGATTTCGCGTTTGATATACATTTGTAATACGTTTACTTCCAAAAAAATACCTTATGTATTTATTAGGCCTTGATATTGGCACTTCATCCATTAAAGCAGCAATACTGCATGCTGAAACGGGAACATGCACCGCCAGCTGCCAGTCGCCTGAAACCGAAATGGAAATTTCTACTTCTAAACCCGGATGGGCTGAACAGGATCCCGAAATATGGTGGAAACATACTCAATCAGCGATACAGGCAGTTATCCGCAAAGCAGGCATTCAAACAGATGAAATCAAAGCCATAGGTATTTCCTACCAAATGCATGGTTTGGTTTGTGTAGATAAGGATTTGAATGTCCTTCGGGATTCAATAATCTGGTGCGACAGCCGTGCAGTTGAAATTGGGAATACTGCGTTTCGGGAAATAGGTGCCGAAAAGTGTCTATCCCATTTGCTTAACTCACCAGGAAATTTTACCGCTTCGAAACTGAAATGGGTTAAGGAGAATGAACCTGAAATTTTCAGTGCAATCTATAAGATAATGCTTCCCGGCGACTATATTGCAGCAAAGCTTACCGGGGTAATACAAACAACCGAATCCGGTTTATCCGAAGGAATTTTCTGGGATTTCGCGAACCATGAACCGGCTGGTTTTCTTTTGAATACATACGGTTTGGATGAAAAACTTTTGGCTGATATTACTCCGACCTTTGGGATTCAGTCACTGTTGACAGCCGGGGCAGCTGCAAAAACAGGATTAAAACCCGGAACTCCGGTTTGTTACCGTGCCGGCGACCAGCCCAACAACGCTTTTTCGCTTAATGTGCTTAATCCAGGTGAAATTGCAGCAACAGCAGGCACTTCAGGTGTTGTGTACGGCGTTAGCGACCAGGTTAAATACGACCCGAAATCGCGTGTGAATACGTTTGTGCATGTAAATAACTCAGCCTCCGACATCCGCAATGGAATTCTGCTTTGTATTAATGGAACAGGAATTCTGAATTCGTGGATGAAAAAAGTGGCAGGCGAAAGTCTGAGTTATTCGCAGATGAATGAATTGGCCGAAACTGTAAATCCGGGATCCGATGGTTTACTGATACTGCCATTTGGAAATGGTGCCGAGCGTGTTCTCGAAAACCAGGAAACCGGATGCAGTATTCACAACCTGAATTTTAACATTCACGGCAAAGCGCACTTGTTCAGGGCTGCCCAGGAAGGAATTGCGTTTTCAATGTATTTTGGCATTAAAGTAATGCAGGAAATGGGTGTTGATGTTAAAATAATCAGGGCCGGGAAGGCCAATATGTTTTTAAGCCCGGTTTTTTCGCAAACATTAGCCGATATTTCCGGAGCCACCATCGAACTGTATAATACTGACGGATCGCAGGGTGCTGCCCGTGGTGCCGGAGTGGGAGCAGGTATTTTTAAAGATTTTGAAACCGCTTTTGCCGGACTGCAGAAATTGGAAACAATTACACCTTCGGATGATACTACAAACCTGAAAAAGGCATATGGAAATTGGGAAAAGAAGCTTGGGAAATAGACCAAAATTCAAAAGGCTTATTGATATCATGCTTGAGTTTTATACTGGTAAAGGTTGGCAACAGCTCAGCATTTCAACTTTTTGAACGCCCAGCCTTTAACCTTTGAACTCATGAACCTTTGAACCCTTTGAACCCTTGAACTCGCAGCATTTGAACCCTTTGAACCCTTGAACGCGCAGCATTTGAACTTTTTAAATTAACAACCAAACAGATAAAATATGAAACCCTTAATTGGAAGCAAAGAATTTTTCCCTGGAATAGGTGAAATCAAATTTGAAGGTGTTGAATCCAGAAATCCACTAGCCTTCAGGTATTATGATGAAAACAAACTGGTTGGAGGCAAAACCATGAAAGAATATTTTCGTTTTGCCATGGCTTACTGGCACACCTTATGCGGAACAGGCGGTGATCCTTTTGGCCCGGGTACAAAGGATTTCCCGTGGGAAACATCTGCTGATCCTATGCAGCGTAACCGCGATCGCATGGATGCCGCTTTCGAATTTATGAGTAAGGTTGGAATTCAGTTCTGGTGTTTTCACGATACTGATATAGCTGGCGATGGCAGCGTGAAGGAAATTGAAGAAAGCCTTGCTGAAATGGTCAGATATGCAAAGGAAAAACAAACAGCCTCCGGCATAAAGCTTTTGTGGGGAACCGCCAACGTGTTTTCAAATCCACGTTATATGAACGGTGCTTCTACCAATCCTGATTTCCTGGCAGTTGCTCATGCTGGAACGCAGGTTAAAAACGCCATAGATGCTACTATTGCGCTTGGTGGCGAAAACTATGTTTTCTGGGGCGGACGCGAAGGGTATATGTCACTGCTCAATACCAATACCAAACGCGAAAAAGAACATCTCGCGCGTTTCCTTGCCATGGCCCGCGACTATGCCCGCAGCAAAGGGTTTAAAGGAACTTTCCTCATCGAACCTAAACCTATGGAGCCAACCAAGCACCAGTATGATTATGATACTGAAACGGTTATAGGGTTTTTAAGGCATTTCGGATTAGACAAGGATTTTAAACTGAATATTGAAGTTAACCATGCAACCCTGGCTGGTCATACGTTTGAGCATGAACTTCAAATGGCTGCCGATGCAGGATTACTTGGTAGTATT
>Ga0136636_10001367_pt1 | contig 14144 bp, 15 predicted proteins | sample AntDrymUQ8522106_2_FD_104653 | JGI IMG/M metagenome (GOLD analysis project Ga0136636, IMG submission 104653) | Polar desert sand microbial communities from Dry Valleys, Antarctica - metaG UQ852 (21.06) | ecosystem: Environmental > Terrestrial > Soil > Desert | place: Antarctica: Dry Valley... | reverse complement strand
GTGTCAGCAGTCAGCCTGAAAGTGGCGCAAACCATCCAGCAGCGTAGTGCAGAAGCCGAGTTGGTCGTGATTGGCCTGGCGTTTCACTATGCCTTGAAATCCTACGCCGACGCTACACCGAACGGCTTGCCAAACACCCCGGAAAACCTCACAGAACTTCTCAAAGACCCGAGATACCCAGGCGTCAAGCGCCACCTTCGGCGCCTTTACCACGACCCGCTGACTGGCAAAACCGAATGGGGAATTCTTCGCGGCCCGGATCAGCGCATTTATGGCATTCACAGCCTGAGCCGGAGCGATGTTTTTAAACAGGACAACTTTCCAGCGGAACTGGTTTATTTGAACGACAAAGCGAAACATAGAGATTGGGTATTTGCTGCCATTCCACAGCCAGAAATTCAAAACAAGTAATCCAGGGCTGTAGTGCCCCGTTGGTGGCAAAGTCCGATTGCTCAGTCCACACTTTCGCTTTGTGGTGTGTAGTCAAATTCGTCGGCTGACGTTGCCGAAAGTCGGGTTCAGAGAGATGACTTGAAGCCTGTGCTGCTGGCTTGGAGGATACGTTCCGCCGCCAGTACGCCACGATATTGCGCTTCTTCAAATAACGAAAAGCCGGAAAGATCAGCGTGCGCCAGTGTGATGCGCCGGCTGTGAAAACGGCTTAATTTTTCACGTTGACCGTAGAACAGGCTACCGGGCACCGGGCGCCGCATAGCGTGGCCGTTACGTAATATATCGAGGCGGGTGGTCAGGCGGCGAATGTCCGGGTGCACCCGTTCAAGTTCGGCCAGGATGCCTTCGGCCCAGGCGTGGTGCGGGGTTTCGAGCAAGAGGCGGCGACCTTCGGCGGGGGTGACGTCGTGCAGGGCGCGGTAGTAGGTGAAGACGGTTCCGCTCAGCCGGCGGCGAATTAGTTGATGCGTGGCGACGACGTAGCCGAGGCCGGGGCTGTCGTAGAAGACGTTGTCCCAGGCTGGTGGGGCGCCGTGGCGTTCTTCCGGGAAGTCAGAAAGATGCAGGTTGGCGGTAAGCCAGGGGGCGTAGTCACCAGCCAGAGCTGCCGCTTTTAGTTCGCCCGGCATGGCTGGCCAGACGCGGGGCAGGACGAAAGCGGGGGCGGCCCAGATAATTTGCCGGGCTTCGATGCGGATGGTTTTTGCCCCGAAAAGCACGTCGACCGTAGCATTCGACTTTCCTTCTTCAATCCGCCAGACCAGTGCGTTAGTCAGGATGCGTCCTTCGGCGCGCTGAGCCAGGCCACGCATCAGCCAGGCGTTGCCCTCGGGCGCGGTGAGGACGGCATCGTTGGCGGCATTGGCTGCTTCGCCGTTGCGGCAGGCGAAGTAATGCAGGCCGGCCCAGGCCGATGTTTGCTCGTAGGCCAAGCCGTAATCGTCGCGGCAGGCGTAGTTGGCCAGCCAATGCACGGTCGCTGCGGTGAAGCCGTTGTCGTTCAGCCATTGCCGGAAGGTGATGCGGTCGAGGCCACGCCAGGCCGGGTCGCGGCTGGACAGTTCCATCGGGATGGCGAAGGCGCGCCGGCCGTCATTGCCTTTGGCTTGTTTGAACTCCTCCATCCGCTGCTGGAAACGCTTTTGCTGGTCGCGCTCGCTGGTGTCGATGCCGCGATGCGGCAGCAAACCTTCGTCCCACAGACCGTTGCGATAGACCCGTTCCTGCGGCGTGGCACATAGATAGCGTTCGTCGTAAGTTGGTTTGCTCGCGCTCGGATCGCCTTGTAATACGCCGAGTTCGGCCAGTAGTTCGCGCACGGCCGTCGATTCGGCCGTCGGCAGTGGCAAGTAGTGGGCGCCCCAGGGATAGGCGACGAGCGGGCTTTGCCCGGCGCGAGAGTTGCCGCCGGGTTCGCTTTCCATTTCCAGTACTAAAAAGTCGTCGACCGCAGCATTGGCCAGTTTCCATGCGGCTGAGAGGCCGGAGATGCCGCCTCCGACAATCAGTACGCCCGTTCTACGGATTTCGCTGGGGGCGGGGAAGCCGCCTTCGCGCAGGCGATGGCCGAGGGTGTGCGACATGCCGAGCAATTCGCCTGGCGGTAGTGGGGATTTTCCGGTTGGCAGGCAGCCGGCGAGGGCTGCAGCCCCCACCGTGCTCAAAAAATCGCGGCGGCTAGTGCCAGCCTTTGGGTTTGTTGTGCTAGTCAAACTTTCGCAGCGACAGGCTGACGGAGAGTTGGGCGCCCAGCCAGCCGAGGATCGCGCCGGCACCGGCTAGTGCCGCGATTTCGATCACGCCGGGGGGGCGCAGGCTGAAGCTGCCGCCGTAAAGCGCAGCCAGGTCACCGACCGGCCCGGCCAGCAGGCGCAGTGCGCCGCCAACCAGTAGCGCCGCGAGCAGGCCGCCAAGGGCACCTTGCAGGGCGCCGAAATAGTAGAAGGGGCGGCGAATGAAGGCGTCGGTGGCGCCGATCATCCGCGCCACTTCAATCTCGGCTGCTTGCGCCATGACCTGCAGACGGATGGTGTTGAAGGTGACGGCGACCAGCCCGGCGGCAAAAATGCCAGCGAGCATCCACAAGGCCAGCTTGCCCAGTTTGAGGAAAGCGTCGAAGCGCTTGACCCAGGCGGAATCAAGCTGAACATGGGCGACTTTCGGCCAGCCGGCAATTTCCTTGCGGAGAATTTCCAGCGCTGCCGGCTCGGCATTGGTTGGCTCGATAATAAAGGCGTCCGGCAGCGGGTTGCGCGGCAGGCTGGCGACGATTTCCGCCATCCCTTCATTGGCCTGCATACGTTTGAGCGCCGCTTCCTTGGGTACGAAGTGCCATTTGCCGGTCGCTGCCTGCTTGAGCCGGCTTTCAATCTCGCCAACGTCTTTTTTACTGGCGTCGAGATTCATGAACAGGCTGATTTGCTGCACGCCCGAGGCGCTTTGGCCAAGCTCACGCAGGTTGTCGAGCATGACGTAGCCAAAACCGGGCAGGGTCAGCGCGATGCCGATAACCAGCAGCGAAAGTAGCGTATTGAGCGGCGTTGCCCACAGACGCCGGAATGCCGCGCCCAGAGCGGCTCGGTGTTGGGAGAGCCAGGCGTTCATAACAATCTCCCGTGATCCAGACGCAGGACATTGGGATGGTAACGGTCGATCCAGTTCTGGTCGTGTGTGGCAACGACGACGGTAACGCCGACTTGATGGAAGGCGACGAAGAGTTCAAGAATTTCGGTGGCCGATTCGGTATCGAGGTTGCCAGTCGGCTCATCAGCCAGCAGCACGGTCGGTCGATTAACCACGGCGCGGGCGATGGCCAGGCGCTGCTGTTCGCCCCCGGAGAGGGCAATCGGTAGCGCCTTTTCCCGACTGAGCAGGCCAACCTTGTCGAGGGCGGCCTGGGCCCGGCGGATTGCTTCGCGGCGGGGTAGGCCGACGATCTGCAGGGGCAACAAGACATTGTCGAGGACGCTGCGGTCGAACAGTAGCTTCTGGTCCTGAAAGACCATGCCGAAATGCCGGCGCAGGTAGGGAATGGCGCTGCGGCGCAGGGCCGAAAGGTTTTGCCCATTGACCACCAAGCTGCCGGCGGTCGGCCGTTCAATCGAGGCGATCAGCTTGACCAGCGTCGTCTTGCCAGCGCCGGAATGGCCGGTGATGAAGACCATCTGCCCGGCGGTAATCTCGAAACTGACATCCTTGACGGCCTCATAGCCGCCGGGATAACGCTTGGTTAAATTGCTGGCAACTATCATTCGAAGAGTGCGTCGACAAAGTCCTTGGCGGAGAAGGGGCGCAGATCGTCGATCTGCTCGCCGACGCCAATGAAGCGGATCGGTTTCGGGCATTGCCGGGCAATCGCCGCAATGACGCCACCCTTGGCCGAACCATCGAGCTTGGTAACGACCAGCCCGGTGACGTGAATCGCCTTGTCGAAGGCGCGGACTTGTTGCAGCGCGTTTTGGCCAATGTTGGCATCGAGCACCAGCAGAGTTTCGTGCGGGCCGGTCGGGTCGAGCTTCTTGATGACGCGGCGGACCTTGGCGATTTCTTCCATCAGGTGCAGCTGAGTCGGCAGGCGGCCAGCGGTGTCAGCCAGCACGATGTCGATACCCCGCGCCTTGGCGGCGGAAATCGCGTCAAAAATTACGGCGGCCGGGTCGCCGTTGTCCTGGGCGATGACCGTGACGTTGTTGCGTTGGCCCCAGACTTCAAGTTGTTCGCGGGCGGCGGCACGGAAGGTGTCACCGGCGGCGAGCAGAACGCTCTTGCCCTGGCTCTGGTAATAATGGGCCAGCTTGCCGATTGAAGTGGTCTTGCCGGCCCCATTGACGCCGGCCATCATGATGATGAAAGGCTTGTGGCCGCTAACGTCGAGGGCTTGTTCAAGCGGCTGCAGGGTTTCCAGCAGCGCATTGGCCAAGGCTTTCTGAATGGCCTCCGGAGTGTCGAGTTTGTCGCGCTTGGCGGCTTTTTTCAACTCGTCGAGCAGGTGCGTCGTCGCCTCTATGCCGACATCGCTGGTCAGCAGCAGGCTTTCCAGGTCTTCGAGCAGTTCGTCATCAACCTTGCCGCGCGAAAAGAGGGTTTTGAGCTTACCGCCGAGCTGGGCGCGGGTCTTGGCCAGGCCCTTGAACAGGCGCTCACGCCAGCTGGGCGCGGCGGTTGCGGCCGATGCGGCAACCGGCGGGGTGGCCAGAGTCTCCGCCTTGGCGTCGGGGGCGGATTTTTTCAGGAAACTGAACATGGGGGAAGTGGTCTCAAGTCAAGCTGACAGGTGAGCGGCAAGCCGTTAAGATGCCGCTCGAATCGATGCAAAATTGATCCCGATTTTAGCAGAAAGACCTTTGAGAAAGCCCCGCTTCCCCATGCGACTAAGACAAGTAATCCCCTTTTTGCTCGCGCCCTGGCTGTTGACCGCAGCACAGGCCAATCCGTATGAAATGACGCTGCAAAATGGCATGCGCGTCATCGTCAAGGAAGACCGCCGAGCCCCGACAGCAGTGCAGATGGTCTGGTACCGGGTCGGCAGCATTGATGAGGTCGATGGTGGCTCCGGTGTCGCCCATGTGCTCGAACACATGATGTTCAAGGGCACGCCGAGCGTCGGTCCGGGCGAATTCAACAAGCGGGTTGCCGCTGCTGGTGGGCGTGACAATGCTTTCACCAGCCGCGATTACACCGCTTATTTCCAGCAGGTGCCGAAGGAAAAGCTGGAAGAAATGATGCAGCTTGAGGCCGACCGCATGCGTCACTTGAACGTCGATGCCAAGGAATTCGAGCAGGAAATCAAGGTGGTGATGGAAGAGCGCCGCATGCGCACGGACGATAATCCGCAATCGAAGCTTTTCGAGCAGATGAACGCCGTGGCTTTTCAGGCCCACCCCTACCGCCGGCCGATCATCGGCTGGATGAATGATCTGGAAACGATGACGGCGGCCGATGCCAAGGTCTGGTACGACACCTGGTATGTGCCGAATAACGCTTACGCGGTGATTACCGGCGATGTTGATCACAAAGCCGTTTTCGCGCTGGCAGAAAAATATTATGGCCCACTTGAGGGCCACGCTCTGCCCTTGCGGCGGGCTCAGACCGAGCCGGCGCAGGAGGGCGCCCGTCAGGTGACCGTCAAGGCGCCGGCTGAGTTGCCGGTGCTGATCATGGGTTACAAGGCGCCGGTCTTGCGCGATGTCGAGAAGGACAGCGACCCTTACGCACTGGAGATGCTGACGGCGATTCTCGACGGCCATGACGCGGCGCGTTTCAACAAGAAGCTGGTGCGTGAAGACAAAGTGGCGCTCTCCGTCGGTATTGGCTACGACAGTACGGCGCGCGGTCCGGGCATGATCCATATTCACGGCAGCCCGTCGGAAGGCAAGACGGTGGCTGATCTGCAGGCTGCGATACGGGCCGAAATCGCCCGTGTCCAGAAAGATGGTGTCAGCGAGCCGGAGTTGAAGCGAGCCAAGGCGCAGTTGCTGGCTGGTGAGGTCTACAAGCTCGATTCGATGTTTGGTCAGGCGATGGAAATCGGCCAGACGGAGTCGGCCGGTATTCCTTACCAAAAAATTGACCGCATGCTGGAAAAATTGCAGCAGGTGACTGCGGCTCAAGTCCAGGCCGTGGCCAAGAAATACTTCACCGATGACACGCTGACCATTGGCGTGCTTGATCCGCAACCGCTCGACGGCAAACCGCGCCGTCCTGCCGTTGCTGTTCGCCACTAAGCACCATTAAACCAGAATCCGGTACTAGAAAATGACCCTAAAAAAGCTGTTGACCGTAGCAATCACCCTGCTCATCGCGCAAAGCGCGCTGGCCGGGGTAAAGATTGAACATTGGGTGTCGCCTTCTGGCGCCCGGGTTTATTTCATTGAAAGTCGCGTCCTGCCGATGCTCGATGTGCAAGTTGATTTCGCTGCTGGTTCGATGTTCGACCCAACCGGCAAATCCGGCCTCGCCGCGCTGACTCGGGGCGAGCTTGATCTTGGCGCCGCTGGCCGCGATGAAACCGCCATTGCCGAACAACTCGCCGACATCGGCGCAAACCTCGGCGGCGGTGCTGATACCGACCGCGCCAGCGTTGCCCTGCGCACGCTGTCGGCCAAGGACAAGCGTGAGCCAGCGCTGGAGATTCTCCGCGACGTATTGCACAAACCCTTGTTCGATGCCGCCATTTTTGAGCGGGAAAAGGCACGTACCATCGCTGGGCTGAAAGAAGCAATGACCCGCCCCGACAGCATCGCCGGCAAGGCTTTCTGGGTCGCTATGTACCCCAGCCATCCTTACGGGCAGCAAGCTTCACCGGAAAGCGTTGCGGCGCTGAGTCGTGACGATTTGGCGGCCTTCCATTCGCGCTACTACGTGGCGGCCAATGCCAGCATTACGCTGGTTGGTGATATTTCACGGGGCGAAGCTGAAAACATCGCCGAATCAATCGCGCTTGGCTTGCCCAAGGGGGAAGCCGCCAGCCTGCCGCCAGCCCCTGCGCCGCCAAAGGGTAGCGTCACCAAGCTGCCGCACCCGGCCAGCCAGGCGCATATCTATATTGGTCTGCCGGCGATCGAACGTGGCAACCCGGACTATTTCCCCTTGCTCGTCGGCAACTACACGTTGGGCGGCGGTGGTTTTGTCTCGCGGCTGATGAAAGAAGTCCGTGATAAACGTGGCTACGCCTATAGCGTGTATAGCTACTTTGCCCCGCTGAAGCAGACCGGGCCTTTCCAGATCGGTCTGCAAACCAAGCGTTCGCAAGCCAAGGATGCAATCAAGGTGGCGCGCGACGTACTCGGTGGCTACCTCAAGGAAGGTCCAAGCGAGGAAGAATTGACCGCCGCCAAGGCCAACCTGACCGGCAGCTTCCCGCTTCGTCTGGACAGCAACAAGAAGCTGCTTGATAACACGGCGGCGATTGGTTTTTACGGCTTGCCGCTCGATTACCTCGACCAATATCAGGCCAAAGTGCAGGCGGTTACGGCTGATGAGATCAAACAGGCCTTTGCCCGTCGGGTTCGACCGGCTGACTTGATTACTGTGACGGTCGCCGCAGATTGAACTCGGTGCGCATCATCGGTGGCGCCTGGCGCCGCCGCGTCCTGAAGTTTTCCGATAGCGAGGGGTTACGGCCGACGCCGGATCGCGTTCGCGAAACCTTGTTCAACTGGCTCGGGCAGGAACTCGATGGCTGGCATTGCCTTGATCTTTTCGCCGGCAGCGGCGCGCTTGGTTTCGAGGCCGCTTCGCGGGGCGCGGCGCGGGTCGTGATGATCGAAGAAACGCCGCGCGTTATCGCCGCATTGCGCGAAAACGCCGAAATGTTGGAAAATCCGCCGCAAATTGAGATCATTCGCCGGGATGCGCTACAATATTTGGCTTCGACAAAAGCCAAGTTCGACCTGATCTTCCTCGATCCACCCTACAACAAAGGCTGGATTCCTCGCCTGGAGCCACTCCTTCCTGGCGTTTTGAACGAAGATGCTGTGGTCTACGTCGAGGCGGAGCAAAAAATAGAATCGCTCGGCGAGTGGCACACTGTGCGTCACGGCCGGGCGGGCGAAGTCCACTTTCACTTATTGCGGCGGCAGACGGCTTGAAAAAACTTGATCATCGCGTAGCAATCTACCCGGGCACTTTTGATCCGATCACCCTCGGTCACGAAGACTTGGTGCGGCGGGCGGCCAGCCTGTTTGATAAACTGATTTTGGCGATTGCTGAAAGCCCATCGAAGCAGCCGCGCTTTTCGCTGGCCGACCGTGTTGCGATGGCGCAGGAAATCCTTGCTGACGTCAAAAATGTCGAAATTGTCGGCTTCAATACCCTGCTCATGGATTTTGTGCACGAAAAGGGTGCCAAGGTCGTCGTGCGCGGTTTGCGCGCCATTTCGGACTTTGAGTACGAATTTCAGATGGCCGGTATGAACCGAAGCGTCTATCCCGAGGTCGAAACTGTGTTTCTGACACCGGGCGAGCAATACATGTTTATCTCCGCTACCATGGTGCGCGAAATTGCACGCCTCGGTGGCGATGTCAGTAAATTTGTTCAACCTTGTGTCCAAAAGCGCCTGCGGGCGACAACAACTTCAGTAAATTGAGAGAGGAAGTACAGCTATGTCTCTGATCATCACCGACGAGTGCATCAACTGCGACGTGTGCGAACCGGAATGCCCGAACGAGGCAATCTCCCAGGGCGAAGAAATCTATGTCATCGACCCTAACAAGTGCACCGAATGCGTCGGTCACTACGATGAGCCGCAATGTGTTCAGGTCTGTCCGGTCGATTGCATCCCGAAAGATGCCAGCAATGTCGAAACCGAAGATCTGCTTTGGGTCAAGTACGAAAAACTCACCGGCAACAAGCGCCCCTGAGCTTTTCCCGCCCCGCAAAAAACCCGCGGCAGTCGCGGGTTTTTTGTTGCCTGATTTCTGGCTTAAAGATGTCTTGAGCCCGCATTAGTCCTTTTTTGATCACTGCCATTGAAGTGATTTCGCACTTGCGCAGAACCCATTAATTAGCTCATCAGGGTTTGCCGAGCTAAGTGACAGGCTCGTTATCGAGTAGTCGCTCGCATTCAGTCATCAACGATTCGGCGATCTCGGAATGGTAGTTCGGGTCGAGCGACTCAGTCATTTCGTGAGCGGTGTACAGTCCCGCTTCCCGGCTCAGGGTGGCGGCAATCTGCCGGGCCAATTGATCACTCAATGCCGATAAATGTCGGCGCTCATTGATCGCCAGTCGGCGTTTTGATCGCGCCAGCCAGTCGGCGGCAAGTGTTGCGCCCTGGGCTTCGCTAAGCCATTGCTCGTGTTCGTAATAAGCCGTCAAACGCTCGGCGGCGAGGGCAAAGATCAAGGCGATGCGTGTCCCGCGATCCGTCTCTGGCAAATCGGCTGTTTTCTCCCAACTCATGCTTACTTCCTTGAATTCAGCAATATGTGAATTTTGTCACTGCTGCGATTTTGATCTGACCATAAAGTAAGGGCACGGTTTAAACACTTGTTTTTGCCGCTTGGCTGGATGAGGTGCGCGTGAGGTGTGGAATGAATGGCCCGAATAATAAACGGAGTTTCGATGATCGGCGTGATCGGGAGGTCGGTCCGCCGAATGGTTGGCGCGAGCGTCGGCGTTCGGTTGAGCGGCGTATGCCGGAGGTTCGCGAGGTGCCATTTTCCGACTGGCTGGCCCAGTTTCGTGGCTATCTGGCGAAATCAACCTAAGAAGAGTGATCGGCCAACCAAAAGTCAGGCAATAAAAAGTCAGGCAATAAAAAGGCCCCATAGTGCAAATGGGGCCTTTTTATTGCCGAGACAGGTGTGAAGTACTTATTGCTCTTTCTCGTAGATTACGTCGGCGCGACGGTTTTCACTCCAGGACTCCTCGTCGTGGCCTTTCAACTTCGGTCGCGCTTCACCCAGTGTTTTCAGGCTAATCTGTTTTTCCGGCGCCCCATGGCTGACCATCGCTTGCCGTACATTTTCGGCGCGCTTCAGGCCGAGCCGGGCGTTGTAATCGGCCGAGCCGCGTTCGTCGGCATTGCCATCAATGCGCAAGCGGGATTGCGGATTGGCAGCCAGATAGCGGGCGTGTGACTGTAGCGCCAGATCAAATTCGCTGCGTACAGCGGCACTGTTGAGGTCGAAGTAAACACTCCGTTGCATCCGCAAGCCGGCGTGGTCCATCTTGATGCCGGTGTCAGTTGCTGGTTTAGATGCCGCTGTTGCCAATGCTGATGCCGGTAGCGGTGCCGCTGTTACAGCCGGGCCGTTCACCGTGGCCGGTTGGGGGGCTTGTAATTCGGCTGATGTTGCTTGTCCCAACAGGCTGGGGTTCACCTTTAGCGGGCCGCTTTGCGAAATGTTCTTGCTGGGCGGGATGTCGCGGGTTGAAGCGCAGGCGGCAAGCAGGGCAGAAAGCAGGAGAGTGGCTGGCAGGGAGGCGCGCATCTTGGTTTTCGGCAGCAAGGAGAATGTCGCATGATAGCCGCTTGAGTGATTGCCGAACAGCGCTGGATGGGACATTGCAGTGTCATTCAAGCAAGTCTTTAGTCTAAATCGAAATAAACAAATTCAAATTTTGTCTTTGTTGTTATAAAAGCGTCGGATAAATTGCGCCCTGTTATCGAACGAGGTGAACCATGTCCCAATTCCGCAATTCGCTTTCTGGTCTACTCCTGTCCTTGGTGGCTAGCGCGGCCATGGCCGACGTGACGCTGCTCAATGCGTCCTACGATGTGGCGCGTGATGTCTATAAAGATTTCAACCCGATGTTCCAGAAACACTGGAAACAGAAGACGGGCGAGACCATTGAGCTGAAACAATCGCACGGTGGCTCGACTAAACAGGTGCGGGCGGTGGCCGATGGGCTGGAGGCTGATGTGGTGACGATGAATCAGTCAAACGACATCGAGTTTCTCGCTGAAAAAGGCCTTGTGGCGAAAGACTGGGCAAAAAAATTCCCGAATAATGCTTCGCCCTATACCTCGACGATGGTGTTCATCGTGCGCAAAGGCAACCCGAAGGCGATCAAGGATTGGAACGATTTGGCGGCGAGCGGTATGCAAGTGATTATTCCGCACCCAAAAAACACCGGCAATGGCCGCAATAGTTACCTCTCGGCTTGGGCCTGGGCGCTCAAGCAGCCGGCTGGCAGCGATAAATCGGCGCAGGAGTTCGTCGCCAAACTGGTCAAAAATGCGCCATTGTTTGCCGCTGGCGGCCGTGATGCGACGACTACTTTCATGCAGCGCAAGATGGGCGATGTGTTGATTACCTTTGAGTCCGAGGCCGAGATGATCGCCAAGGAATTCGGCAAGGGTGAGTTTGAGGTGGTTTATCCCAGCCTGACCATGCAGACTGAATTCCCGGTCGCCATTATCGATAAAGTGGTCGATAAGAAAGGGACGCGCAAGCAGGCGCAGGCTTATCTCGATTACTTGTGGTCGAAGGAAGGCCAGGAGAATGCGGCGCAGAATTACCTGCGGCCGCGTGATGCCGAGTTGCTGAAGAAGTACGCCGCATTTTTCCCGCCGGTGAAGACGTTTACCGTGGAAGAGGTGTTTGGCGGTGCCAACAAGGCGTTCGCCACTCACTTCAAGGATGGCGGCAGCTTCGACCAGATTTATCAAAGTAAATAAATGGCGACAAAAACGCATCGCGTGTTGCCCGGCTTCGGCCTGGCGCTGGGCTACACGCTGGTTTATCTCTCGATCCTGATCCTGCTGCCTTTGGGCGGCATGATATTGAAGGCGTCGGAGCTCGGTTTCTGGGCGATTATCGATATTGCGCTGGGCGAACGCTCGCTGGCCGCCTTTCGTGTCACCTTTGGCGCCTCCTTGCTGGCGGCTGCGGTCAACGCTTTTTTTGGCCTGATTGTGGCGTGGATACTGGTGCGCTATTCCTTCCCCGGCAAGCGCTTCGTCGATGCGCTGGTTGATCTGCCCTTTGCCTTGCCGACTGCCGTGGCCGGTATTACGCTGGCGACCTTGTATGCCGGTAACGGCTGGCTCGGGCAATACATCGAACCGCTCGGTTTCAAGATTGCCTACACGCCATCGGGCATCGTCGTGGCGCTGATCTTCATTACGCTGCCCTTCGTCGTTCGCACGCTGCAGCCGGTGATCGAGGATATCGAAACCGAGGTGGAGGAAGCGGCAGCCACCTTGGGTGCTTCCCGTTGGCAGACCTTCATCAAAGTGATTTTCCCAGCCATTTCGCCGGCCTTGTTGACCGGGTTTGCACTGGCCTTTTCGCGGGCCCTCGGTGAATACGGTTCGGTGATTTTCATCGCCGGCAACCTGCCGCTGATTTCCGAAATTACGCCATTGCTGATCATCTCCAAGCTCGAGCAATACGATGTGCTGGGGGCGACGGCGCTGGCCGTCGTCATGCTGGCGCTGTCCTTCGTTTTGCTGCTGGCGGTCAATGTGCTGCAATGGTGGACGGCGAATCGCCATAAAAACAGCGAGCCGCTCGAAGTGGTGGCAGCGCGCGCTAGCGGGGTGGCGGCATGAAATCAACTCGCGCCACACAAGAGCCGCGCTGGGTACGCTATACGCTGCTCACCATTGGCCTGGGCTTTTTGTTTTTCTTTCTGGCGCTGCCTCTGGTGGCGGTGTTTGCCGAAGCGCTGGCGCAAGGCGTGCCAATCTATCTGGAAGCTTTGAAAGAACCGGAAACCGGCTCAGCAATCTGGTTGACCGTCGTCATCGCACTCGCCGTGCTGCCCTTCAATATTGTCTTTGGCGTCGCGGCCGCCTGGTCGATTGCCAAGTTCGAATTTCGTGGCAAGGCGCTGCTCATTACCTTGATCGATCTGCCCTTCGCGGTCAGCCCGGTTGTTGCCGGCCTGGTTTTTATTCTGCTCTTTGGGGCGCAAGGGACTTTCGGGCCGTGGCTGGCGGAGCACGACATTAGGATCATCTTTGCGGTACCGGGGATGATCATCGCCACCCTGTTCATTACCTTCCCTTTCATCGCCCGCGAACTGATTCCGCTGATGCAGGCGCAGGGCAAGGAGGAGGAAGAGGCGGCGGTGTCCTTGGGTGCTTCGGGATGGCAAATGTTCCGCCGGGTGACGCTACCCAACATCAAATGGGGCCTACTGTACGGGGTGATTCTGTCGAATGCCCGGGCGATGGGGGAGTTTGGCGCGGTGTCAGTGGTTTCCGGCCACATTCGTGGCGAAACCAACACCCTGCCGCTGCACGTCGAAATCCTCTACAACGAATACAACGCGATTGGTGCCTTCGCCGCCGCGTCCATCCTCGCCTTGCTGGCGCTGGTGACACTGGTCGCCAAGACCATCGTCGAGTGGCGGATGAAGAAGGAAACCGACATGTTGAATACCGTATTAGCCCCCGAGAAAACCTGATGAGTATCGAAATCCGCAATATCTCCAAGCGCTTCGGCAATTTTGTCGCGCTCGACAACATCAATCTCAACATCCCGACCGGCGAACTGGTCGCCCTGCTCGGGCCGTCCGGCTGCGGCAAGACGACACTGTTGCGCATCATCGCCGGCATGGAAAGCCCGGATGCTGGCGAAATCATGTTCTCAGGCGCCGAGGCGACGCACCTGCACGCCCGCGAGCGCGAGGTTGGCTTTGTCTTCCAACATTACGCCCTGTTCCGCCACATGACGGTGTTTGAAAATGTCGCTTTTGGCCTGCGCGTCAAGCCGCGTAAGGAACGACCAAGCGATGCGGAAATCAAGCGCCGGGTGATGGAATTACTCGGTCTAGTGCAGCTTGACTGGCTGGCCGATCGATATCCCTCGCAGCTTTCTGGCGGTCAGCGGCAGCGCATTGCGCTGGCTCGGGCACTGGCCGTTGAGCCAAAAGTGCTGTTGCTTGACGAGCCCTTCGGCGCACTCGATACCAAGGTGCGCAAGGAACTGCGCCGCTGGTTGCGCCATTTGCACGACGACATGCACATCTCCAGCGTCTTCGTGACGCACGATCAGGAAGAGGCGCTGGAAGTGGCCGACCGGGTGGTGGTAATGAACCATGGCCGGATCGAGCAAATCGGTACGCCGGACGAGGTTTATTCCAACCCGGCCTCGCCCTTCGTTTATCAATTTCTCGGCAACGTCAATGTCTTTCACAGCCGCGTGCACGGCGGTTATGCCGAGGTTGAGCGCAACGGTGAGGTGGCCGAAAAAGCGACGGCTTTCGTCCGCCCACACGACATTGATATTGCCCAC
>Ga0136636_10001366_pt1 | contig 14150 bp, 16 predicted proteins | sample AntDrymUQ8522106_2_FD_104653 | JGI IMG/M metagenome (GOLD analysis project Ga0136636, IMG submission 104653) | Polar desert sand microbial communities from Dry Valleys, Antarctica - metaG UQ852 (21.06) | ecosystem: Environmental > Terrestrial > Soil > Desert | place: Antarctica: Dry Valley... | reverse complement strand
TTCGATCAGAACTGCGGTCTGAATGGTCATGTGCAACGAACCAACGATGCGCGCACCCTTCAGCGGCTGTGAAGCGCCAAATTCTTCACGCAACGCCATTAGGCCAGGCATTTCGGTTTCGGCAATATTGATTTCTTTACGGCCAAAATCGGCCTCGCCGATATCGGCAATGACATAATCGTTGAAAGCCACAGGCTTATTCTCCGGGAGGTTCTAGATGCTCCCGGCCTTAGCTTCGGATTTCGCCAAAATCAAATATAAAGATTGCTTTATATGTATACTTCTTTTGCTATGGCCGGGTTGCCATCCGGCTTGGGCAAGTTGCACCACTCCATGACTGACCCGTAACGGTGACATCTGCAACTGCAGCCATTGTCATGACACCGTGTGCTTCGGTAGAAAGCCTGTTCGCCAACTCTTTCAACTGTCCACAATTCATCACCTTGTGCCCGGTGCCGTAGCTATTGGCGTAACCAATCGACATTCGGTCCAACGCACCTTCTGCCCCGCGCGCACCATAGGTTGCCGAAAGGTGGTTTCGCAGTTCTGCGTTTTGCGCGCCAATCAGGCTATTATGCTTGGCAACGAAGCGGTTATAATGTGGCAGGAAGTTATCGGGTGTATTCCGGCACCGCAAAGCAGTAACCATCAGCATAGTGTTGAGATGTTTGATCTTGGCGGCATCTTGCGCTGCGTTCGTCCAGCATGCCTGCGCAGGTTGAACCGATGCCGCAATCAGCATCGCTGCCAACACAGTTTTCCCGTAAAATTTTCCCATTTCAACAACCCCCGTTTTAATATTTCCCTGAGCAAAATATTGACGATTCTGATTACGAAATTTTTAACAACGAAAGTAAAACAACGTTTACCAAGATAATGGGAACGTTTGGCATGTCAGCGGCCTCAGAAATTGGGCTATCCAACAACGCCCACTTGACTTGGCAAAGCCGGTCACGGATGAAGCATTCAAATTTTATCTCAGAAAAGGAATTTTCAAATGAGCATCTCTGTTGGCGACAAAATCCCTGATGTTAAGCTGGTCAAGGCAACTGCCGAAGGCCCGCAGCCTGTTCAGTCCGCGGAATACTTCGCTGGACGCCGTGTTGCCTTGTTCTCCGTACCTGGTGCATTTACCCCGACATGCTCCGCACGCCATTTGCCCGGTTTCGTTGAAAAGTCCGACGAACTCGCTGCAAAAGGCATTGACGAGATCGCTTGCACGGCTGTGAACGACGCGTTTGTATTAGGCGCTTGGAACAAGGCGGGCGGCTCAGACGCCATCACTATGCTCGCAGACGGAAACGGAGATTTCGCTGCTGCGCTTGGTCTGGAAATGGACGGTAGCGCATTTGGAATGGGCAAACGCGGCCAGCGCTTCTCGCTTGTTGTCAACGATGGCATCGTTGAACAAGTCAATGTAGAAGCGCCGGGTGATTTCAACGTCAGCTCAGCGGAATATATGCTCGGACAACTCTAATCCTTGGTTAGGCCTGTGCAAGCCGCATCTGAAGGGAGGGGTAACCCTCCCTTTTTTGTTGCCAAATCGGGAAAATTCGGTGAAGCGTGATTATGCCTAGTCAACACGCTCAAAACATCATTAATCAACTCGTTACCGAATATGAAGCTTCGGTAAAACGGCTTCAATCTGCGCTTGCAGCTTATTTGAAGGACCGGGTTCCCCCTTCCGCAGATCAACGCGCAAGCAACGATTTCTGCTATCCAGAACTCACTATCACTTACGCTGGCAAAACGCGCGAGACCAAATCCAACCTCGCCTTCGGCAAATTGGAGAAGATCGGCACGTTCCGGACAACCTTTACAAAGCCCGACCTTTTTGCCGAATATATTGGCGAGCAGCTTGATCTTTTGAACGAGCAATATGAGCTCGAAATATCGGTTGGACGCAGTAGCCAAGAAATCCCCTTTCCTTATGTTCTTGATGGATCTGCCGATCTGGAATTGGGAAGTGTCAGCCCCACAGAGTTGGCGCGCTATTTCCCGACAACTGAGCTGGCCGATATTGGCGACGAAATTGCCGACGGCCTTTTGCGAATAAAGGGCAACAGCCATTCGCCACTCGCCTTGTTTGACGGTCTCCGCACCGACTTTTCGCTGGCCCGTTTGCGCCATTACACAGGCGCACCTGCCGAGCATGTGCAGCATTATATATTGTTCACCAACTACCACCGATATGTCGACGAATTTGTCAGCTGGGCCTGCAAGCAAGTCGGCAATGGTCGCTATACGGCTCTTTCGGGCGCAGGCGGCCTGTATGTGGACAAACCGACAGACAACGCAGCGCAACTTGTGGCCGACAGCACATGGCGTCGGCACCAGATGCCGGCTTACCATTTGATTGCGCCAGACAGGTCGGGCATTACCTTAGTCAATATTGGCGTGGGTCCATCCAATGCTAAAACCATTTGCGACCATTTGGCGGTGATGCGGCCAGAGGCGTGGTTGATGATCGGCCATTGCGGTGGCCTTCGTGAGACTCAGCGAATTGGCGATTATGTTCTCGCCCACGCCTATTTGCGCGACGATCATATCCTGGACGAAGTTCTGCCGCCTGAAATTCCCATCCCGCCAATTGCCGAAGTGCAGCAAGCATTGGCGAGTGCAGCCGAAGATGTTTCAGGCACGAGCGGTGCTGACCTTAAACGCCGGATGCGGACTGGAACCGTTGTCACCACTGATGACCGGAACTGGGAGCTGCGCTATTCGGCGTCCGCACTTCGCTTCTCGCAAAGCCGAGCGATCGCCATCGATATGGAGTCAGCGACGATCGCAGCGCAGGGCTATCGTTTCCGCGTGCCTTATGGTACGTTATTATGTGTTTCAGACAAACCGCTGCATGGCGAAATCAAGCTGCCCGGCCAAGCAAACCGGTTTTATGAAGAGGCGATTGCCGCGCATTTACAAATCGGCATTCAGACATGCGAGCTGCTTCGCGAGGCTGGCAATAGCCTACATAGCCGCAAGCTGCGCGCATTCAACGAACCGCCCTTTAGGTAAGCACGCAGGAACGAAACCGACGCCAAACGATTATTATCATTGCATTACAACCCAAGGAGGAACGGCCCATGCCGAAAAAGCCCACAGAAACTGGAACGTTCGATAAGGTTTTGAACAAATTGCGTGATTTAGCCGATGGCCTGACCGGCAGTGCGCGATCAGCCGCTGAGTCTGCGTCGACCACTGCCAAATCCGCTGTAGATTCCGCATCGAGTGCTGCCGCTACCGCTGGATCCGCGATTAAGGAAAATCCAGGCAAGACGGCGGCTGTTGCAGGCGCTGTCATCGCGACTGCGGCCGCTGCAGTTGCCGGTAAAAAAGTATATGACCGCAAAACGGCCAGCAGCACAAAGACTGCTGCGAAAAAGCCAGCGGCCAAAAAGCCCGTAACGAAGAAGCCTGTCGCAAAGAAACCAGCAGCCAAGCCTGCTGCTGCGCCTGCCACAACTGCAAAAGCTGCGACGCGGGCCAAGCCCGCTGCGAAGAAGGCGGCACCTGCGAAACCTGCACCTAAGCCAACCTCTTAAATTTCGAATTTATTATGGCCCCGCCCGATCAGGCGGGGCCATTTTTATTTACCAACCCTTTTTTGCGCCCTTATTTTGCGCCTTCAGCCACGTCATTAGTGGCGCAAAATATTCAAGCATTGGCTTGCCTGACATCTCACGTGTTCCGGTAAAGGCCTGCAATGCATCTGGCCAAGGCTTCGATGCCCCCATTTCCAGCATGGCATTCAAACGTGTTCCGACTTCCTTGTTGCCGTAGAACGAACAACGGTGGAGCGGCCCCTTCCAGCCCGAAATATCGCAAGCTGCCTTGTAGAATTGGAATTGCAAAATGCGGGCTAAAAAATAGCGCGTGTACGGAGTATTGCCGGGGATATGATATTTGGCGCCTGCGTCAAAGCGGTCTGCGGGTCGCTCAACGGGTGGCACGATGCCCTGATATTGCAGGCGCAAATCGGTCCAGCCCTTGTTGTAATTGGCAGGCGTGATTGAACCGTTGAATACGCCCCAACGCCATTTGTCGATCAGCAAACCAAAGGGCAGAAACGCCACCTTGTCCATCGCTTGGCGAAGCAACAAACCGTTGTCCTTGTCCGCGCCCGGAACCTTTGCCGGATCAAGCAAACCAATCTGAACGAGATAATTTGGCGTAATCGACAACGCAATTGCGTCGCCAATCGCTTCATGGAAGCCATCATTGGCGCCATTCAGATAAAGATAAGGCTGCTTGTTATAGGCACGCTGATAATAATTATGCCCCAGCTCATGGTGGATGGTCACAAAGTCATCAGTGTTGACCTTGATGCACATCTTGATGCGTAGATCGTCGACATTGTCGACATTCCACGCGGAGGCATGGCAAACAACTTCACGGTCGGCAGGCTTGATGAATTGCGCACGATCCCAAAAGGTTTTGGGCAGTGGTGCAAAGCCGAGCGAGGAGAAAAAGCCTTCGCCCACTTTCACCATGTCTTTTTCAGCCTTGCCACGGATTGCGCTGAAATCCGCCATGTCAGTTTGCTTATAACCCTTGGCGACCAAAAGCTCGCCAATGTCATATCCGATATCGCCTGACCCAGCCGGCGCTACCACATCATAGATGTTGCCCCATTCTTGTGCCCACATATTGCCAAGCAAATCTGCGCGGATTGGACCGGTTTTGGATTGGACGGTATCGCCATATTTCTTGTTCAACTGTGTGCGCACATAGGTGTGGAGCTCGTCATAGAGCGGCTTTACCTCAAGCCATAATTTGTCCGTCAGCTTGGCAAAATCGTCCGCTGGAATGTCGTAGCCTGACCGCCACATCGCACCGACATCAGCATAGCCAAGTTCGGTGGCGCCCTTATTGGCGATTTCCACCATCCGCGTGTAATCCGGCCCCATCGGCGCGCCGACATTGTCGTGCCAGCTAACCCACATTTCCTTTAGCTCATCGGGATTACGGTTTGATCCCATCTCGGCCTCAATATCCGAACCGTTGATTTCCTTGCCGCGCAACGTCCCACGGCCTTTGCCATAAGCGGACTGCAATTTGGTCGAGATGGTCGCGAGTTCAGCCGCTGCGCCGGGCGTTGTTGGCGCAGGCAACACGATGCCACCGCGTAGGATATCCAACTTGCGCTTTGTGTCATACGACAGGCCCGGAAGCGCCTGATATTTGGCGGCTTCAAGCGCGTAACCGACAGACTTTTCCGTTCCGATTTCGCCATAGCGTGCCGCGATGGCGTCGGTGTCGTCAGTCAGGTAGGTGGAGTTAATCCAGGCGACACGGCCACCTTCGATGGAGAAATCAAACAAATCCTTCTCGGCGCGGGCTACAAATGCATCAGCATCTGCAGCAGTGTGGGCGGCAGTCGTTGCCGGAGCGTCTTGCGCGTAAGCGACATTCGAGACGGACAGAGTGGCGCAGGCCAAAGCGGCAATGGATACAAGGTTTTTCATATTGGGTTCCTGGCAAATTTTATGACGTGATGGTGAAACTTTCGGTCAGCCCAGTCAACCCATGCGGCGAGTCATTCGTCGAATGGCCAAGCCGACGAGAACGCCAAGAAACGTCACCAAAAAAAGAACCATTTTTATGGGCCGAGCGGTCGCAGCAATGCTTGCGAGCCTATCTTCACCGCCGGTGACTGCTGCCTGGATAAGTTGGCTTATGGTTTCGGCATAATCGGTAATGGCAAAACCTACAGCGGCGAACATGACGATCTTGCCGAGCCTCGCCAGCATCGCATGTGAGGACAACCCAAACATCCGCCCGCCGGCAAAAGCGCCCCATGCGTAAACACCGATAAATATGAGATCCAACTCCATGCTGTAGATCGCGAGGTCCATCACGCCCGCCGCCATCCAGCTTGCATGGATGGATTCAACGCGGGCCGCATTACCCGCTGCTTGATGGTCGCTAATACCCAACAGCGACATGTCAGTGACCAACCAGACGTTTAATATGATTTGAGCAGCTAGCAGCAAAATGCCCAACAGCCAGAACGTCCAGAAACGCCTCTCCAGAGCAGATTCTCTGCTCATGGCCACGTAAGCACCAAAGAGGCCGCCAACGCCCCCGAAAGGGCATCCTCGCGCGTGAGGTGATAGGTTGTGTAGTCATGCACCCTCCCGCCGTGTTCGCGTTGATGCTCAATCACTAGCTTGCCGCCCAATCTTTCGACCGCAGTGCGCGACCGGAAGTTCGTTGCACCGACCTGAAACACAACTATTCGAACGAACTGGAAGATATGTCGGAGCATTAACGCCTTCACTTCGCGGTTGGTGCCAGTGCGCCAATAGACGGTCGCGAAGAACGTCCAGCCAATTTCGATTTCTTCGGTCACCGGATCGTAACAGGCAAAACGCGTACTACCGATGACGTCGTTCGTCGCTTTGTCCAAAATGGCAAAGGCCCCGCGCGACGCGATGGCGTCTGCAAAGAATCCGTCAAACACGTCCCTTTTATACCGATCGCGAAAGGGATGCATCGCCCATATTTCGGGGTCCGAAGCCACAGCATACAACGCATCATAATCGCGCGCCAATAACGGGCGCAGCATCACGCGCTCGCCAGTCAAAACCGGCTGAATGTCGAACGGCGGAACATTCACCAGAGGTCGCCAGTCAAAGCCTCAACAAAGGCTTGCCCAAGCTCTGGCTTGATCACTGCGCTCATATGATTGCCCGGCACCGTAAACAGCTTTCCACGCTGCAAAAGCGCCGCGAGTTCGGCGGCAGAGCCATTGTCATCATCCTGTTCCCCGCATACCACTCCGACCGGAAGCGTCCATGCAGCGATCTCCTCATTATGGGTGTCGACAAAGGTATCCAAGATATGCCGCAACGCCGCAGGGTCGCCGCCAGTGGTTTTGAGAAAAGCTTCCGCCATCCACGCGGACGTGCCCTTTGCATGATGCCCCAGATTGTCGAAAACATGACGGAAATGCGCGCCACGATTTCCGGTTTGCGTTAGGCCTTCAAGCCCCATCCCCGATATAACGGCCCTGCCTGGCTGCGCGCCACGCGCCAGCATCCGCGACACAGTCCGTCCGCCGAGCGAATATCCGCCAAGGTCATAATCCGTGATACTTAAATGCGCGAGCAATGCGAACTGGTCATCGGCCAAGATATCGCGCGGATAATGCGCAGGGTCATGGGGCTTATCGCTCAAGCCATGCGCGCGCAGGTCGGGCATGATAACGCGGAATCCGGCATTTGCCAGCGCCGCCGCGTGGCCGTATTTGATCCAATTGGTATCCGCTTCTGACATGAATCCATGGAGGAGCACCAAAGGGCGTCCTTGTCCCATTTCCCGCCATGCGATTTTGACGCCGTCGATGGCCTGAAAACTGTCGCCTGTAATCATCAGTTGGCTCTTCGCTAATGTGAAATTTACGGCCTGCTACTGCCATGCGCATTTCCATCAGGAAAGTTTTTTCGATATTGTGCCATGATCTTAGAGATTCTTGCATATATTAAGCATAGCTATTATATTGACGACATGAGCGATGATATTGGTTTCCTGCTGGGTGACGCTGCACGCCTGCTTCGGCGTTCGTTTGACGAAAGGGCGCGAGTCATGGGTGTGACGCGCCCCCAATGGCGCGTGCTTGCTTTGCTAAAACGCTTTGACGGAAGCACACAGGTGACGGTGGCGGACATGCTTGATGTGGAACCAATCACGCTCGGCAGAATGATTGACCGATTGCAAGATGCCGGCCTCGTGGAGCGCAGGGCAGACCCTGCAGACCGCCGCACATGGCGCCTTCATCTTACGCCAGAAGGCGAACAAAAGATTGAGGCCTTGCGCCCAACCGCCCTTGCGTTGTTTGATGACGCGTTGGCCGGATTGGATGCAGCCCAACGTGTAGAGCTGGAAGCCATGTTGAATATTGTTCGTGCAAATTTGACCCGTAAACCGCTTGAGGTGTCACATGGCTGAGGCTGACCCACAAATTGATGTCCAGCCCCCTACTTCCTCCAAGCCACATCGTTTCGTGCGTCTGGCGCTGATCGGTTCTGTTCCGTTGCTGCTAGTGGGCGGAGCTACTGCATATTACATCGCCAACGACCATTATGTTTCGACGGACAACGCCTATGTTCAACAAGACAAGGTTTCAATTTCCGCCGAGGTAGGCGGTCGCATCGTCGATGTCGCTGTCCATGAGAATGACGTTGTCAACGAGGGTGATCTGTTGTTCCGGATCGACCCTGCACCCTATCGCATTGCCATCGAACAGGCCGACGCAGCCATTGCCGCTGCACAAGTTCGGGTTTCGTCGCTTCAAACAGAATATCAGACCACTGGGGTTGATATTGACAGTGCGAGGGAGGATGTTGCTTTTTATGAAAAGGAATATGAGCGGCAATCCTCGCTGATGCAGGATGGCTTTACCACGCGCGCGCGATTACAAGCTGCCGAGCATGCACTGTCCGATGCCCGCAGCCGTGTCGCCTCGGCGGAGGCGGACGCCAATAAGGCACGCGCGGCCCTCGCCACGGGATCAGCCGCCCCCGGCATAAATCCCGCAATCAAGGCAGGACAAGCGCAGCGTCAACAGGCCGCACTGAACCTCTCGCGGACGGAAGTCCGCGCGCCTGTTGCTGGCGTCGTCAGCCAGGCCGACCGCCTTCAACCCGGCCAGATGATGGTTCAGGGCCTGCCCGGCCTGACCATCGTCGCCAGCAACAAAAGTTGGATTGAAGCCAATTTCAAGGAAACCGACCTTGCGCATATGCGGGTCGGCCAACCTGCCGAAATAACCTTTGATGCTTATCCTGATCTAAAACTAAGCGGCAAAGTGTCGAGCATAGGCGCTGGCACGGGGTCAGAGTTTTCCGTCCTCCCCGCTCAAAACGCCAATGGCAATTGGGTGAAGGTAACTCAGCGGGTACCTGTGCGGATTTCGATTACCGGCAAGCCAAAGCGTGCGATGATTGCGGGGCTGTCGGCACATGTCCGCATCGACACCGATAAGTAATCCGCTCGACCAACCGGCCTATCCGGTCAAAAATAAGGCGCTTCTAACGCTTGCGGTCATGGGCGCGACGATCATCCAGATTCTGGATTCGACCATTGCCAATGTGGCCATACCACATATGCAAACCAGCCTTGGTGCAACGATGGATACCATCACATGGGTCCTTACCAGCTATATCGTTGCAAGCGCCGTTGCGATGCCCATAACCGGATGGCTCGCCGACCGGATTGGCTCACGCAACCTGTTTCTGGGGGCTGTTGCCGGTTTTATCCTAACATCAATGCTCTGCGGGATCGCGACCAGTCTGACGGAGATGGTTGCGTTCCGCATATTGCAAGGCGTATGCGCGGCCTTTATCGGGCCGCTGTCCCAAACGATCATGCTGGATATCAACAAGCCATCTGAGGCACCGCGCGCGATGTCGATCTGGGGCATGGGTATCATGATCGCGCCTATTTTGGGCCCCATGATCGGCGGCTGGCTGACCGAGAATTACAACTGGCGCTGGGTATTTTACATCAACTTGCCAATAGGCATTCCGACGCTGGCCATATTGTGGTGGCTTCTACCCTCCCGCCCGATTAACCGCCGTGAACTTGACCGCTTTGGCTTTGCGATGCTTGCCATCGGCCTTGCGACATTGCAGCTGCTGCTTGATCGTGGGCAACAGGAAGACTGGTTGCAAAGCTGGGAAATAATCATTGAACTGGTCATCGTGTTAGCTGCATTGTGGATGTTTGCGGTTCACCAGATGACGACGCGCCGCCCGATGTTCGAACGTCTGCTGGTCACTGACCGCAACTTCTTTATTTCACTGAACATGATGCTGCTGGTCGGCATGATGATGTTCGGCATATTCGCATTGCTGCCACCGATGCTCCAGAATCTGTATGGCTATAGCGTATACGACACTGGCGTGCTTCTTGCGCCGCGCGGTGTGGGAATATTGGTTGCGATGTTCATCGCCGCAAAATTGGGCAAAAAGGTTGATCCACGCGTTCTCATATTTAGTGGTTTCCTTATGACAGCAGCGTCAATGTGGATCATGACAAGCTGGTCCCTGAACATGGACTGGCACCTGATCGTCTACACTGGCCTGTTTCAAGGCTTTGGCATGGGTTTGGTCTTCATTCCGCTCAATGGTGTTGCATTCTCTACGCTGCCGATGCGGATGCGGACCGACGGCTCAAGCCTGCTCTATTTGTTCCGCAGTCTCGGCGGGAGCTTTGGCATATCCGTCATGACCACAATGCTTGCCCGCAATATGCAGACCAGCCACGAGGATCTGGCATCGCATGTGACAGCATCTTCAATGAATGCCGTTGACCCCTCGACTGCCGACAGGCTTGGGTCGATGGGCGAAGCGGCGTTGCAAATGGTCAATCTGGAAATCAACCGGCAGGCAGCGATGATCGCCTATCTTGATGACTTCAAACTGATGATGATCATTCTGATCGTTATCAGCCCCTTGGTGTTCTTTCTGAAGCCCGGAAAGGCCGCACCGGGGGATCAGCCTGTCATGGCCGACTGATGATTAGGGCGTGCGCGGCATTAGTCCCTTTTGCTGCATGCGCCATACCGCCATATCAATCCGGTCCTGACCGAAAAACGGTTCGCCATCGAACACTAAGGTCGGAACTCCCCAATGCCCCGCTGCCTCAAGCGCAGCTTGGTTCGCAGCGATTTCCGCGTCGAGAGCTTCTGCATCGCTAATGGCTTCGGCATCCAGCCCGGCCAAGTCTAACCCTGCGCGGGTTGCTGCGCCTGCCAAATGCTCGCCCTTGTGCCAGTTCTCCGCACCACCCCAAATCAGCCGCGATACTTCGTCGCAAAAGGCCAGGCTCTTGCCATGCCGTGCCGCCGCTTGCCCCAAACGCGTCAGGCGGAATATATGTGGCTGCTCCTCGGCGATCTTGCGTGTGCGCACATCCTGCACAATCGGGTCGGGCCTCGGTGGACCAAACGGAACGCCGTGGAACTGCGCCACACGGAACATGTCCGTGAAGGTATAACGCAACCAATTTGGGTGGCTGCGTTCAAAAAAGTCAGGTTCGCGGATCGCCAACGGATAGACCGGACGCAGATTTATCGTCAGGTCATATCCCTGCGCGAGCGCACTATATCGCCGCGTGGCAAGGTAGCTATACGGGCTGCGAAACGACCAGAATACATCGGCTTGCAGCCCCATAACTTACCCCTTTTTCAAATGCCGCCGCCCAAGCAATTCGGCAATCTGCACCGCATTCAGCGCTGCCCCCTTACGCAGGTTATCCGACACGCACCAGAAGGCAAGACCGTTGTCCACCGTCGGGTCTTCCCGCACGCGGCTGACGTAGGTGGCATCGTCACCAGCAGCCTCAACAGGCGTCGTGTAGCCGCCATCTTCACGCTTATCGATAAGCATGATGCCAGGGGATTCACGCAGGATATTCTGAGCGGTCTCAGCTGACATCTCCCGCTCATATTCGATATTTACTGCTTCGCTATGGCCAACGAATACAGGCACCCGCACGCACGTCGCGGTCAGCTTGATCTTGGGGTCGAGGATCTTCTTGACCTCAACCATCATCTTCCACTCTTCCTTGGTGTAGCCATCGTCTAGGAAGCTATCGATGTGCGGGATGACGTTGAAGGCGATTTGCTTCGTGAACTTCTTGGCGTCGGCACTGTCGCCGACAAAGATGTTGCGGCTCTGCTCAAACAGCTCGTCCATGCCCTCTTTGCCTGCGCCGGAAACAGACTGATAAGTCGATACAACAACGCGGGTGATCTTCGCATAATCGTGCAGAGGCTTGAGCGCGACGACCAACTGCGCGGTCGAACAGTTCGGGTTTGCGATGATGTTCTTGCGTTTGTAGATGTCGATTGCATCGGGGTTTACTTCGGGCACGATCAAGGGAACATCCGGATCCATCCGGAAAAGCGAGCTATTATCGATAACGACGCAACCAGCGGCAGCCGCAATTGGCGCATATTTCTGGGTTGCTTCTGAACCAATCGCGAAAATCGCCATGTCCCAGCCAGACCAGTCAAAGTTTTCGATATTCTGGATCTTCAGCATCTTGTCGGTATCGCCATATTCGATTTCGATACCCTGGCTGCGCGATGACGCCAGCACGGCAACTTCGTCGGCGGGGAAAGCGCGCTCAGCAAGAATATTGACGACTTCGCGGCCCACATTGCCTGTCGCACCTGCGACTACGATACGATAACCCATAATCAGTTCCCTCGAAGTGTATTCATTGGACATAGAAAAAGGCCGGGCTCTTTATGGGAGCCCGGCCTTTTCGAATCTGTAAGAAACGCAGCGCGGCTCCTGCCTTATTCGGCAGCCTCGGTCGTTTTAATTGGGCGTGGGTCGCGGCGTTCGGCAATACGTGCCTTCTTACCGGTCAAACCACGCAGATAGTAAAGCTTCGCACGACGCACGACGCCCTTACGGACGACCTCGTTGCTGTCGATGTTAGGGCTATACAGCGGGAATACGCGCTCAACGCCTTCACCAAACGACATTTTGCGTACGGTGAAGTTGGAGCCCATGCCCTTGTTCGAACGCGCGATGCACACGCCTTCGTAATTCTGAATACGCGTGCGCTCACCTTCGATGACCTTCACGCCCACCTTGACGGTGTCACCTGCACGGAATGCAGGAATTTTTTTGTTTTCTGACAAAGCTGCAATAGCTTCGGCTTCGAGTGTTTGGATGAGGTTCATGCCCCATTTAATCCTTATTCTTTTGTCGCACGTCAGAGGCAGGCTGAACCCGGGCGTCTTTGTAACGCCCCCAAAGGTCCGGTCTGCGTAACCGAGTATCTTCCTCTGCCCGTTGTTTCCGCCAGGCAGCTATTTTTGCATGATCCCCCGATCGCAACACTTCGGGGATCATACGCCCTTCCCAATCATTGGGCCGGGTGTAGTGCGGATATTCAAGCAATCCTTGTTCAAAGGACTCCTCGTCACCGCTGGAAGACGCGCCCATTACGCCGGGAAGCAGCCGAATGCAAGCGTCTAACAGCATCAACGCCCCGATTTCGCCACCCGACAGGACAATATCGCCCATCGAAACTTGCTCAATTTCGGGGTGGGCGTCGAAAAGCCGTTCGTCAAATCCTTCAAACCGCCCGCAAAGGACGGTAACGCCAGGGCCAGAGGCGATCTGGCGAATGCGATCTTGCGTTATAGGTTTACCGCGCGGCGTCATGGCAAGGATTGGGGCACCTGGCTGTGCTGCCACCGCATGATCAACGGCCGCAGCGAGTATGTCCGCGCGAAGCACCATCCCTGCCCCGCCGCCCGCTGGCGTATCATCCACTGTGCGATGCTTATCCGCCGCAAAGTCACGGATCTGGATAGGCGCACAAGACCACTTCCCCTCCTCAAGCGCACGACCAGCCAAGGATATTCCCAACGGACCAGGAAACATTTCAGGGTAGAGCGTCAGGATTTGTGCGTGGAAAGTCATATCACGAAAGCGGCATCAACGATTATCCGGCCTTCGGCGCCGGCACTCCATTCGGGAATGGCTTCCGCGGTCATGGGGACCATGAACTTCTTGCCGGGTTTGCCGTCAGTGGAAGGCATCTGGATTTCGAGAACATCGCTCGCGCCGAAATTATCGACAGCAACGCATGTGCCTAGGTCGGTACCATCGGTGGACGTGCATGGCAGGTTAAGCAGATCGCTGTAATAATACTCGCCTTCATCGAGGGCAGGCAAAGCCTCACGCGGTACTGTCAGCAAGGTGCTCCGCAGCTTTTCCGCTGCATTGCGATCATTGATTTCTGCAAAACGGGCAATTGCTCCGTCTTTGGTCGGGCGAAGCGATTTTACCGTCAACGTGCCGTCGTTGAAACTTTTGTAATGTTTCAAGCTGTCCAGATTATCCGCAAACAGCTTGAGACGGACTTCGCCCGTCACGCCGTGCGCACCGGAAACGGCGGCAAGCGTGACGGTATTGTCAGCCAAGGCTTAGCCCTCGGCCTTTTCTTCGGTTGCTTCTTCAGCGGCTTCTTCAACAGCAGGCGCTTCTTCGGCTACGGCTTCTGCAGGTGCAGATTCTTCAGCAACAGGTGCTTCTTCAGCGGCAGCTTCAGCAGGCGCAGCTTCTTCAGCAACAGGTGCTTCTTCAGCGGCAGCTTCAGCAGGCGCAGCTTCTTCAGCA
>Ga0136636_10001365_pt1 | contig 14154 bp, 11 predicted proteins | sample AntDrymUQ8522106_2_FD_104653 | JGI IMG/M metagenome (GOLD analysis project Ga0136636, IMG submission 104653) | Polar desert sand microbial communities from Dry Valleys, Antarctica - metaG UQ852 (21.06) | ecosystem: Environmental > Terrestrial > Soil > Desert | place: Antarctica: Dry Valley... | reverse complement strand
CCAAAAGAGTTTTGAAAATAATTCAAAAGGGTGATAATCTTTGAAATAATCATGCTTTTATTTATTTTAGAGCACAGATCAGCTTTCCCGCTTCCCATTCAGAAGCATATCAACAGCTTCGTTCAGCGAACCGGCGCGAATCACCTCTCCGGTATTCACAAAGAAGATTTCATCGGCATTTTCGATGGTATTCAGGCGGTGAGCAATGATTACGCGAGTAGTTGTCGCCGGTAATTTCTGAAGGATATTTTCAAGAATTTGTTCGGTAATGGTATCAATGTTGGCGGTTGCTTCATCGAGTATCAATAATTCGGGTTTGCGCAATACCGCACGCATAAAGGCAATCAGCTGTTTTTGGCCCAAACTGATGCCATCTCCGCTAGTCTGAACTTTCGAATCCAATCCATCATCGAAACGACCAAGTAGCGTTTCAAGTCCCGATTCTTCAATAACAGCGGCAAGTTCCTCGTTCGTTAGATCCTTATATTCCGGATTTCCATATAGAATATTATCGCGAACGGTTCCTGAAAACAGAAATGGCTCCTGCAAAATGAATCCAATTTTTTTAGTGCGCTCTTCAGGCAGGTATGAGCGAATATCTTTTCCGTCAAGCGAAATCAGGCCTTTGGTGGCGTCGTATAGGCGTGCAATGAGTGAGGCTGTTGTGGTTTTGCCTCCTCCGGTTGGTCCAACAAAAGCATAGGTTTTTCCCCGTTCAAGGTTGAAATTGACATGATGCAATACCTCTTTCCCATTGGGATATGTGAAGGAAACATTTCGGAAGGAAAGGTATGCATTTGATTTATCGACACAATGACTTGGGATTACTAATAAGTTGGTGTCGAGCGAAAGGATTTGTGAAATACGATCCCAACCTGCCATGGCAGTCTGAAAACTTGCCCAAAGTGCAGCAAGCTGACGCAAAGGGTGGTAAAAGCTGTTTATGTAGGCCAGAAATCCGATGAGCAATCCGATGGTGAATTTTCCGGTCATGATGAGGTAAATACCAAAAGCCAGTACGATGAGCTGGCCAATATTGGCTGAAAGTCCGTATACCGGAGTAAAAATATTGTTGGCCAATCCGGCGCTAACCGCTGATGAATAGTTCTTCTGATTGGCTTCGTCGAAACGTTTCCGGAAGTAATCGCGCCGGTTAAAGGCAACAATTACTTTAAAATTATTCAGGCTTTCCTGAATTTCAGCGCTCAATCCTCCCACACTTTTCAGGTTGATTGCGTTTTTATTTTTGACCCATGGCGAAATAGTCTTGGTAAATATCCAGATGACCAATGCCGGTAAAAGCGCAGCTGCTCCCAATTCAGGATTTATACTCAGCAGAAAAATTCCTGCTCCAAACATGGTGAAGATGGCGCTGATAAACTGCATCAGCGATTGTGAGAAAAACTGGTTTAGTTTGTCGGTATCGTTGTTGATGCGCGAAATAAGATCGCCCGCCTTGTTCTGGTTGAAAAAATCGACCGGCAAAATCTGTAATTTATTAAACACCGCATTACGCAAACTGTATAACATGCGCTGTCCGACACCACCCATCATCGTAATCTGCAGATAATTGGTGACAAAAACAGTGATGTACAATCCAAGTAAAATTGCAGAGAACATGATCACGCCCTGATATTGCTTCGATTGGATGTAGGTATCAATGGTGTGCCCGATCAGAAAAGGCGCCAGCAAACTCAATCCGGCATTGATTAGGATGATTATCATAGCCACAATGAGCGTGCGCTTTTCTTCCCGAATCAATTCAATCAGCTTCCGGAGCGATGCCAGTGTCGATTTTTTTTGCTCTTTGCTGTCGGCAACCTCGTTTAAATTATAATTCATAATGACTTGTACTTCGCTGTGAATCGGATATTTGCACATACTCGGTGCAGGTTTCCATTAACTCTTTGTGCGTTCCGGAGGCAATAACTTCCCCCTCCATCAACAAAATAATCTGTTCAAAATGCTTGACCGAAGCCACCTTTTGGGTAATCGAAAGCAAAGTCAATTCAGGATAATTCGTTTCGAGATTGGCCAGGATTTTTTTCTCAGTTTGGCGATCAACCCGTGAAGTAAAATCATCGAGCAGCAGAATTTTCGGATCGATAGCCAGTGCACGTGCAAGCATGATCCGTTGCTTTTGTCCTCCGGAAAGGCTGGTTCCACGTTCTGAAACAATGGTGTTGAGCTGATCCGGAAGTGAGTCGATAAAATCTTTCAGTTCGGCTGTTTGGATAGCTTTTTCGAGCGATTCGTCGGTCACCTGATCGCTAAAAGCGATGTTTTCGCGCAGGCTCATGTTGAAAATTACACTGTCCTGAAGTACAAAACCAATCTGACTCCGGAACGATTCCTTGTCGTAGTTTTCAACGGATTGTCCGTCAAATAAAATGGTTCCGCTGTCCTGTTTCATCAGATCGGTAAGTAGATTGAGCAACTGGCTTTTCCCGGCAGCCGTTGGCCCGATAATGGCAACTTGTGTTCCTCCCTGTACCGAAAATGAAATATCCCGAAGAACCGGTTTCCCATCATACGAAAGCGAAACATTCTTAAGTTCGATGTTTCCCTGAAGTGAAGCTTTTAAAGTGCCTGTTTCCGAAATTTCCGGAGCTTCTAAAACCTCGTTGATTCGCACATACGAAGCAGATGCCTGTGCCATAATGGTACTCATGAATCCAATCATCAGAATCGGAAAAATAAGTAAAGCCAAATAGCTGTTAAAGGCGGCGAAATCGCCCAGTGACATGCTTCCGGTAATTACAAAATGTCCGCCAAGCATGAGGATGACCAACATCCCAAGATTGGCCGTAAATGTGACAATCGGAATTAATGCAGCAAACAATCTCAGGATAGAAAGCCCCAAGTTGCGGGCTTCGGTATTCACTTCCAGAAATTTATGATATTCGGATTGCTGCGAGTTAAGTACGCGGATAATGGCCGAACCCATAATGCTTTCGTTAATCACCCGATTGAGCCAGTCGATCACTTCGCGGCTTCGTTTGAACAAGTCGCGCACCTTTTTCAGGACAATATAAAATGTTCCGCCAATGATCGGAATAATGATAATGATTGGAACAGCCAATTTATAATTGATCATGATTAAAAGCACGCAGGTGCCGATGATCATGAAAACCGATGAAACAATCGTAACCACAGCCATTGACACAAACATCTTGATGGAATCGATGTCGGAGGTGAGGTTGGTTAAGAGTTTTGACGGGTTGGTCTTGATAATGTAAGTATAACTTTGCCGCGAGATTTTGTCGGACAGGCGGGTACGCAGGTCGCGGGCAACTTTTTCGGATGCAAATGTTTGTACAATGCTTTGCAGGTAGGTGAAAACGAAGATTACCAGCGATGCGATTGAAAACTCGAGAATTATAGTTTTGTACTCAAAATTGCCGGCACTAAATGCGTCGATGCCTTTTGAAATGATTTTGGGAAGCAGTAAATTGACTCCATTGCTCAACAGGGCAAATACAACCAAAAAAGCTACCATTCCCCGATAGGGTTTCAGTAAACTAAACACATTGGGTTTGGATTTCTTTTCTGCTGTGATCTGATTTTTTGAATTACTCATTCGTCGATTAAACTTGAAAATACTAACTACAAAGAAACTGCAAAAGAGATGAGATGTTTAGATGAAATTGAAAAAAATGATTGTGATTTTGTAACTTTCAATAAAATAAGGCCATGATGCAAGATTTCAATTTGCCGAATCGAAAAAACCTGCGATTAATTGGATACGATAATTCGAAAGGAGCACTGTATTTCACCACCATTTCATGGGATTATTGAAAATATCCAATCAAACCCAATTTCAAAAAATGATGTTTTCAATGGTAATTGCGTGACGGATAATTTCAAGACCAAGTTTTGAGAACTTCGATAGCAAAAAAACGTAATAGATATTATCAATAAAAAAACCAAAAATTCATCCTTTAAAACTTAAACTATGAAAGCAAAAATTACTATTAGCCTGCTGATTTTGCTCATCATTACATGTTGTTCCCCAAATGAAAAACAACATCGAAAAATTGATGGTGCCTGGCGTTTGGCATCCTACATAACCATCTCTAAAGATACTGTTGTTGGCAGGTATATTGGTAAAGATGTGATTGGATCTCAAATTAAAGTATGGTCACAGAATCATTTTGTTTTTGTTGGACGCTTTGTTGTAAGGGATAAAGCATTGGATAATTATGGCGGAGGAACCTATACCTTGGAAGGATCGCAATATATCGAAACCATTTTATACCATAAAAACCATAAATGGGTTAATTCGCAGCCCAGAATGCTACTTGAGATTAAAGGAGATACACTTTACCAGACATGGCCAGTTAACAACAATTGGCAAATTAACAAATACGATTACACCGTTGAAAAATATGTCAGGGAAAAGTAATTGCGGAAATGCAAATTTTAAAAAAGCTAAAGAATGAATCGAAAAAATATTTAAAAGCTATGTTTTTTGAGGACTAAGAGAACCAAAGAATATCCAAAGACAGCCAGTCCGCAAATTTGTTGTCACAAAGATCGTCTATGCAATAAACTTAAAATCATAGCTATGAAATCAGGTTTGATCAACTTTCTTTTTTCGTTCATTTTAGTGTTGCTCATTTTCAATTGCACTTCCGATACCGAAAGTCCGAAGAATTTGAACCTAACCATTCAGGTATTGGGCAATCCGCAGTGCAGAAAAGCCAAGTCGGCTGAGATTGTTGAAAATTTTTCCTCTCAACAAAGCTGCCACATGGGCTGCAAATGCAATTGTTTGTACGATCAGTTCTTCATCTATTTCAGTAACGCATCCCACAATACTTCAACAGGATGCAGTACCTTTCGTCCTGTTCCATCTTCAATGTGGTGGCGGCACGATGTTCCCGGAGCAGCAATAATTTCTTCGGAACCAGATTTTCGAACTGCCGGAAAGATTTCCATTTCGCCAATTTGCATACTTAATTCGTAATGTTCTTTTTCGTAGCCAAATGAACCTGCCATTCCGCAGCATCCGCTTTTTATTTCCTGAACGGTATAGTTGGCCGGCAATTCAAGCATTTTGCGGGTGGGTAGGGTAGATGCCACCGCTTTTTGCTGGCAGTGTCCATGTAATTTGATGGTTTTTGATTCACTCGTAAATTGCTCGCTTCGGATATTTCCTTTTCCCATTTCCTGTACAATAAATTCTTCAAGCATCAAGGCGTTTTTTGCCAGAACTTTCGCTTTTTCCTGATGCTTCGAATCTACCAATTCAGGATATTCGTCTCTGAAAGTTAATATAGTGGAAGGCTCAATTCCTATCAGAGGGTTTTCTTCTGAAATAATTCCGGAGAGTTGAACGACATTGAACGTTGCAATCTGTTTGGCTTTGCGGAGCAAACCTTTTGAAAGGTATGTCCGGCCACTTTCCAGATGTTTTGGAATCACGACCTCGTAGCCCAGTTTATTCAGCAGCAAAATGGCTTTGATGCCAATGTGACTTTCGTTGAAATTGGTGAATTCGTCGGCGAACAGGTAAATTTTTCCAATTTTGCTTTTATTCAAAGCAATCGGTTTGCGATACCATTTTCGTAAACTCAGTTTCGATAATTGGGGAATTCTCCTTTCCGGAGCAAAACCAATGAACTTTTTAAACAGTTTGAGTTGCGTAATCAGATTGGTCAGTGGACGGAATATTATGCCCACCTCGTTGATCTGCGGCAAATAGGCAATCAAAAGCGAACGCAATGGAAATCCCCACTGATCGTGGTATTGCTGCAAAAATTCAGTTTTGAATTTGGCCATATCAATGTTCGAAGGGCACTCAGATTTACAGGCTTTGCACGATATACAAAGATCGAGAACCTGCATCACCTCCTCCGAGTCGAACAGATTGGCTTTTTGTGGTCGGGTGAGGTATTCGCGTAATACATTGGCACGTGCACGAGTCGATTTGTCTTCGTCGCGGGTTGCCATGTAAGTTGGGCACATGCTTCCTCCAATTAAGGTGCTTTTCCGGCAATCGCCTGATCCATTGCACATTTCTACCGAACGTAGTAAATCGCCGTGTTCATAATGAAACAAAGTGCCGGCTTTAAACTTAGGCTGTCCCATAATCAATCGCATGTCCTGAGTTATAGGCATGGTATCAACTATTTTACCCGGATTCAGGATGTTTTGCGGATCCCAGGTGTATTTGAGTTTCCTGATCAATTCGTAATTGTGCTGACCCAACATCAAGGGAATAAACTCGCCACGCAAACGTCCGTCACCATGTTCGCCACTGAGCGAACCCCTGTATTTTTTGACCAGAACTGCAACTTCACGCGCCAGCGAGCTGAATATTTTTACATCTTCCGGATCTTTCAGATTCAGGAGCGGACGAAGGTGTAATTCGCCGGTAGCGATATGCCCATAATAAACGCACGACAATCCATACTGGGCAATGATCAGGTTAAATTCACGAATATATTCGGGCAAACGATCTGGCGCTACCGCAGTGTCTTCCACTACAGTTACACTTCGTTTTTCGCCGGGAATATTCGAAAGCAAGCCCAGACCGGCTTTCCGGAGTTCCCATATTTTTTTGATGTCAGCTTTATCGGTAAAAAGCGGGAAATGGTAACCAAAACCTTCTTTTCGGAGATTTTCTTCCAGTTTTGCGGCTTTTTCCTGAATTTCCAATAAAGAATCCGACGAAAACTCAATAGTCAGGATTGCTTTTGGATTTCCCTGAATAAAGAACCGGTTTTTACGCTGATCAATGTTTTCGAGCGTGCAGTTCAGAATGATTTCATCAGTCAGTTCGATGGCATCGGGTGCATGACGAAGAGTAACAATATTTCCAAACAGGGCATCTTCAAGGGAATTAAAATGCGCGCAAACCAATCCCTGATAGTTGGGTGGGAGCGGAATGAGGTTCAATTTGATTTTAGTGACAAATACCAGAGTTCCTTCCGAACCGGCGAGAAGTTTACAAAAGTTAAACGATTTGCCGTTATTCGAAAACGGATCGGTTTCGAGCAACATATCCAGGGCGTATCCATTGTTTCTTCGTGTCACTTTAGGCTCCGGATATTCATTCCTGATTTCCTCCTGATTCAATTTGTTCCCCAATGTTTCCAGAATATTCTGATAGATCTTCGTTTCCAGAAGATCGGGATTTCCGGAGCATTTGGCCTGAAATTCCACGATAGAAAGTTCTCCGAAAGTCACGTTTGAACCATCCGACAGAATACCATCAATCGCTAAAATATGCTCGCGCGTGCTGCCGTAAATCAGCGAATGCAATCCGCACGAATTGTTTCCCAACATTCCGCCGATGCAGCATCGGTTAGCCGTGGAGGTTTCAGGTGCAAACTGCAAACCGTGTGGCGCAAGAAATTGATTCAGTTCAGCTAAATTCACGCCGGGTTCTACTTCTATCCATCGCTCCTCACTATTCAGTTCACCTATTTTATTCAGATACTTCGAAATATCAACGACAATCCCCGGACCAACCACCTGACCTGCCAGCGAAGTTCCCCCGGCTCGCGGAATCACAGAAGTACCCATTTGGCGCGCAAATCCGATGATCTTTCGGATGTCCTCTTTGTTTTTGGGTCGTGTTACCGCCTGCGGGATTTCGCGGTATGCCGAAGCATCGGTTGCATAAATTACTTTCTGCACCTGATCGGTAAATACATCGCCATCAAGCGATTGTTTAAGCGGATAAAAAGGATTGGTTTGCTTCATAGTGTGTTATTTTTTTCAAAAATAGCCAAATAAAACTTCAATAGGATTGTGCAATCGTTTGTTCTCAAAAATTTCAGCTCATTATCAGTAAATTTGCCTGAAATATTTTACAACAGTTTTTCGGCATATTTTTTTTACTGTTGGAGAGATGCTCACCATATTTTCAGTACTTTCGCGTCGAACATTTTACCATATAGTTTAAACTTTAAATATACGATGGAAATCTTAAAACGAATCTATCAGAACGCCCAGAAATATCAGAAAAGAATAGTCTTACCTGAGGGTACAGAGCCAAGAACTCTACGTGCAACTGAAATTATTTTAAATCAAAAGCTTGCCAAAATTATTCTATTAGGGATTTCTGAAGAGATCAATCAGGTTGCAGCCGAACTTGGAGTTAATATTGACGGAGTAACCATCGTTGATCCGAAAACTGATCCGCGGCGTGAAATTTATGCTGATTTGATGGTTGAAATCCGCAAATCGAAAGGACTGACTAAAAAAGAAGCTCTCGATTTACTGAACGACCCCTTGTTTTTTGCTCCTTTGATGATAAAAAGCGGTGATGCCGATGGTGAATTGGCTGGTGCAATTAATGCAACAGGCGATGTGTTACGTCCGGCTTTGCAGTATGTAAAAACATTACCTGGGGTAAGCGTGGTTTCCGGAGCATTTCTGATGTTTGTCAACGATCCTCAGTTTGGTTCAGATGGCATTCTCGTATTTGCCGATTGTGCGGTGTTGCCCGAACCTAACGAACGCCAGTTAGCTGAAATTGCTGTTACCACAGCGCGGACTGCAAAGGCTATTGTAGGTATGGACCCTCGGGTGGCCATGTTAAGTTTTTCAACCAAGGGTAGTGCACAACATCTATTGGTCGACAAAGTTGCGAACGCCACTCGCATTGCCCGTGAATTAGATCCTGATTTAAAAATTGACGGTGAAATGCAGCTCGATGCTGCTCTGATCCCTGAAGTTGGACGTTTAAAAGCGCCTGAAAGTCAAGTTGCCGGTCGAGCAAATATCCTGGTTTTCCCCGGACTTGAGTCTGCGAATATTGGGTATAAACTGGTTCAGCGACTTGCAAAAGCCGAAGCGGTAGGTCCAATTTTACAGGGAATGGCAGCTCCGATTAACGACCTTTCGAGAGGTTGTTCGGTGAACGATATTGTGAATATGGTGGCAATTACAGCCAATCAGGCTGCTGCACTTTTCGAATAATAAAACTCAAAACAGATAATCATGCCGAGTGAAATAATTTACGAACCAATTGAAGAATTTGGGTTAAGTAAAAAAAATGTAAGCCGGGCGCTTTTTTCCAAAATTGGTATTGTTGGTTGTGGTCTCGTTGGTCAGAATATTGCCAGGGTGGCTAGTTTCTACGGAATAGAAGTTATTTTTATTGAAGTTTCGGAAGATAAAATCCGGGAAGCCTATAAAAATATCGGTAAGGTTTTAGATGAACGCATTGAACATTGGGGTATCACCGATGGAGAAAAGCGGGCAATACTGTCGCGAATTAAAGGGTCTCTGGATTTTAAAGATCTGAAAGATTGTGATTTTGTCATCGAATCGATACGGGCTGTTGACCGCGGTGGAAAGATCAAAGAAAGAAAAGATATCATGCACAAGATCGAGTCGGTAGTTGATCCACAATGTATCATTGCGACTCATTCAACAACCATTGTAATCACTGAACTTTCATCTGATCTGAAGCATCGCGACCGATGCGTCAGTTTACACTTTTTTATCAATTCTCAGGAAGCTCGTATTGTTGAAGTGGTCAGGGGTTTGTATACTACCGATGAATCGTACCAGAAAGTTTGCCAGTTTGTTACGCTGATTAACCGGAAGATTGTTCAGGTTCAGGAATCAGCTGGTTTAGTAAGTGTACGCATGTTTGTGGTACTCCTGAATGAAGCATGTGAAATTTTGATGGAAGGAATTTCGAATGTTGAGGACATTGACAAGACTATGAAAATTGGATTTGGAATGCGTCTTGGCCCGTTCGAAGTTGCTGATATCATGGGACTCGATAAAATTCTTCGCTGGATGGATAACATTTATAATGAGTTTGGTGATATCCGGTATAAACCCAATCCATACCTGAGGAAACTGGTTCGGGCAAAGCATTTGGGTGTTGAATCAGGTGAAGGATTCTACAAATACGACGAGAACGGAAAAATAATAGTACAGAATAATCAGAGTTGCTGATTTTCGCCGCTATTCAAATCAAATAAAAAGCAATTCAATGAAGATTCTTGTGTTAAACTGCGGAAGTAGTTCCATTAAATACCAACTTTTCAACATGGCTAACCAGACCGTTGTCGCCAAAGGTGGTATTGAGAAATTGGGGATGAAGGGCAGCTTTCTCAAACATGTCCGTCAAGATGGTCAGGTGGTCGTTTTTGAAGGTGAAATTTTAGATCATAAAATAGGTGTTGAATTCATTCTGGGCGTTCTAACCAGCGAAAAGCATGGCTGTATAAAAGGGCTTGAAGAATTGGATGCAGTTGGTCATCGTGTGGTACACGGTGGAGAACGGTTTAATTCCAGCGCACTTTTGACTGAAGAAATAATAGCCGAAGTAGCCAAATGCAGTGATATTGCGCCTCTCCATAATCCACCAAACCTTAAAGGGATTCGTGCCATCGAAGAATTAATCCCCGGTATTCCTCAGGTTGGAGTTTTCGATACTGCTTTTCATCAAACGATGGAGCCCAAAGCATACATGTACGGTATTCCTTATGCCTTATATAAAAAATATGGCGTTCGCCGTTATGGATTTCATGGAACAAGTCATCGGTATGTCTCTAAACGTGCTTGCGAAATACTAGGTGTCGACTACCAAACTCAAAAAATTATTTCCTGCCATTTGGGTAACGGAGCTTCGGTAGCTGCCATTAAAAATGGTAAATCAATCGATACTTCGATGGGTTTTACCCCAATTGAAGGACTAATGATGGGCACGCGTTGTGGCGACCTTGATGTTGGTGCAGTTCATTACATCATGGGAAAAGAAGAAATCGGAATCAAATCGGCAAGCACCTTATTTAATAAACATGCCGGGATGCTTGGTATCTCCGGAATTTCGTCGGATATGCGCGAAATTGAGATGGCAAAAGCAAATGGCAACGAGCGGGCTGCTTTGGCACTTGATATGTATAATTATCGTGTAAAAAAATACATCGGTGCTTATGTTGCAGCCATGGGTGGTCTGGATATTTTGATTTTAACTGGTGGAATCGGCGAAAATGCAGGCACTACCCGCGAAGGAGTTTGTTCGGAACTTGATTTTCTGGGAATCTCATTGGATTATGAAAAAAATAAAGGTTTCCGAAGCGAAGGGTTAATAAGTACTCCGGATTCAAGAGTAAAAATAATAGTTGTGCCTACTGACGAAGAACTGGTGATTGCAATGGATACCGAAGAGATTGTAAAAAACAGTAAAAAATCGTAAGCAAATTTACTTTCGAAACATAGAATTTGAAAGCATACAAGCTTTTACAGACTTTATTTGAAACGTTCGGTGTTCGACAACATCGAACGTTTTGTTTTTCATGATTTTTATAACATTTAGCTTATTGATCTTTGTTATGTATTTATCGGTATTGAAGTTGTAATTTTACCAGTCAAAACAACAGCTTATGAAATTGGAAAGATTAGCCGATTTATTTGAGTTTACCAAGTCGCTCGAAAAAAAGACTTTAATTGCAGTCAATGCAGTGGATGGCCATAGTCTGGAAGCCATTGCCGAAGCCGTAAAACTGGGAATCGTTACAGCCATTGTAACAGGGGATAAGGACGAAATTCTGAATCAGTGTAATCTGTTTAAACTCGATTCCGGCATATTTCAGATTATTCATTCCGAAACCGAAGAAGAAGCTGCAATATTGGCGGTTCAACAGGTTAAGAAGTATTCAGGCAGTATTCTCATGAAAGGACTGATTAGCAGCGATAAATTTATGCGTGCTATTCTCAATAAAGAATTTGGTTTATTGCCAAAGGGCAGTGTGCTCAGTCATGTTTCAGTCATCGATAATGCGAATTACCACAAACTTTTAATTGTAAGCGATGTGGCCATCATCCCATATCCGTCTATTCCGCAGAAAATTGCCATGGTTCATTATTTGAAAACGATGGCTTTGGATCTGGGGATTACGCAACCTAAAATTGCATTGATTGCACCAACAGAGCAGGTTCTCCCTTCACTCATATCGTGTACCGATGCGGTTGAGATTATGAAAGCTGCTGAAAACGGTCAATTTGAACCTGCTATAGTCTTTGGCCCAATGGCACTCGATGTGGCCATTGATCAGAAATCGGCTGAAATTAAAAATATTACCTCGGAAGTTGCCGGCGATGCGGATTGTTTACTTTTCCCAAATATCGATGCAGGCAATGTGTTTTATAAAACGAATACCAAGTTGTGTCATGCCGATCAGGCTGCCGTGGTTATGGGAGCTTATATTCCGGTCGTTTTATCTTCAAGGGGCGATAGTAAACGAACCAAACTGAACTCAATTGCGCTTGCTGCGTTGTTGAGTAAATAATACTTTCCTATGAGCGATATCCAAATTCTGGCCATCAATCCCGGTTCAACTTCGACAAAGTTTGCGGTTTATTTCGATGCGGAATGTAAACTGAAAAAGACCTTGCGCCATTCAATCGAAGAGTTGTCGCTTTACGATGATATCATTGATCAATTCGAATTCAGGAAAGGTTTGATTATTGATTCGTTGGTTGAAGAAGGTTTTGATGTGGACAAAATTAAATTTATTATCGGACGCGGAGGTTTGACTTATCCTTTAAAATCGGGCGTTTATCTGGTTAATAACCGAATGCTGGAACATGCACGTGCGGGAATCTACGGACAACATGCGAGTAACCTGGGACCATTGATTGCCGATTACATTGCACTGCAGATTCCCGGTGCTCGCGCATTCATTGCCGATCCGGTGGTGACTGACGAATTGGATGAGATTGCACGCATCAGCGGACATCCGTTATTTGAACGACGCTCAATTTTTCATGCCTTGAATCAGAAAGCAACAGCACGTATTCATGCTGATAAGATTGGCCGCAACTATGAATCGCTTAATTTGATTGTTGCCCATCTGGGAGGCGGTATTTCGGTAGGTGTCCACTCCGAAGGGAGAGTAATTGATGTAAATAATGCGCTCGATGGCGAAGGTCCTTTTAGTCCCGAGCGAAGTGGAACTTTACCGGTAGGTCAGGTCATTGATCTTTGTTTCAGCCGGAAATACGAAAAAGAAGAAATTCGACGGATGGTAATTGGCGAAGGTGGTTATGTGGCCTATTTAGGTACCAATGATGCCATGGAAGTAGAAACACGTGCGAAAAATGGCGATGAAAAGGCTCAGAAAATTCAGGAAGCACTGGGATATCAGGTAGCTAAAATTATTGGTGAGATGGCTGTTGTGCTCAGCGGAAAAGTCGATGCTATTCTCCTGACCGGTGGCTTGGCTTATAACCAATATCTGACTCAGTATATCACTTCTAAAGTCGAATTTATTTCCGAAGTTTTTGTCTATCCGGGCGAGGATGAACTGGAAGCTCTGGCATCGAATGCCCTGCGCGTAGCTCGTGGCGAGATTAAACCCATGGACTATCCCAACTGATTTTTATGAACAGTCTTGGTTTTCAGTACTTATAAAATGCTGTTTAAAACGTAAAGATTTTTATCTTTAAGGGCTAAATCAAAAAATGGCCGAACCATGAAAAAATTAGTTTTTATACTACTCTTAGCTTTCCTTATTTCAGAAATTGTTGTGGCGCAGCGCGAAAACATCATTTACGACGAATCTAAAGTTCCCGAATATCAGCTTCCCGATGTTTTAACCCGTTTCAATGGGAAGAAAGTGAAAACGGCTAAAACCTGGTATAAAAAGCAAAGTCCTGAAATTTTGAAGTTGTTCAAAGATGAAGTTTATGGCAATGTTCCGGGCAAACTGAAAATATCGGAAGTTATAGTTTGGGAAACTTCTGAAAATGCTATCAATGGTTTGGCCATTCGCAGACAAATCTCATTGTTCTTCACAAAGGATGATAAAAATCTGGAAGTTAATGTATTAATGTATTTACCAAAATCGGCACAGAAAGTACCTGTTTTTTTAGCCTATAATTTTAGTGGAAATCACACCATTAGCAACGATCCGGCCATCAGGCTTACTGAAGCATGGGTTGAAAATGATCCTTCGGAGGGTATTATTAATAATCGGGTTACCGAGCAGTCGCGGGCTGCTGCAGCAGATCGATGGCCTGTTGAAGAAGTAATTAAAGCAGGATATGGTTTGCTAACTGTTTATTATGGCGATATCGATCCTGATAAATATGATTTTTCAGACGGAATTCACCCGTTTTTTTATGATGGTGCCCAGCTTAAACCCAAAAGTAATGAGTGGGGTTCGATTGCCGCAT
>Ga0136636_10001364_pt1 | contig 14157 bp, 12 predicted proteins | sample AntDrymUQ8522106_2_FD_104653 | JGI IMG/M metagenome (GOLD analysis project Ga0136636, IMG submission 104653) | Polar desert sand microbial communities from Dry Valleys, Antarctica - metaG UQ852 (21.06) | ecosystem: Environmental > Terrestrial > Soil > Desert | place: Antarctica: Dry Valley... | reverse complement strand
GGAAAAAAATCTTTATTGTTGAAGTTTGCAAAGTTAGAAGTATTGAATTAGAAAAATGTTTATCTTTGCAACAACAAACTTTTGAAACGGATATTTATCTGAACAAAACACGAAACAAATAAATAAAAATAAAACTATAGAATTATGGCTAAAACCGCTGAAGAGGTAAAATCACCTACCTCAGATAAACTAAAAGCATTGCAACTGGCAATGGACAAAATTGACAAAGACCACGGAAAAGGAACCATCATGAGAATGGGCGACACCCATGTGGAAGAAGTGTCATTCATCTCAACCGGATCGGTTGGACTGAACGTGGCTTTGGGCGTAGGTGGCTATCCCCGCGGACGTGTTATTGAAATCTACGGACCAGAATCGTCCGGTAAAACTACCTTGGCCATTCACGCCATTGCCGAGGCACAAAAAGCCGGAGGTATCGCTGCATTTATTGATGCAGAACATGCCTTCGACCGTTTTTACGCCGAAAAATTGGGTGTAAACATCGAAGAACTGTTGATATCTCAACCAGACAATGGTGAACAAGCTCTGGAAGTTGCCGATCAATTGATTCGCTCTTCGGCTGTTGACATTGTAGTAATTGACTCGGTAGCAGCTCTTACTCCAAAAGCAGAGCTAGAAGGCGACATGGGCGATTCGAAAATGGGACTTCAAGCACGTTTAATGTCACAAGCATTGCGTAAATTGACTGCCAACATCAACAAAACGAATACAACTTGTATTTTCATCAATCAATTGCGTGAAAAAATCGGCGTTATGTTTGGCAACCCAGAAACGACTACCGGTGGTAATGCATTGAAATTTTACGCTTCTGTCCGCTTAGACATCCGCCGCATTGGTCAACTGAAAGACGGAGACGAGGTTATTGGCAACCAAACTCGTGTAAAAGTGGTAAAAAATAAAGTAGCTCCTCCTTTCCGCAAAGCAGAATTTGACATTATGTTTGGCGAAGGTATTTCTAAAACTGGCGAAATCATTGACCTTGGTGTTGAATATGGCATTATCAAAAAGAGCGGATCATGGTACAGCTATGGCGAAACCAAACTGGCTCAGGGACGTGATGCATCTAAAACGTTAGTGAAAGAGAATCCAGAACTAGCAGCTGAGCTCGAAGCTAAAATTGTGGAAGCTATTAAGAATAAATAAAATAACTGAACTTATAAATAAATCCCTACTTAACCAATTATGGTCAAGGCGGGATTTATTATTTTGTAAAAACGCAAGTATTTTCTAAATAAATGCATCGGTCTTGCTTATGCGCATCTCACAAGCCTTACAATCAAAAGTTAGCTGATATACTTGATCATTGTTTCTAAGGTACAATGGCTCTTTAAACGTTGCTTTATATCCTTCTTTCGGGCACCAGCCCATGCTGTATTTAATGCAATGCTTGCAAAACATTAGCGGCACACCTTCCTCAGCCTTCACCTCAAAACCTGGCATCACTTCTTCCACACCATGTTCCTGGTAAAAATCTTCGGACAGTTTATTGGTTACATTTCCCAGATACGACAATTGCTGGGTAGAGAAAGTAGCCGGCTTAGCCTCATGCTTTGGTTCACGAACGTAGTCAGCAGCTCTCGCTTCATCTAATTTTTCAACAGCCAACCGACGCCATTCACTTAATTGCGAAGCAGGAAAAAACCAGGGTGAACTTATTTCAATCTTAATATCACTGGTCTCATAAATTGTATTCCCCAATTTAGATAATTGGTTCTTGATATTATCGTTCACAGCATGCGGCTTTTGAGCAGGCTGTTTATCGCAGGCACTCTCAAAAATAATTGAAATACCTTCTTCATCGGTCAATTGAATAGAAAAACCAAGAGAAGTTTCTTTAAAAGCAACTTGCAAAGCTATTTTTCGTTCGGATGTTTTACCTTTCAGTATTTTATCAAAAGCCTGATCCTGATTTCGGTACAGCATAACACCATCGGTTATCTTAGGCATTTCTGCAGGGAATATTTGCTTTCGTTCTACCCTATTCACTCTAAACCCAGTCAAATCACCATGTTTATTTATAAAACAAAGTCCATCGCCATTATTTAACAAGTTGCCATTATGTACTTCAAAAAAATTACGACCGATATAAGTCACTTTGCCTATCGGTTCACCCAATGACTTTGGAGTATCTTGTTGAACAATATCAGCTTTACGACCGTGCAAAAAATAATCGGTATTGCCACGGCGGAAACTTTTTTCGGGATTTGGTTCAAAAAAGAAGATTGTCCTTCCTGCCGAAGCTCGTTCAAAACGGGTAGAACCATCCATAATCACATCTAATTTCTTGCGATAAAAGGAAGTAATATTCTTTACATAATCCACATCTTTCAATCGTCCTTCTATTTTAAACGAAGTCACTCCTGCATTCATCATTTCTTCCAAGGAATCGGATTGATCTAGATCCTTTAGCGAAAGTAAATGTTTATTTTTCGCTAACACATTATCATCGGCATCCAGTAAATGGTAGGGTAAACGGCAATACTGCGCACATTGGCCACGGTTAGCACTTCGTCCACAATTAGCTTGGCTCATGTAACACTGACCACTATAGCTCACACACAATGCTCCATGCACAAAAGCTTCCAGTTCAACATCTGTTTGAGTAGAAATTTCGGTTATCTGTTCCAATGTAAGTTCACGAGCTAACACCACACGCGAGAAACCAACATCCTGCAAGAAACAAACTTTCTCCAAAGTCCGGTTATCGGTTTGCGTGCTGGCATGTAGTGCTATCGGAGGCAAATTTAGCTTTAATATGCCCATATCCTGAATAATCAGAGCATCGGCTCCCGTATTGTATATTTGCCAAATCAACGTTTCGGCTTCGGGTAACTGTTCATCCGTCAGCACAGTATTTAATGCCACCAATACCTTTACACGAAATTGATGTGCATACTGCACCAGAGTGGCAATATCTTCTAGCGAATTTCCGGCAGCTGCACGTGCACCAAATTGTGATGCACCAATATACACAGCATCAGCTCCGTGATTAATAGCCGCCAAACCACATTCTAGATTTTTGGCAGGTGAGAGAAGTTCAATATTTATCATATTTAGGTAGATGACTTCAATTCTCATAAGGAAAATTGTAAACCATATTTTTTAGAATAGAAAATGTGTAATCGTTCACAGATTAGTGAATCTTCGTCAAATCGTACGGAGTCTCTTGATAAACAAAATAGTTCAACCAGTTAGTGAACATTAAATTGGCATGACTGCGCCAGCGCACTAGGGGTTCATTATTTGGATCATCATTCAGGTAGTAATTCTGAGGTAAATTAATGTCCAATCCTTTGGCAATATCACGCTTGTATTCTGTGTTCAGAGTATCGGTCGAATACTCCGAGTGCCCTGTGACAAAAAATTCGCGACCATTACGAGCCATTACCAGATAAACACCTGCTTCGGGCGATTCAGACAACAATGTCAATTCAGGCACACGGTGAATATCCTCAGCTCGCACTTCGGTATGACGACTATGAGGCACAAAAAAAACGTCATCAAAGCCGCGAAAAATCGGATTATGTTTCTCAAATTTCATATGCTCGAACACGCCGAACATTTTAGCATTAAGCAGATATTTATTTACTCCGTAATAGTGATACAATCCCGCTTGTGCAGCCCAACAAATAAATAAGGTGGAAGTAACATGCGTTTTAGCCCAATCAAAAATTTTTGTTATTTCCGACCAATAATTTACGTCCTCAAATTCGAGTAATTCCACTGGAGCACCAGTAATAATCATACCATCAAAATTACTTTCTTTTATCTCATCAAAACTCTTATAAAAAGTTACTAGATGTTCAATCGGTGTATTCTTTGAAGTATGACTTTCCATGTGTAGAAAATCAATTTCGATCTGAAGAGGTGAATTGGAAAGCAAGCGAATTAAATCAGTCTCGGTGGTTATTTTCACCGGCATCAAATTCAATATTACAATTTTAAGCGGTCGAATTTCTTGACTAGAAGCACGTTCCGAGTCCATCACAAAGATATTCTCTTCACGAAGCACATCTACTGCCGGCAATGTGAATGGTATATTTAATGGCATAATTTAGTTTGTTGAATTCGTTGGCAATCGTCACATGAGACATACATATCGTGTCAAAGAATCATTAATAATATTTACTGTATATTTTCCAATAATCTGAGCTTCCTACAAAATCATATAAAAAAGCATTCAGCTTCTCTAGTAATTTAACCGATCTTATTGGAACAGCCCAAACCTGCTGTTGAGCGAAACCAATAGGCATATTTATATCAATATTCCCATACTGATTTTTGAACCTCTCGGCCAATTTAACTTCACAAATCGTATTCTTTATCTTTCCTTCTGCCACCATACGAACCAGCTTTTCGGCATTCATATTCTTCATTTCTAAGATATGAATAGGAGCAGCAATATCGTTCGACAAATGTTCTAGTAGAATTTTATTGGGAGAATTAGCCGCAATATAAACAGTATCATTCACCAACTGAGTTTGTTTTCGCAGCAAATTTACAGTACTCGAATCGGAAATCAGGTACTGAACAAGCACTTGGTGTGATGTAAATATTGGATTGGAATAAAGCAACTCATTTTTCCATTGTGTGGTAGTTGGAATGAAATTGGCAATGAGATCATAATCACCATCTTTAAGTCCCTCAACACATTTTTTAATATCGTTTTGTTCAGTCACAACAAGTTCCACTCCCAAACTATCGGCAAAAGCTTTAATTATTTCATACTGAAAACCTGAAATTGTATCTCCTTTTACTAAAAGTCCAGAACTACTACTTTCAGTCACCACCGTAAGCCTCCCAGACTCCATAATACCTTTTAAGTCGTGTTTTTGTTGATGTACATGCCTAAAAAGAAAAATAGCGCCAATGAGCAAAATGACTACTCCAATCGAAATTCCAATTTTTAGTCTTTTATCCATTACTAAATTATAAAAAAGAAAATATCAATCTATATTTATCGACGAAAAATTCATTACCCGATTAATCCAGAAATTTAGCGAATTTAATCATAAAAATTCCAGGAGATACCTGTTTTAATAATAGCAGGATCGATTGGATAATTAGGCATCGAGAAATAGGCCGTTTTCTTAAACTTTTGGTTTAAATGATAGTACTCAACAAAAACTCGGGTACGTTTTAAATGAAAGTTTAAGTATACGTTCACTACTGGAAAGTTACCTATCTTCGTTTCCGACTGCGAGTAAAACTGTCCGGTAGCCGGCATATATTTAGGGGCATAATAGGCTGTGTTATAAAAAACACTTGCTCCCAATTGCATACTCAACACATCAAACCATTTGTCATCGTAATAAAAATTATGGTAAAGAGATAGCGTTGGCAATGGTAAAACGTCTTCTTGAGAACTTAACTGATACACAATATTATTCTCTAGCGTAAATTTACCTACATGAAAATCTTGCTTCAAATTCATTGCAATAACCTGAACATTACCTGAGTGCTGATCTGGCAAACCTTGTGAATTAAAATAGATCAATTGGGCTATATTCTCAACACCTACATTTAATGATAAAGAACGGGTAGGAATTGAGAAAACACCGCCGATATGTGTTCGATACGTGCTTACAAAATGGTTAACCCATTTAAAGTGGTTCGAATTATAAGATTCTAAGAAAAATGACGGTTTATCGCTTCTTATAAACCCATTGGCTACCAGTGAAATACTGTCATTCCACAACTTAAAAAAGCCGCCCATGGCACCTTCAATTCTAAAATTTCCTGCTTTGTACCCAATTAGGCTCACTTCACCAAGTACATTGTATCGGAACCGTTGTCCTCGATCTTTGGACAGAATTCCACCCACTTTAGTTGTTTGTTTAGACACATTATTTACCAATGTATCCTTATTGAAAGTATATTTCTGAATTTCATTTTCGACAAAAGCAGTCAAGCCAAAGTTCATCCATTTATTAAACTCCTCTTCCATACTTATGGAAAAATTATTTTTAAATGTACGCAATGCAGAAGTATCGTTAGTATGTACCAGTTTTGGAAAATAAGTATTTTTGTAAATATCAACATCACTGATTACCGAATTTTCGTAGTAGCGTTTCTGTACAGCTTCATATTTAAAGGTATGAGCAAAGCGGGTTACAGGTACATAATCCATTCTTACCGAATCTTTACTTAGCCTTTTAACTCTCTCAACACCAATAGTATACTGATGATTATAATAAATTTGCTTTTGTTTAATCTTAGAGTAACCTTCAAAATTAACGGGAATAATCATAGTAGCAACATTCTCAGGATTTATCCCATTGGTTACATTTTTCAGTCCGCCATTCTCAAAATTACTTAAACTATTTGTCGAAACCACCCCGTAAGCAGTATAATGCTTACCGTTATAACTCCCAAATAATGACCCCGAAAACTTACTTACAGCCTGATTTTCATATTCACCCCTTGCATAAATATAGTCAAGCGTTGTTCCAAAGTTGAATTTCTTATTAGCATTGACTGTAAACAAGAATTTAATATTGTCTTCCTTTCGATATGTTGTCCCTCCTGAATTATAACTTAGATTACTAAATGGAGTTTTGGTATTATAGAATGTTGCATTCTGCACATTCATCAGGTATGGAAAATAAGCGTTGGAAAAAATAAAATCATTTACTTCTGGTCTGGCAAAATATAATTTTGATTGTATGGGTGAACCTAAATTCCCATTATAGGAATTAGCAATACTTAATCGGTCTATTGAATTAGCAACCTGATAATTAAGATGTGCCGTATCAACGCAAAAAGAATCAACTTTTGCAAATTGCTCTGAAATTCGCCAAGTTTTAACATATTGATTTACTTGCTCATTTCGAGCAAAAATTGTTGCGGAAAGCAATATACACTGAACACAAATAATAAACTTCTTCACACAAAAATATATTAAGAACGATAAACAGACAGGCATAAAATAAAACATCCAATCTTTAAACTACACATGATTGGAGCAATAATTCTACATCTAAAAAAACATACAGTGTTTCAGGTCTTTATACCTTAAAGATTTCCAAAACGACACGTAAAACCCTTTAAAAATAAGTTTTTATGCACAAGCGCAAAGATACAAAAATTTATTGGCCAAGCCGAAAACCTTTTAATTTAATAACAGAAAATCAGCTGGGGATTATTAAAAAGAAACAAAGTTCAAATTTCGCTAAGAAACATGCCAAATTGTTTGACTGTTACAAATAAAATATCTAAACTTGCAGTGGAAACAGTATATCAACAAATGCCAAGACAACTATCATTTAGACATAATTTAAATAGTACATAGGGAACGCATTGATTAAAACTATCTTTTTGATATACTTATTATTACTTTTAACTTTTTCACAACGTATTTACCCCATTTAAAACTGATTCTCTCAAAAAATATAATTATCAAATAAAATCAAAATTAGTATGAATATTGAGAAACTAATGCAATCGCTTGAGGCAAAACACCCTGGCGAAATAGAATATTTGCAAGCCGTTAAGGAAGTTCTGAGTACTATAGAAGAAGTGTACAATGAACATCCTGAATTTGAAAAGGCAAAAATAGCAGAGCGCTTGGTTGAACCAGATCGTATTTTTACATTCAAGATTCCATGGGTAGATGACAGAGGAGATGTTCAAGTAAATATCGGCTATCGAATTCAATTCAACAATGCAATAGGCCCTTACAAAGGAGGTTTGCGCTTTCACCCTTCGGTAAATCTATCCATTCTCAAATTTTTAGGATTCGAACAGATATTCAAAAATGCCCTTACCACTTTACCAATGGGTGGTGCAAAAGGTGGTTCAGATTTTAATCCAAAAGGAAAATCAGATGCAGAGGTTATGCGCTTCTGCCAGGCATTTATGACTGAGCTTTGGCAACATATTGGTGCCAATACGGATGTTCCCGCCGGTGATATTGGTGTTGGAGGTCGTGAAATTGGTTACTTATACGGCATGTATCGCAAATTGGCAAGAGTAAACACTGGTGTACTCACAGGTAAAAACTTAGAATTCGGAGGTTCACTTATTCGTCCCGAAGCAACAGGATTTGGTGGATTATACTTTGTGAAACAAATGTTGGAAACAGCGGGAATGACTATTCAAGGTAAAACAATAGCACTTTCCGGATTTGGAAATGTAGCCTGGGGAGCAGCCATTAAGGCAACAGAAATGGGGGCAAAAGTTATTTCAATTTCAGGACCTGATGGTTATATTTTTGATGAAGCTGGTATTTCGGGTGAGAAAATTGAGTTTATGCTCGAACTCCGCGCCACCTGTAACGACATTGTAGAACCCTATGCCGAAAAATTTGGCGCCACATTCGTAGCCAACCGTCGACCATGGGAATTGAAGGTAGATATTGCCCTTCCCTGCGCAACTCAAAATGAACTGAATGAACAAGACGCACGACTCCTAATAGAAAGTGGAGTGATTTGTGTTGGCGAAATTTCTAATATGGGCTGTACCTCTGGAGCAATAGAATTGTTACATCAACATAAAATTATGTATGGACCTGGAAAAGCAGTAAATGCCGGTGGCGTTGCTACATCAGGCTTAGAAATGTCACAAAATGCTATGCACCTAACTTGGACAGCCGAGGAAGTGGATGCTAAATTACACCAAATCATGAGCGAAATTCATACTCAATGTGTAAAGAATGGTCGCGAAAGCGATGGCTATATAAATTATATGAAAGGAGCAAACGTTGCTGGATTTTTAAAAGTTGCGAAGGCGATGTTAGCACAAGGAGTGCTCTAAACTGTGTACTTTTTAAATAGTCTAGAATAAATATTAAATGAGAAAACTCAAAGCCTGTGAGTGCTGAGTTTTCTCATTTTTTCTATAGTTGCAGCACGCACACAAAAACGCTATCTTTGTAGAGAAAAAACTATTCTCAATTACCAATTTATATATCATGCTCAATTTACTCAATCAACATCGTACAGTTCGCAAATATACCAACAAAACGATATCAACGGAGCTACTGAATAAACTTCTAGAAGCTACATGCAGAACTTCAAACACTGGAAATATGCAAGCCTACTGCATAGTAGTTACAACCGACGAAACTATAAAAAAAGAGCTTGAACCTGCTCATTTCAATCAGCCAATGATTACGCAAGCTCCCGCTGTGCTTACCTTTTGTGCCGATTTTAATCGTGTAACACAGTGGTGCGAACAACGACAAGCTGAGCCAGGGTACGATAATTTTCAATCTTTTATCTCGTCAGCAATCGATGCACTACTCGCGGCACAAACTTTTTGTATTGCAGCAGAAAGTGAAGGTTTAGGTATTTGCTACTTGGGAACTACAACCTACAACGCACAAGAGATTATCAGCACACTCAAATTACCCAAATTAGTCGTTCCAATTACAACAATCACAGTTGGTTATCCTAATGAAATTCAGGCACAAACCGATCGTCTTCCTTTAAAGTCGGTAGTTCATTATGAAACATACAGCAATTTCAGCTCCGAGGACATAGATGCACTTTATGCAGAAAAGGAGAATAGTGAGTTTTACAAACAATTTATAGCAGAAAACCACAAAGACACACTGGCTCAGGTATTTACAAACATACGCTATACCCGTAAAAACAATGAATTTTTCTCTGACAAATTTCTTTTGGCATTAAAAGAACAAGGATTTATAAAATAAGACACATCCAATTACCTACACTAAACCCTCTACTGCAAGTTATGCTGTAGAGGGTTTTTATTTGTAAAATCCATTGAATTGTAACTATCATTTCAGAAGAAATACTCTCTCACTCGTCCACTGATGGAAGTTCCATCGACGTGAACAGCTAAAATTAAAGTATTCTATTTCTTTCACACAAAAATAAACCCCAACTACTGATTCAGGAATTGAGATTTTAAAAATTACGTATACAACTCTCCCTCCGTCTGCTGAAGGAAGTACAACGAGGTGAACAGGCTAAACATTTAAGTCTTCAATTTCTTGTTCAAAAAAAAACCTAACTACTGATTCAGTAATAGGGGCTTTAAAAATAACGAATCCAACTATCCCTCCGTCTGCTGGCGGAAGTACCATCGAGGTGAACAGGCTAAAATTAAAGTGGTTCTACCCTTTTTAGTGTAGGTACAAATTTAATCCTCCATAGAAAAAGAGTAAAGCACTTCTGAAATTATAAAAAGTATTATATCCTCTTCCATTAGTTTTAATTCCTTGAATTTTTCCATTTAGCCTTTTCGCCATGGCATTTGACAAATTTTCCCCAAGGGCATTACAAACGCCAACGATATGTCTGTTAAACATTTCTGCCACTTTCATTATTTCCGGAATTTTTTCCCAAACAAAAAATGATAACCAGTCTTGATATTTATTAAAGGCTGATTGGTAATTCTCACTCATAAACAATGATTTAAAGCATTCTCTAAGTTGCCAAGCCAAACTGACTTTTGTATTAATACGCAGCACTTCTTCAAATTTATAGTACTGTTTTTCAGTAAGATTCCCGAGATTTTTCAGCACTGAATACCTACTGTTTTTCAGTTCCTCATACTCCTTGCTTTCTCGTCTTCTCACTTTATCGATAGCATCATTTAAGTACTTTACTAGATGAAATCTATCACGTACTAGCTTACTTTTGGCAAAACCTCTTGCGAAGTTGTTATATACGCTTCCAACATATCCATTGAGATGTGTTCTACATGTGCTTTTTGTTCAATATTCAAATTGCTGTTTAATAGATCCTTGTATGCTTTCTTAGTCCTATCCTTGGCTATATCTATAATGTTCCCTGTTTGCGGATTGCTTAATACAGTTACATATTGATGATTGCTTTTGTGCGACTTTTTATCTACACTTAACTGTTTGTACAGTAGATATTTATATCGTCTTAAAACTCCTCGTTCGCTTGCTATGTAAATAATCCTATTCACAATATTAAAACATCAACGTAAAAATTCCGCGGTTTTGTCTGGTTTTTTGTAGCCAATAATAAATCAATCGCACATTTTTCAAACAAACAAGTATGCCTTTCTCCACTTCCGGCTCATGAAACATCTATGCTTTTAAATTTGCCATCTTTGTCCCACAGCTAGGGGATCTTGGCTTTAATGAAACATTTGTATTGAAGAATATCTAAATACCTCCAACGGTGATAATCTCGATAATCGTAAACTCCATTGTAAGTATCAGGATTTATTTCTTATAAACATTTACGTTAAATGAACGTAAATGTCAATTTCTTTGGTGATTTCGTCATATTCGACTTTATCTACAAACCATTCATTACCAAAATTTAATAACTTCTCAAAAAAACAACTCTTGCATCATGCTGGGATTTTTATGCAAAAAGACTAAAACGGCTCACCAGTAAAAGTTGTGGATTCAAATAATGATTATTATTTTTGTACATCAAAATTAATACTCATTACCATGAAAAACGATGTTCATTTGTTCTCACTGGTGAAGTATATTTTACCAGAAGAGATTTTAAATTATTTTGATATAATCAAAATAGAAGAACAGTCTGCCAAGGAACTTCATATTTATTTAGATGAAAGGTCTATTATCCCTGAAGGTTATTCAACCTTTACGTTGTCGTCTAAGGGCTTTCATGCAGAGGCATTGACAAAGGACTTTCCGATACGAAATAGGAGTGTAATGCTTCATGTTCGTAGGCGACGATGGTTAGTTGAACAAACTAACAAAGTAATCAGTCGGGATTGGAATTTGGTGGCAGAAGGTACGCGTTATACACAGAGTTTCGCGGCTTTTTTAAAAGGAGTTATTGGATACTTACCCGATTCAAAGCCATTCCCTTGAAAAATTCTACTATATCGATGGAGATCAACTAGGACGTCAATATAAGGAACATTTGAGCGATTATAATATTTGGGATCAAAAAGAGCATGCTGATAAATGGCTTGTTTTTCCTGAGAACATTGGTTCTCATGTGAGTATTGACGAGACTTCTGTTTCAAATGGCGAATTATACACCATAATAACCAATAAAGCCGCACATGGTCTTAAAGGTAGTGTAATTGCTATAATTGAAGGAGTTTCTTCCGAAAATATAATTCAGATATTAGAGGATAATATCTCTCAAGATAAGTTAGAACAGGTTCAAGAGGTGACACTTGATATGTCAGATTCCATGCGTAAAATTGTACGTCGCTGTTTTACTAAAGCTATTCGGGTGATTGACCGATTTCATGTTCAGAAATTAGCTTTAGATGCACTACAGGAAATGCGTATAGCTCATCGCTGGGATGCAATCAATGAAAAAACAGATGCTAAGGAAGAGGCTAAATTATCTGGCACTAAGTATCATCCTGTGCTGTTTAGAAATGGAGATACCTCAAAACAATTATTAGCAAGAAGTCGGTATCTGCTTTTTAAATCACCTGAAAAATGGTCTGAAAGTCAAAACATAAGAGCTGAGGTTCTTTTTGAACAAAATCCTGATATTCAAAAAGCTCACTCACTTACTCATTCTTTGAGAATGATTTATGCTAAAAATACAATCATAGATGCAGCTAGGCTCAGCCTTGCTCATTGGTACAATAAAGGAGGGGAATCTGGTTTTAAGTCTTTCAATACGATTGCTGGAACAATTTATGAACATTATGATGAAATCCTTAACTTCTTTATAAGTCGTTCAACTAATGCATCTGCAGAATCATTTAATGCAAAAATTAAAGCATTTAGAGCATCCTTAAGAGGAGTGATTGACATAAAATTCTTTCTCTTTAGATTAACTAAAATTTATGCTTAATCCACAACTTTTACTGGTGAGCCGTTAAAGAACTGAAAACGAACAGAATAAAAGTAAATATTAATGAAATGTATGGGGCCGAATTATTTGAAATCAGTTCATCAAATTAATAAATTATAGTTATGACAACGACAAAAATCAAATTCAGAATTGGTGCACTTGTTTGTTTTATGCTTTTAAGTGCAGGAATCATTGTTGGGCAACCAACGGGGAAAAAGGTACTTGAAGAGATAAAAGCTTCTTCTAAACAAACTAATGTTTTAACGTCCGAAAAAGCTGTTGTTGAAAAAGAATACCTCGAAAAGGCAAGAAAAAATATAGAACAATACCGAAAAGGTGATGCTTCTCTGGTTTTTGTTGATGCTAGCGGAGCACCGGTAAAAAATATTCAAGTTAAAATCAATCAAATTTCACAGGATTTTCTGTTCGGAAATCTGGTATTCGATATTGCAGTTTTTGCACCTAAAGAACCTTACAAAGTTGATGAATTCAAAGCGAGATTTAAAGCATTGTTCAATTTTGCTGTACTCCCATTTTATTGGAATGGATACGAAAAATCAGCAGGAAATCCCGAATGGCAAAAGAATCAAGCCGCAATGGAATGGTGTCTTGCAAATGGAATTACATGTAAAGGTCATCCCCTTGCCTGGACTAGTCCAGCCGGGACACCAAAATGGTTACTCAAGCTTCCGGAACAAACTGCTACTGAATTATTAAAAGCACGTATCTACAATAATGTGATTGGCTACAAAGGTAAAATTAATGTGTGGGATGTTGTAAATGAGCCTGTAAACACGGTCTCGTGGAAGATGGCCATGAATGATAAAGAAAATAGCAACGATTTGAGGTACAACGTCAAAGGGGTAACTATTGACCAGATTGCACCTTGGGTAGAACAAGCCTACAAATGGGCTTATGCTGCAAACCCCGAAGGCAATTATATCCTGAACGAGTATTTCACGCTTGCAATTCCTGATGTTCGCGACCGTTTTTACGAGTTGATCAAGGAGTTGAAAAAAAGAAACACCCCAATAAGCGGAATTGGAATTCAGGCACACGAACCCCGCGAAATGTGGTTTTCGCCTATTGAAATGTACAAAACATTTGACTTGTACAAAGAATTTAAACTGCCCATCCATATTACTGAATTTATTCCGCAATCATCAGGAAAAAACATCACCGGCTGGCGAACCGGAATATGGACTGAGGAAACTCAGGCAGAATTTGCCGAACAGTTTTATACACTTGCTTTCGGACATCCTTCTGTTGCCTCAATAACCTGGTGGGGATTGTCGGATAAAGGTATATGGTTGAAGGGCGGAGGTTTATTGGATGAAGAATACAATCCGAAACCGGTTTATAACAGACTGCTGAAATTGATCAAAGAAGATTG
>Ga0136636_10001363_pt1 | contig 14159 bp, 13 predicted proteins | sample AntDrymUQ8522106_2_FD_104653 | JGI IMG/M metagenome (GOLD analysis project Ga0136636, IMG submission 104653) | Polar desert sand microbial communities from Dry Valleys, Antarctica - metaG UQ852 (21.06) | ecosystem: Environmental > Terrestrial > Soil > Desert | place: Antarctica: Dry Valley... | reverse complement strand
CCAAGAAGTGAGTGGCGGCGCGGAGCGCCGCCACTCACTTCTTGGTTTTTACGCCAATAGGTCAGCAATCCAATGTAAACTTATGTATAGTTGTCGCCGATTGTATTAAAACCCAAGATATAGGCGGCGCACCGCACCGCCTGTATCTCTTGGGTTTTATGTCCTAACAAGGCTGGCGATAGATGTACATAAGAAAATTTTTATACCCAACTTTAAGCACCGATGAATCCCCTAATCACCTTAGAAATTTCCCTTGGCTTACTTTTGCTAGGTGTAGTTACTTACCTAATTACCACTCGTCCTTTTGAGTCAACCGACTCAGTTGCTCGATCCTATGATGAATGGACTCAAGATGGAATTTTAGAATTTTATTGGGGAGATCATATTCATCTTGGACATTACGGCTCACCTACTCAGCGCAAGGACTTTCGAGAAGCAAAAGCTGACTTTGTGAGGGAGATGGTTAAGTGGGGGAAACTTGATCAACTAGCCAAAGGTAGTACTTTGTTGGATGTTGGCTGTGGTATCGGCGGTAGTAGTCGTATTTTGGCTAAGGAATATGGGTTTGAGGTTACAGGAGTCACCATCAGTCCCCAACAGGTACAGAGAGCGATCGCACTAACTCCCGACGATGTGAATGCAAAATTTCAGGTAGACGATGCGATGGCTTTGTCATTTCCTGATGCTAGTTTTGACATAGTTTGGTGTATCGAAGCTGGTCCCCATATGCCAGACAAGGCAGTATTTGCCAAACAACTAATGCGGGTATTAAAACCTGATGGTGTCTTAGTAGTTGCCGATTGGAACCAACGGGATGATCGCCAAGTTCCACTTAACTTTATCGAGCGATCGATCATGAAGCAATTACTAGATCAATGGTCGCATCCTGCTTTTGCCAGCATTGAAGGCTTTGCCGAAACTCTTGCCGAAACTAACTTGGCACAGTCTGATGTAATTACTGCCGATTGGACTCAAGAGACTTTACCATCATGGCTCGACTCGATTTGGCAAGGGATTATTCGCCCATCAGGTTTGGTTAAATTTGGATTAACAGGTTTTATTAAGTCACTGCGCGAGGTTCCGACTCTGTTATTAATGCGTCTTGCATTTGGTACAGGCATCTGTCGATTTGGGATGTTTCGGGCTGTGCGAGCAGTTTCGCAAAATCCTAAAGTCCTTGTAAGTAGATAGGTATGCCAAAGCTCAAAAAGCTGAGGCGCACGCACAGCGTGCGCCTCAGCTTTTTGGATTTTATGTTTAATGTCTTGCTAAGCGCATCGCATCGCGGTGGGATGAGATTTAGTGGTTGGTAGTAGTGTTTACAATCGCTAGATCGGTTTGAGTGTTAGCTTTATACACAAGTTAGATAATAAGACTTATATTCTCGCTAAGCCTGAACATATCGGCAGGGTTTGTTTAGGTAAAGTTAAGAATAATCTAAAGATAGAGTTACGAAAATTAAAATTTTTCTTACTTTCTTCTATAAGTAGTCTTATCAATTTTACTTAAATAAATTTATACAAAAAATACTATGTCTATATTTGATCCGTTACCTGCTGGTTTACACAACAAAAAGATAATTTGCTCTTATGTAAACGCGACCAGCAAAATCCAAATTGCGCGGGTCACCAATGTTCCCCAATGGTACTTTGAGCGCGTTGTCTTTCCTGGGCAAAATTTGATATTTGAGGCCATATCATCGGCTCATGTTGAGATTCATACAGGTATGATGGCTAGCTCCATCCTTTCGGATACAATTCCATGTGTCCAATTACAGGTCGAAGAAGCAAGCAATACACTACCAAGTTGGGTTCCGATCAAACAGATTGATCTACTTGATCCACAACTTGAGGAGCCGTCAATGCTGATTTCTTTGCCAAAAGTAGTCTCCTAACGATGGATTTTGATTTTCTTTCCCTTGAGTACGCCCAATTTCTAATCAGCACAACGATTATTTATTGGCTCTTACCAAATGTTCAAGCAAGGCTACTAGTCATTTTGACAGCGAGCTTGTTCTTTTACTCCTTTATCCAAAGGCAGTATATTTGGTTGCTGTTAGTAATGTTGGTGGTTAATTTCTGGCTAGGAGAGGAGATTCGGAAGGGGAATAGCTTTTTAAAGCAGTGGTTGCTGTTTGTGGGGATCTTTTTTGATGTTTTATTGTTATTTGGCTTCAAATATATTCCGTTTGTAGCGACGGCGATCGGCAATATTACGGGTTTACCTGTGGGGAGTTCGCTAGCAATTTGGGCAAAGGCAAACATTGTGCCGCCGATTACCCTAAGCTTTTTTGTGTTTGAGTTGATTGCCTATTTGGTTGACATTTATCGAGGTAACAGCCCTGCTAAAGACTTTCTGAATTTCGCAGCTTACAAGTTATTTTTTGCAAAGTTACTATCGGGTCCAATCACGCGCTATCAGGAGTTTGCGCCTCAATTAATCACCCGATCGCGTCCAGTTTTGTCCGATATTGTCGAAGGGGTTTGGCTATTTTCCTGCGGGGCGGTTAAAAAAGGGATTGTCGCCGACAATATGGGGCGACTTGTTGATTTGATTTTTCGGAATGCCGATCGCGCTGGGAGTGTGGATATTTGGCTAGCTTTGTTGGCTTATAGCATTCAAATTTATTGTGACTTTAGTGGCTATATCGACATGGCAAGGGGTAGTGCTTTGTTAATGGGCTTTAGACTACCTCAAAATTTCGATTTCCCCTATTTCTCGGCGAGTATCTCTGATTTTTGGCGACGTTGGCACATGACCCTCGGCGCTTGGATGCGGAACTATCTTTATATTCCTCTTGGCGGTTCTAAGGGCGGACTCTGGCAAACTTGCCTAAATCTGATGATCATCATGCTGGTAGTGGGAATTTGGCATGGGGCAAGTTGGGGATTTATTATTTGGGGAGTTTGGCATGGGGCGGCTTTGGTAGGTCATAGGCTTTGGATGGAAGTTAGTTCTGTGTTTGGTAGTTTACAAAAGATGTGGAAGCCTCTGCCGATGCAAATTTTGGCGATCGCATTTACACAGTTAATCGTTGTGCTAGGTTGGATACCTTTTAGGCTACCTAATTTAATTGACGCGAGTATGGTGCTGCAAAGACTTTGGGGTTATGAGAGTGATTCGCAGTTTGGCGTGAAGATATATGTGGAGTCCTTGGGAATTACAACGGGACAGATTGCCCTGTTAATGTTTGGGCTTCTGGGAATGTCGCTCATCGCCTATCGCTGCGATCGCAATAAGTGGCAGTTAAACTGGCAAGTTAAGTTATTTCTAGTCCCAATTAGCTTGTTTCTGGTCAGTCTATTTAGCCCTGAGAAAAAGCTCCCTTTTATTTACTTTGATTTTTAGAGCCTAGAACCAAAAAAGCTGTGGCGCACGCTGTGCGTGCGCCACAGCTTTTTTATTATTGAAGCCCAAAGAGGATGGCGGCGCTTTGGGCTTACAGACTATTGAGTACAGAGAAATTTTTGAAAGTGCCGCGAGGCGGCACTTTCAAAAATTTCTCTAGGTTTTATAGCCGCGCAAAGCGCTGTATGTGAGCCATAACTCATAAAATAGAGACTATGACTAATAACACTCGCAAAGCAAATCTTCTAACTGCGATCGCCCCTGTCAATCGCGGCTTGGTAATGACTGAAAATCAGCGTAAGGCAGTTTTTTCAGCAGTCGCTTACCTCGAAGAGCTAAATCCCACACCGAAGCCAAATCAAACCCCTGAGTTGTTAGATGGGAATTGGTTATTACTATTTACAACTAGTCAAGAGCTTTTAGGAATTGATCGGTTTCCCCTTTACAAATTGGGCAATATTTATCAATGTCTAAGGGTTGCCGAGGGAAAAATCTTTAATATTGCTGAAGTTAAGGGACTGCCATTATTAGGCGGACTAGTCAGTGTTTGTGCCAACTTTATAGTCGTTTCTGATCAGCGCGTTAAGGTCAACTTTGAGCGCTTAGTTGCTGGCTCGCAGCGAATGATCGGCTATCGTGATGTGAATAGTTTTATCGATACTTTGCAATCGCCACGTAGGCTATTGGCTGTTGACTTTAAGATCAAAAGAGAAGATCAAAAAGGCTGGCTAGAGACAACCTATCTCGATCAAGATCTGCGGATCGGTCGTGGCAATGAAGGCAATTTATTTGTGTTGAGAAGGATTTAAAACCATAGCTCAGCTCTGCCAGCTTAGCGGAAAGAACCAGCTATGGGGTTATAAAAAAACGTTACCTTAAATAAACTGTATTACCCATGCTTAATAAATTTATCCAAATCAAAACACCTTTTTGGAAAAAGTGGTCACGTAATATTGGTTTATTATTTAGTGCGATCGCCCTAACCATTACCTTTACAAATCCTCAAAGCGTTTGGGGTCAAGCAGAATTATTAAGGCTAAATTGGATAACTGGCAATAGATCTAGTGATGTGGCGCGTGTTGATCATGCTGTGGTCAGACTTGATGGCTATCAATTATTTTTGCTAGCTGCGCCTGCTACCGATCAAAAGTTTCCCCTAGAACAGCGATCGCAAGGAATCGAAGAAGAACTAAATCGAATCGTTAATAGCGATTTTAATGGCAGTTCTGATCCTGATAGCCTCCCAATTGAGATTGTTATTGATGAAAAAAGTGAACAGCCTACGATTAAGATTGGCGATCGCTACCTGATGACAGTAACCACGATGGATGCCCAACTGCAAGGACGCGACCCGCAGGGCTGGGCTGGGCAAATCACCCAAATCCTAAGAGATGCCCTAATTAGAGCCAAGCAAGAACGTCAAGCTCAATTCCTGATTAATCGCGGTTTGATTGCTTTGGCAAGCATTGTGGCAATGATTGCGGGAATCAGGCTGATTAGCTATTGGCAACAGCGCTTAAAACTACAACAAAAAGCAATAGAATCTCGCATCAAAACTGAAGCTTCATCTAATATTGAAGTCGTTGTGGTGGAGGATTTACAAAATCAACTAACCCAACAACAGAGAGCAAATCTCCGTGACCTTCAATGTCGCGCCTTAGAGCTGACTTATGTGGGTATTTTGGGAGGTGGTACTTTTGTTGTCTTGGGGCTATTCCCCTACAGTCGCTGGCTACAACCTTTTTTATTGTCAACTCCACTTCAAGTCATTGCGATCGCCTTTCTTACTTATCTTTTAATTCGGATTAGTAATTTGCTAATTGAGCGATTTTCTGGATTCTTAAAAGCTAGAGAATTTGCGATGTTGAGACCCTATCAAAGAATGGATTTGCGAGTTTCCACGGTCTCGCAGGTGCTAAAAAATGTAGCAGGTATCATCTGGTTTAGTCTAGGGTTTTTAACGATTCTCTCATCAATTGGATTTGATCTCGTACCACTCCTTGCAGGTGCAGGAATTATCGGTTTGGCAATTTCTTTTGCAGCTCAGGGACTAATTAAAGATGTGATTAATGGCTTCCTAATTATTCTTGAAGATCAATATGCGGTCGGTGATGTAATTGTGGTTGGAAATTTGGGTGGACTTGTGGAAAATATGAATCTAAGGATCACCCAAATTCGCAATAATGAAGGGCAGTTAATTACAATTCCCAATAGCTCGATCGCGATCGTCCAAAATCTATCAAAAGATTGGGCGAGGGTTGATCTAACAATTCGTATTGCTTATGATACTAACCCTGACCACGCTCTGCATATACTCAAAGATCTCGCTCAAGAAATCTATCAAGAATCTGTCTGGCGATCAAAAATTATTGATCCGCCTGAAGTTCTTGGTATTGACGAATTGGAACACTCAGGTATGTTAATCCGCATCTGGATTAAAACTGAGCCTCTCCAGCAATGGGCTGTATCGAGAGAATTTCGCCGCCGTCTCAAGTTGAGGATGGAGAAGGAAGGACTGGCGATTGGTATTCCGCAGCAGACTTTTCTACTCGAAAATTCTCTTGGTTTTGATCCTGAGAAGGCATAATGAGTTGAAATATCCTCGCAGTTAGAATCGGCGCTAATTGAATTCATGCGATCGCCCGAAAATTAGATATTTCAATAAAAAAGAGGCGGCGCAATGCGCCGCCTCTTTTTCAAGTGTCATGATCAACCTAATCAAAATCAATATTGTCGTAAAGATCGGCTATTTGAATTTGTAAATCTGCAAATTGTAGAGAAATCGTCACTAAGGGGTCATCATATTCCGAAAATAGCCATTGGTTGACCGCAGTTTTAGCATGATGCTCCACATGAATACGGTACTGATCGATTAATAAATATTCCTGAAAAGTATCAATGGTGCGATAAGCGGCAAATTTTTCACTGCGGTCATAATTTTGGGTTGACTTAGATAAAACTTCGGCGATAAAGCAAGGATTGGTAATCGTGTCTTTGCGTCCAATTTGCATTTCGAGAGGTTTCGGCGCAACCATCACATCAGGATAGGTATGGATCTTGACATCAGGAATCCAAAGGCGTTGATCTGCTGAAAATAGACGGAAAGGTTTTCCGCGTAAGGCAATTTTGACGATTGACAATAAATTTACGGCGATTTCAGTATGATTTGGGGTTCCACCAGTCATTGGGATAATTTCTCCATTACGGTATTCGCTGCGAATGTCTGACGCTATCTCTAGTTCTAGATATTCGTCAACGGTGTAAGTTTTCTGGGCAAGTTGTGTAACCATAACGTTTTACCTGCGATCGCGTCCTGATGAAATCTGTTTAAAATATGGCTTGGTAGAGTCGAGACATTCTTGTAATTCTGGCAATCTAAGTATGTGGGCAAAAGAAACCTTAAAACCCAAAAAGCTGTAGCGCACGTGCAGCGTGCGCTACAGCTTCTTGGGTTTGGGTTTAATTATGCTTGCCTACTTACGTGATGAAGATAAGTTTCAAAAAATTTGCGATAAAGGACAGGAAAATTCTGGTAATAATGGGGAAGTTAGAACATCACTGACGAATAAAGTAACGGCTAGTTTGAGAATGCCATTTTCACGACGATAGATTTGCATTTGCTGCGATCGCCAATCTGCAATCCAATATTCCAATATTCCATGCGATGAATAGAGTTTCAGTTTCAATTCGCGATCGCGTTTCTCATTTTCAGTTCCTGCTGATAGCACCTCAATTGCAATCTCAGGTGCACCACGAAAATGTCCAGTGTCATCGATTAAAGCCGTATATTTCTCTTTACTCATCCAGATCACATCAGGAATTACATCATCATTTTCTCCAAAGATTAATCCTGCGCCGATTACTGCATATCCCAAGCCTGTTGCCTTTGACCAAACTTTCAGCTCATAATAGAAGTTACCGCAAGTATCTTGATGTTTGTTATGAGGTGCTCTGGTCACGTAAAGTTCTCCATCAATAATTTCGTACCGTTTGTTATTTTTGGATAACAGGTCTAGATCAGCACTCGTCCAACGGATTCTAGCTTCTAAATCCGAGATAGAAGATTTAGGGACAATGGGGACAATCAATGCTTCAGGGATAACGATCGCTTGAGTCATGATGGCATTCCTAAGGGGAGCGATATAGTAATAAGTAGGTAAGCATAATTAAACCCAAAATCTAAAAAGCTGTAGCGCACGCTGCGCGTGCGCTGCAGCTTTTTGGGTTTTAAGGTTTCTTTTGCCTAGCTACTTAGTATAGCAAGAAGAAGTTTTTTAGTCGTAATTTATGATTACTCTCGTAACAGGCGCAACTCGCTCTGGCAAAAGTGAATGGGCGGAATATCTGGCGATGCGATCGCAAAAAAATATAATTTATATCGCTACAGCAACTCGTTATCCTGATGATGTGGAATGGGAAGCAAGATTACAAAAGCATAGCGATCGCCGTCCTGACAGTTGGCAAACCCTAGAAGTGCCGATTGAATTAGCAAGAAATATTTTAGATATTCAGAATGATGCCTATATTCTGGTGGATTCCCTTGGTACTTGGCTAGCTAATTTTATGGAAACTGATGATCAATCTTGGGTAAAGATTGAAAAAGAGCTATTAGAGGCAATTCAAGCCTGTGAAGTGGATATCACCTTTGTATCTGAAGAGGTTGGCTGGGGGCTAGTTCCTGAATATAAGTTAGGAAGAATATTTCGCGATCGCCTTGGCGGACTTAGTCGTAAGATTGGTGCGATCGCTGATGTCGTGTATTTAGTGACAGGTGGGTACGCGATCGACCTAACTAAAATTGGCGAAAAGTTACCGAATCAATAAAAGCTTTAAAAACGTTGCAAAGCAACGTTTTTAAAGCTTTTATTGGATGCTAGTAGCCACCCTAAAACCTGCGTGCTGATAGAAGCTAGGGCGAAACCAATTACGATAATATTGTTCGGCTTCGGTTCCATTGGTAATCCATGAACCGCCCGCCATCATGTAATGAGCCTCGTCAAAATATGTTGCTGAATAGTTTTCATAGAGAGTATGAGGCTGGTAGCCCGAGAATGGCAATAGATGACTTCCTAGCCATTCCCAAACATTACCCCGCAGATCGCATATCTCTGAGGTATTCTTAGCGCTATCAAGAGAACCGACTGGACTAGGAGAACCAACCCTCAAATTAAGGTTGTAATTTGCAGAAGGTTGAATTTTTTTGGTTTTTTCTTGCGAAATTAAATGAGGTTCTATGGAAGTTCCATAGGTCGCTAAATACCATTCATCTTCAGTCATCAGACGGCTATCATCACCCAACCATCGGCAATAGGCGATCGCTTCATGATGATTAACCTCTACTGGCCAACTGAGCGGTAGGTCTATTTCGTCAAACATGGCGCGATATTCATAGGAATTGTTTTTGGGAATCCAGAATTTAGGATGATGGAAATTATGATCGACCTTCCATGCCCATGCTGATTTATGCCAGTAGTCAGGATTTTCGTAGCCACCGATTTTTACAAATTCTAGAAAGTCAGCATTGGTAACTAGGTATTTACTGACATAAAAAGTATCTACATCCACAAGGCGATCGCCATACTCGATATCCCAGCCATAGATGCTAGAGTCCCGTGGTTTTCCTAACTTCACAATTCCGCCTTTAACCTCAATCATGTCGTCTTGATGGAATAGATGGCGCGAAGTTCTATCTATCCTATTATTGTCGGTTGGGGCATATTGCCAATTTTGGGGTCGGCGTAGTTGCTCAACGGGGAGTTGGCGCAACAACATTGAGGAAGTTTCTATATGAATGTGCTGATGTTCGATCGCCATTATCAGCGCCCAAAGTGAATGTTCTGAGTTAATTGGATAGCTAATTTCTAAGTTTTGAATTAGCTCACAAATATGTTCATACACCTGTTGGCGATATCGCCAAACTTGACAAACATCAACTTGCTTGAGATTGGCAAATATACCCGCAATATCATCGGGCTTTTCAGGATCAACCCCAACTTCAAAAAGTATTTCAAAATTTGCATTAATCCTATTTTTTATTAAACCTACTCTGATCAATTTGTTAATATAAAATACTGCTGAATGCCCAAGATAAAATATTAATAAGTTGCGAAATGGATCAGGATTAGTATAAAAAGTATGGGGATCAATCACACTTTTCATCAAGCATTCATCTATTTTCCAAGCGTTCTGAAAATATTCAAGAATTTGTTGGCGATCGCAATAATAGAGATTTGGCGGCTGAGTTGGTTGACAGCTAATCATAAAGTTTTCAATTTAAATAATATAAATTATTTATACAGCGCTTTGCGCTTCTGTAAAACCCAGAAGACGAGTTGCGACGCTCCGCGCCGCAACTCGTCTTCTAGGTTTAGTTATAGTTACGATGTTGCAACTTTGCTCAACATCGTAATTAATTTTTAACTTGGCACAAAATCAAACCAAACAATTGTTGCGGATCTGTCCAGAATTTAACCGTGTGTAAACCCTGCGATCGCAATTGTCTCTGGAAATCATCTAGATTAAACTTTCGAGAAATCTCAGTTAAAATCCTTTCGCCTGCTTCAAATCTTAATTTTAAATCAAGAATATCCAAAGACACTTCATGCTCTGACTTTGCATACAAATACATTTCGATTTGATGATCAACTTGATTGTAAATAGCTTTATGCTCAAATAAATCACAATCAAAATTTCCTTTAAATCGCCAATTTAGATGGGAGAGCATATTTAAATTGAATGCGGCAGTGACACCCTGTGCATCATTATAAGCATCTTCTAAAATCTGCTTGGGTTTCTGTAAATCTACACCCAATAGAAAGTAGTCACCTTTAGTGAGGGTATGTGCAACTTTTCCTAAGAAATGGTCTGACTCCGCCGCATTAAAGTTGCCTATTGAGCTTCCCAAAAAGAAAATCATGCGCGATCGCTGATGATTTTTGTCGAGGTATAGTAAAGCCTCTTCGTAGGTTCCGATTAAACCAGCGATCGTTAAATCTGGATATTTTTGCTGTAAATGCAGAACGCTAGTCTTGAGAATGCCGCCACTAACATCAATGGGAATGTAACTGAAGGCTTCAGCGATAGAAGTATTGCACGATATTTTTTGATAAGCATTTAAAAGATAATTAGTTTTGGTGGAGCTACCGCTACCCAGTTCCACAAGTTCGCAAGAACCTGTAATAGCGGCGATCTCATCGGCATATTGACTTAAAATGCTTGCCTCTGTGCGCGTGGGGTAATACTCTGGCAAGTCACAGATCTGTTCAAACAATTCTGAGCCGTGATCATCATAAAAATACTTTGGTGGCGAGCTTTTGGGATTTTTAATTAATCCTTCAATGACATCATTACCATCCTTGCTGATGACCTCACTATGTTGGTGTAGGATTTTTAAGTGTTTGACTGTCATAAGCTGATTTTTTAAATTACTTAGATCTAGTTTTACATTTATGGGACTTAAGTAGGCAGGCGTAAATAAAACCAAAACCCAAAAAGCTGTAGCGCACGCTGCGCGTGCGCTACAGCTTTTTGGGTTTTAAGGTTTCTTTTTGTCCACCTACTTATACCAATTTACAGAATGGCAAGGCTCTGTTGTAAATTACAGTGATTGCGTTCAAAGCCGAACCAAGAAAAATTTTAAAAGGCTTGCAAAGTCAGCCTTTTAAAATTTTTCTTATTTTTTGAGAAAGCGCTGTATAGCCATATTAAATTCCATAAATTGGTGCGTCTATGACGAGAATATATACGTTTGCCAAAAAATTACTGAGTTAAATTTCAGGAGGATTTAACCTTGCCATTACCCAAGTCACATACGTACCAACGGGACTCCAAAGTAAGTATGGGACTAAAAGCCATCCCGCCAAACTGGAAACCTGCCAAACCTGAGCTGTTAAAATCAGTCCCAAGATAAAACCGATTGCCCCGACGATCGCTCCAGCCCTAACATTTTTGAGGCTCGTCATTACGGGCGTGTATATCAAAACCGCAGTCTCGACAACTCCATAGGCAAACATGAGCAACCAAGTCTCAGATGTGGCAGGGATGGTTTGCCATACTACCGATGCGGAGGTGATCCCCAAGATAAAAATGCTAATCCAAATTAAAGGGATTGCTCGCTCAAAGGTGAGCCATCTTGGGCGGCGCAGCCGCATAAACCACTTGTAATCGCTGGGAAATAGTTTGTTAATTGCCAAACCAATCAAAAATGAGGCGATCGCAATTACCACCCAAGCCAAAATCATGGCTGTTCATCGATCGCACAGCGATCTCCACAGCCTTCAATATTGCCATTGACAAGTGATTGTCGTCTTTGTTGACGCTCAGCCACAATTGTTTTGAGATCAGAGCGACCTGTCAAAATAGTGCGATAGTCTGCCCAAACTCCATAGAGAGCATCGGCTAAGCGCCCAACTAACGGCAATTTGGTGATCGCATAAACCCAGCCAATGCCCAGCAGATCATAGATTTGGCGAAATACTTCTACATTTTGGATCACTGTGCCATCTGCCAAGATGCCATGAATGCGACCCATAGCAGTTTCAAAGTCAATTCCTGCATTGTCTTCAGCTTTGTAGTCATCGGCGGCGATATCCACAAACTTAATCAAGCCGCGATCGCTATCTTGGCGTTTTAAAAAGTTAACTTCGCGCACACACAAAGGACAGTCGCCATCAAATAGCAACTTGATCTGCCACTGAGAATCAGTTGCTTGTGAATTTAGCTCTGATTTTAATTCTGTTTGGGGAGATAGCATTTTGTCCTAGATTTTATTGCTAGTTATATTTTAAGCCAGCAATAAAGCTTCGGCGAGTTCCTTGTCCATCTGCTCGGCGCTAGCGATCGCCTCCGTCATAATTTGTCTGGGCGAAAGCCCGTTGTGATAGGCACATAGCCAGCGTTGAGCCTCATTACCTTGATCGAGGATTTTTTGTAATGGCGACAAGAAACACCACACACCATTATCTTTTGCCCTTGGTTTTAATTCAGTAAATAGATCGGCGATCCATTCCCTAGCTGTAATTTCTGCGCCTGTTTGCCAATGGGTTAATACTGCATCAAGACTATTGTGGGCTGCGGCAATTTCATTTTGATCTGCGATCGCTGCTAGTTCTTCAGGGGTAAATTTACTAGAGTTAGGCGCAAGAGGATCAAGACTAGAACCAATTCCTGCTTCAAGAAACTGATGTAAACGCATTTCTAAAAGTGCGCTAATCGCCAATAAAGCCACAGGATCGATCACTAGATCGGAAATTCGCAATTCTAAACGATTGAGATTGTAGGGGCGATTGTCACCGTTGGGACGCACCGATGACCAGAGATGGCGCACATTTTGCATAGTCCCTAACTGCAACTGCTGTTCTGTCCATCCCACAAAATGACGATGGTTACGAAATAGCGGAACTAGCTTGGGAGTCTTTGGGAACATCTGCCAACGGGAAGAGTGAAAGCCAGTTGCTTTGCCATCTAGAAATGGAGACGCGGCACTCAAGGCAAGATACAACGGCGCTTCGAGACGAATCAGGCGACAGGCGGCGATTAAATTTTCGAGATCGGGAATGCCGACATTGATATGAATACTCGCGGTGACAACATCCGTACCATAGGTTTGCTCGATGTAAGTATGGTAAGGATTTTGAGGATCGGATCGACAGAAGTGATCAACACCGCCCAAGGCTAATGTACTCCCAGGCATCAATGTGTAGTCACCTAGCGATCGCAAATAGCTGCGGAGTTTTTGGCGTGGCTCGACCAAAGCCATCAATAAAGGTTCGTACTTATGAAAAGGTGGCGTAATATATTCCACATTGCGGCTATCAGGTTCGCGCACAAATCCATTAAGATTCGCGACGATGCGATCGCTAAAACCTACCACATCCCCCGTTGGTGTAGAGGTGTAGATTTCTACTTCAAAGCCTTTTGATAAAAGCACGGGAGAATTCCTTTTGCTAGAGTCACTATCATTAACCTACCTCACAATGCGCTCAAAAAAGCTAATATTTGGTGTTGTCAGCGCCATAGGCGCTGACAACACCAAATATTAGCTTTTCATCCGTTCTTTCATATCTACAGCCGCGAGTGTATAGCCCCCATCAGCACCATCGATAAAATGTACCTGTCGCCCATCGCGCTCAAAGACCAGACAGGTCATCAAAGCCCGATCAGATACATGGAAGCCATAGACCAAGCTTCCTTCCTTAAACTTCTTGTCCAAAGCATTCATTAAGCGATCGCGCTGCTTAGTTGTTCCTGAAATGACCATGCGCAAAACATCATCAAACTTTTTAAAGTCTGTGGATTCAGTAACAATTTGTTTGTAGTCTCCCCAATTAAAGCCACCAAGCTGAATGTTAAACCTGATCAAAATTATTCCTAGCAGATTAATTAGGCGTAATTTCCATAGATAGAGATATTGTTTTAGCCAACTCGCAGAGGTAGTAAAAACGCGCATTTCAGATGATAGACTCTTGGCACGAAAGGCAAGTTGAAGGTTCCCAGAAGTCACAGGATGGCAGTCTGCATCCCCTCCGTAGATACGTTCAATCTGTTTGATTACTTCGCGATAAGAATTATCGATTTGGCTCTGGCTTGGAGCCGTTGCCATTACAATCAAGCTCAAAATTTCTTCATGGCGGGAAGGAATATCTCGCCATCGGCATTCCAAACCAGAGAAGTCAGCGATCGCGTAGGAAGAGGCATCAGCCTTGGGACTATATAAATGTCTGGTGGCAACATTTTTGATCAGGCTAGTGGCATAGCTGATCCCACCACCCCTAAGAATTGCTTGACTATAGTTTTCTGAGATCCGCAGCTTG
>Ga0136636_10001362_pt1 | contig 14177 bp, 12 predicted proteins | sample AntDrymUQ8522106_2_FD_104653 | JGI IMG/M metagenome (GOLD analysis project Ga0136636, IMG submission 104653) | Polar desert sand microbial communities from Dry Valleys, Antarctica - metaG UQ852 (21.06) | ecosystem: Environmental > Terrestrial > Soil > Desert | place: Antarctica: Dry Valley... | reverse complement strand
CCAGGTCGCAGCCTGCGGCTTCAATGGCGCGCACTTCTTCGCCCAGACGGGCAAAGTCGGCTGACAAGATGCTCGGGGCCAGACGCAAAACGGGGGAGGTGGTCATGGGGCAGCTTTCTGTAAAATTTGAAATTCTTTTTATAACAAGCGTCCTATGCAAACTAATACGTAGCACCTGAAAACCCGGATTCAGCCGCCAGCCAAGTCAGCACAGGTACCGTACCTGGCAACACTGGCGCCACGGTCACTGGCAGGCCCTGCCAGGCAAACGATTGGGCTTCACGCATCTGCAGTTCACCAGACCAGGCCAGCACCTTGCAAAAATGCAAGCGTACCAAGGCATGCGGGTAGTCCACCAACTCCTGGCGCCAGGGCTCAATGTGCTGGGTCTGAATGCCCAACTCTTCATGCAATTCACGGCTCAGGGCTTGCTGCACGGTTTCACCCGCTTCAAACTTGCCGCCCGGAAACTCCCAATAACCTGCATAAACCTTGCCTGTCGGACGGGAGGTCAGCAAAAAATCACCATCTTCTCGAATCAGCACACCCACTGCCACATCCACCACCTGACGGTTTTCGCCACCGGCACGGGGCAGTTGCGCGTCAGCCACCAAGGGCCCACGCGGCGCACTTGCGTGATCAGCTGCTGCCGTGTCCGAGACGGTGTGTGTGGTCATGGGGCGGGTGACGCCGCCAGGATGGCATGCTGGCCCGCGTAATCCCGTGCAAATTGGTACGCGACCCGGCCGCTGCGCGAGCCACGCTCCAGCGTCCACACCAAGGCTTCTGCGCGAACCGCCGCAATGGCGGTTTCGGGCACGCCATAAGAAGCCAGCCACTGCGCCACGATGCTCAGGTATTCGTCTTGCGAAAACGGGTAAAAGCTCACCCACAGGCCAAAACGCTCCGACAAGGAGATTTTTTCTTCAACCCCTTCACCTGGGTGCACTTCACCATCTGCAGTGTGGGTGTAGGTCAGGTTTTCCTTCATGTACTCAGGCAACAGATGGCGACGGTTGCTGGTGGCATAAATCAGCACGTTGGCAGTGGTGGCAGCCACCGAGCCGTCCAGAATCGATTTGAGCGCCTTGTAACCCGGCTCGCCATCTTCAAAACTCAGGTCGTCACAAAAGACGATGAACTTGTACGGCTGCTCACACACCAGATCCACAATGTCTGGCAGGTCGATCAAATCGGCCTTGTCAACCTCGATCAAACGCAGGCCATGCGGCGCAAATTCGTTCAGACAAGCGCGTATCAGGGACGACTTGCCGGTGCCCCGGGCACCGGTCAACAACACGTTGTTGGCAGGTTGGCCGCTGACAAACTGGCGCGTGTTGCGATGGATTTTTTCTTTTTGTGGCTCAATTTCTTTCAAATCGGTCAAGGATATGGCCCCCACATGGCGCACTGGCTCCAGCGTGGCGTGACCCGAGCTGCGCTTGCGGTAACGAAACGCGCTGGAGGCCGTCCAGTCCGGCTGGCTGGGAGGCTGCGGCAGGATGGTCTCGATGCGGGTGATGAGCTGCTCAGCACGCTGCAGCAAATGCTCAAAGCTGGCGTTCATGAACGGTAGTCGGCGTTGATGGTGACATAGTCGTGGCTTAAATCACAGGTCCACACGGTGTCTGCCGCGTCGCCCCGCCCAAGCACCACACGCACGGTGATCTCGCTTTGTTTCATGACGCGCTGGCCGTCTTCTTCGCGGTAGCTGGGGTTGCGCCCGCCTTTGACTGCCACATGCACGTCGTCCAGGTACAAGTCGATGCCGGTCTGCGCCAGATCAGCAATGCCGGCATAACCCACTGCGGCCAAAATACGGCCCAGGTTGGGGTCACTCGCAAAAAAGGCGGTTTTCACCAACGGCGAATGGGCAATGGCGTAAGCCACCAGACGGCACTCGGCCTGGGTTTTACCGCCTTCAACCCGGATCGCAATGAACTTGGTGGCACCCTCCCCGTCGCGCACGATGGCTTGCGCCAGTTTTTGTGCCACCCCCAGCATGGCCGCTTTGAGGGCTTGGCCGGCTACGCTGTCCAGCGAAGTGATCGTTGCATGGGCCGCCTTGTGGGTGGCGATCACCACAAAGGAGTCGTTGGTAGAGGTGTCACCATCGACCGTGACGCGGTTGAACGAGCCCTCAGCCAGTTCGGTGGCCAGTTGTTTCATGAGGCTTTGGCTGACGCAGGCATCGGTGGCCATGAAGCCCAGCATGGTGGCCATGTTGGGGCGGATCATGCCGGCCCCCTTGCTGATGCCGGTGATGCTGACCTGTACACCATCAATCAGCACCTGCGTTCCAAATGCCTTGGCCACGGTGTCGGTGGTCATGATGGCTTCAGATGCGCGCAGCCAGTTGTCAGATTTTGCGTCCTGAATCGCGGCGTCCAGCCCGGCTTCAATCCGATCGATCGGCAGGGTTTCCATGATGACGCCGGTGGAAAACGGCAACACTTGCGAATCTTTCAGACCGAGGCGCCCGGCCAGTGCCCGGCAGGTGTGTTCAGCGCGCGCACGGCCATCTTCGCCAGTTCCGGCATTGGCGTTGCCGGTGTTGATCAGCATGGCACGAATGCCCTCGCCGCGTGCCAGATGCTCCCGGCAAATTTGTACCGGTGCGGCACAAAAGCGGTTTTGGGTGAACACCCCTGCAACTGACGCACCCTCATCGATCAACACCACAGACAAATCCTTGCGATTAGCTTTGCGAATGCCCGCCTCGGTGACACCGATGCGCACACCGGCAATAGGGAACAACTCGGCAGGATTGGGGGCAGACAGATTGACGGACATGGCGGGCTTTCAAAAGACTAAAAAATGGGTCGGGAGATTTTGATCGTAAAAAATCGGGCGCACGGCCCGATTCTGTGGTGTTTAGGCAATCAGGCCAGCTTGCCGTGACATTGCTTGTATTTTTTGCCACTGCCACACGGGCAAGGGTCATTGCGCCCGACGCGCGGCACATCAGATTTCACCGTGGATGCATCCACCACAGTCTCCACCTCACCGGTCTCGGTGGGTGCGCTGTACGTGACATTGCTGATGCGATCGGCGCGGTTCTCCATCTCAACGGCTGCGGCCGCCGCCTCTTCGTTGGACTGGATACGTACCGTCATCAGCAACTTGGTGACTTCGTTTTTGACCGCATCCAGCATCTGACCAAACAACTCGAAGGCTTCGCGCTTGTATTCCTGTTTGGGTTGCTTTTGGGCATAACCGCGCAGATGAATGCCCTGGCGCAAATAATCCAGCGAACTCAAGTGGTCACGCCAGTTGCCGTCAATACTTTGCAGCAGCACCATGCGCTCAAACTGGGTGAAGTTTTCAGCACCCACCGAAGCTAGCTTTGCATCAAACACCTGATTGGCGTGTCCGCGAACGGTGTCGAGAATGTCGTGGTCGGTGATGGCGGATGCCGCGTTCACCTGATGCTGCAAAGGCAGCGTCAATTGCCATTCATCCGACAGAACTTTTTCAAGTGCAGGCAAGTTCCACTGCTCCTCAACCGACTCGGCGGGCACATGCTCGCGCACCACGTCTTCAAAACAACCTTCACGCAGGGACTGAATCTGGGCACCCAGGTCAGTGGCGTCCAGAATCTCGTTGCGCTGCTGGTAAATCACCTTGCGCTGGTCATTGGACACGTCGTCGTACTCAAGCAATTGCTTGCGCATGTCAAAGTTACGCGCTTCCACCTTGCGCTGGGCACTCTCGATGCTGCGGGTCACAATGCCGGCCTCAATCGCCTCGCCCTCGGGCATTTTCAGGCGGTCCATGATGGCCTTGACACGGTCACCCGCAAAAATGCGCATCAAGGCGTCGTCCAGACTCAGGTAAAACCGCGACGAACCCGGGTCGCCCTGGCGACCCGAGCGGCCACGCAACTGGTTGTCAATGCGGCGCGACTCATGGCGTTCGGTGGCAATGATGCGCAAACCACCCAGCGCAGTGACTTGCCCGTGGTCTTGCGCCCATTGCGTCTGAACGGCTTCAATTTGCTGCTGCTTCTGGGCGGCATCCAGCGCGTCATCCGCCTCAATCGTTTCGATGTTCTTGCTGATGTTGCCGCCCAGCACAATGTCAGTGCCCCGACCGGCCATGTTGGTGGCAATCGTGATCATTTTCGGGCGACCGGCCTGGGCCACAATGTCGGCCTCACGGGCATGCTGCTTGGCGTTAAGCACCTGGTGCGGCAGCTTTTCCTTTTCCAGCAGATCCGCAATGATCTCGGAATTCTCAATCGAGGTGGTACCCACCAGCACCGGCTGGCCGCGTTCATAACATTCACGGATGTCAGCGATGGCCGCCACGTATTTTTCGCGCGTGGTCTTGTACACGCGGTCAAGCTGGTCGTCGCGCCGACTTGGCCTGTTGGGTGGCATCACCACAGTTTCCAGCCCATAAATTTCCTGGAATTCGTAGGCTTCTGTGTCGGCCGTACCGGTCATGCCGGCCAGCTTGCCGTACAAACGGAAGTAGTTCTGGAACGTGATCGAAGCCATGGTCTGGTTTTCAGGCTGGATCGCCACGCCTTCCTTCGCCTCAACTGCCTGGTGCAGGCCGTCGCTCCAGCGCCTTCCGGTCATCAGTCGGCCGGTGAACTCGTCCACAATCACAACCTCACCTGCCTGCACCACATAGTGCTGGTCACGGTGGTACAGATGTTGCGCCCGCAATGCGGCATACAGGTGGTGCATCAGCGTGATGTTGGCAGGATCGTACAGACTGGCGCCTTCAGGAATCAAGCCCATCTCAAACAGGATGCTCTCAGCCTGTTCATGGCCGCGTTCGGTCAGGAACACCTGGTGGCCTTTTTCATCAATGGTGAAGTCACCCACCTTGGTGATACCTTCACCGGTGTGCGGGTCAGCTTCACCCTCCTGCTTCTCCAGTTTTGGCACGATCAGCTTGATGGACTGGTACAGATTGGTCTGGTCTTCCGCCTGCCCACTGATGATCAGCGGGGTGCGGGCCTCGTCGATCAGAATCGAGTCAACCTCGTCAACAATGGCGTAGTTCAAACTGCGCTGAACCCGGTCAGCGGCCTCGTACACCATGTTGTCACGCAGGTAATCAAAACCGTATTCGTTGTTGGTGCCGTAGGTGATGTCAGAGCGATAAGCCGCCTGTTTTTCTTCCCTCGGCATGTTGGGCAGGTTGATACCGACCGACAAGCCCAGGAAGTTGTAAAGCTTGCCCATCCACCGGGCATCACGATTCGCCAGGTAATCATTGACAGTCACCACATGCACACCCTTGCCAGTCAGGGCGTTGAGGTAGACCGGCAGGGTCGCGGTGAGGGTTTTGCCCTCGCCCGTGCCCATTTCGGAAATTTTTCCGTTGTGCAGCGACATGCCGCCCAGCATTTGCACGTCAAAGTGGCGCAGTTTCATCACCCGCTTGGACCCCTCGCGCACAACCGCAAAGGCTTCAGGCAAAATTTCTTCCAGTGTGGCGCCCTGGGCAATCCGGTTCTTAAACTCGTCAGCCTTGCCGCGCAGTGCATCGTCAGAAAGCTGTTCATAGCTGGGTTCCAGCGCGTTGATTTTGACAACTGTTTGCCGGTATTTTTTGATCAGGCGGTCATTGCGACTGCCGAAAATTTTGGTGAGAAAGTTGGTGGCCATGAATACAGGGCGCTGTCGCATAACCTAAACTGGCCGGACGGCAGCGCAATCCTTTTTTACAATCTAACAATAATGGGGGTCACGAGAAGAAACACAACAGCCAACCACAATTTGTACAGGCTGTTGGTTTGCCCGGATTTTACCTTCGCAAGGCGCTGGCTTTTGTGAAAGCTATACTTCAATGAAGAATGAGCTGTCTGGCCCGCTCAGACAAACGAATTTGCCACGTCAATTTGCGCATCTTTACAAGTTGCGAGCACACCAGCAAGCTGTGAAATTTGCGCGTCTTGGTTAGCTGCCAGTGACTGGCGTGAACCAGACGCAATGCCTTGCACCCTATTTTCAAAGCGCACTTGCGGGCCAGTGGACCAACTGCTGGCGCAAACCTCGGCAATGGTCAGGCATATATGCTAATTGATCGTATTCGTAACACCCTGATGACATGACTCGACACCACCCGCCAGTCACCCTATTGCAGGCAAGCCAAAGCAACCCCGGGCTAGCCAGACTGATGGGAATTCATCGTGAATCAAATACGCGCCTGCAGGCTGTCACGGCGTTGATCCCGACCGCGTTACGCGGTCAGGTTCAAGCTGGGCCATTGGAAGACGGTGTGTGGTGCCTGCTTTTGACGAACAATACAACCGCAGCAAAAATGCGCCAGCTGCTGCCGGCATTGGAATCACATTTGCGGGTACACAACCTTGATGTGAAATCAATACGGCTAAAGATACGCCGCCAAGACTGAAATATTTGGTGCCGATTGTCGGATTCGAACTGACGACCTACCGCTTACAAGGCGGTTGCTCTACCAACTGAGCTAAATCGGCGAAAACGTGATTCTAACCAATTTTTTCCAGCAAACAGCCGAAACTACTTGATTCGCGTGAGCGATGGGCGATTACCTGGTTTAGGCGCATCTGGAGACTCAGGGTCTGATGCAGGTGAGTCTTTGCCAGAACCACTTTGAACCGGGGCAAGGCGGGCAGGCGCAGTTTTTGCTGGCTTTTTTTCTCGCCTTTCCCCTATTTTGCTTTCAGACCTGTCGTCCAAGGGGAATGCCATGCCCTGCCCGTTTTCCCTGGCAAAGATAGCGGCCACCCGGTCGATCGGCACAAAAATATCGCGCACAACACCCCCAAATCTGGCTTTGAACTCAAGGAATTCATTGCCCAATTGCAAGCCGGTAGTTGCGTCAAAACTGATATTGAGCACAATTTCACCGTCCTTGACAAACTCACGCGGCACCTGCACATTGTGATTAACCAGCACCGTGACATAAGGTGTCAAGCCATTGTCTCCACACCATTCGTGCAATGCCCGAATGAGGTAGGGTCGGGTCGAGGTGGTTGGTACGTCCTGTGTCATGACAAATGACCCCGCGCTTACTTGCGCATCACTTTCTCGGAAGGGGTCAGCGCCTCGATGTACGCAGGGCGTGAAAAGATACGCTCGGCATATTTCAGCAACGGTGCTGCATTTTTGCTCAGTTCAATGCCGTAGTAGTCAAGACGCCAGAGCAGCGGTGCGATCGCCACATCTAGCATGGAAAACCCGTCACCCAACATGAACTTGTTTTTCAGGAAGACCGGCGCCAATTGCGTCAAGCGGTCGCGAACGTGAGCACGGGCTTTCTCCAGCGCTTTTTCATTCGCCTTGGGTGAGCGCGATTCCAGTGTGGAGACATGCACAAACAATTCCTTTTCAAAATTGAGCAGGAAAAGCCGCACACGGGCGCGGTCGACCGGGTCGCCGGGCATCAATTGGGGATGCGGAAAACGCTCGTCAATGTACTCATTGATGATGTTGGACTCATAGAGAATCAAGTCGCGTTCCACCAGAATCGGCACCTGACCATAAGGATTCATCACGTTGATGTCTTCAGGCTTGTTGTACAAGTCCACATCGCGAATTTCAAAATCCATGCCTTTTTCGAAAAGTACAAAACGGCAACGATGAGAATAGGGGCAGGTTGTACCCGAGTAAAGCACCATCATGGTGGAGGCTCCTAAAAAAGTAAAAGAGCGGGGGGCTGTTCGCCCACCCACTCTAAAGAATCCTGACCGCGCAATTCCTTGCGCCGCTCAGATCAATGACTCACAGACTACTTGATGTCTTTCCAGTAGGCTTTGTTAAGTTTCCAGGTCAGGAAGGTCAGAACGGCTAAAAAAGCCAGCACCCACATACCCAAAGTTTTACGTGCTGTCTGGGCTGGCTCACCCATCCACTGCAAATAATTGACCAAGTCACCAATGGTCTGGTCATATTGTGCCGGCGTCACGCTGCTTTGCATTTCCCACAACACATGAGGCATGGCGACATTTGGGAACACGTGGTTGTTCCAGCCTGTCGGCTTGGTCGGGTCGGCATAAAAGCCACGCATGTAGGAATACAGATAGTCGGCACCGGTGCCACCTGCGCCTGCACGCGACCTGGCAATCACGGTGAGGTCAGGGGGATTGACGCCAAACCAGGCTTTAGCTTGCTGCGGGTCAATCGCCGCCTTCATCGTGTCGCCAATTTTGGCGTTGGTGACCAGCAGGTTGTCCCTGATTTGCTCAGCAGTTAAACCAATGTCTTGCAGACGGTTGTACCTGTTGAACGCCGCAGAATGGCAATTCAGGCAGTAATTGACGAACACTTTGGCACCATTTTGCAGCGCCGCCATGTCCTTGATCTTGTCCGGTGCCTTGTCCCAGGCGGGACCGGCGACATTGGCATGCACAGCCGTTGCCAGACCCAACGCGACCACCAGACCAAGAATAATTTTTTGAGTGAAGCCCATGATTTTCATGTGTTGTTCTCCTGATCAATGCGCTGTGAATGTCACGCGACTGGGCACTGGTTTAAAACTGCCCAAACGGCTCCACCACGGCATCAGAAGAAAGAAACCAAAGTAAAACAGTGTGCCCAATTGGGAGATACGGCCATAAAGCGCGGACACAGGTTGTGTACCCAAGTAGCCAATCACAAAGAAGTTGACGACAAACACAGCGTATAAGTACTTGTGCCAAGTCGGGCGGTAACGCATTGACTTCACCTCGCTGTTGTCGAGCCAAGGCAAGAAGAACAGAATCACGACGCCGCCACCCATGGCAACCACGCCCCAGAATTTCGCGTCGATGCTCAGCATCATGGCAACCACAACCACTGCGCCACCCACGATCACTGCCTTGAACAATGCAGGCATCTTGATTTTGACCACCGCCAATAACGCACCAATCACCACACATGCCATCAGCACGTACATCATTTCATCAGTCACGGCGCGCAGCAAGGTGTAGAAAGGTGTGAAGTACCAGACGGGTGCAATGTGCAACGGGGTCTGGAACGGATCAGCCGGGATGAAGTTGTTGTACTCAAGGAAATAGCCGCCCATTTCAGGGGCAAAAAACACAATGGCCGAGAAAACAAACAGGAACACGCTGACACCAAACACGTCGTGCACTGAGTAATAAGGGTGAAACGGTATGCCGTCCAATGGTTTCCCGTTGGCATCTTTGGTGGCTTTGATTTCCACACCATCCGGGTTGTTGGACCCCACCTCATGCAACGCAATGATGTGCGCCACCACCAGACCCAGCAGCACCAGTGGCACAGCGATCACGTGGAAACTGAAGAAGCGGTTCAGCGTGGCATCACCCACCACAAAGTCACCACGGATCAGCAGGGCCAGGTCAGGGCCAATGAACGGAATGGCAGAAAACAAGTTCACGATCACCTGGGCGCCCCAGTAGCTCATCTGGCCCCAAGGCAGCAAATAACCCATGAACGCCTCAGCCATCAGGGCGAGGAAAATACCACAGCCAAACAGCCAGATCAATTCACGTGGCTTTCGGTAACTGCCGTACATCAGGCCGCGGAACATGTGGAGATAAACCACCACGAAGAAGGCGGACGCACCTGTTGAGTGCAAATAACGAATCAGCCAGCCCCACGGCACATCGCGCATGATGTATTCAACTGACGCAAACGCCAGCGCGGCGTCCGGCTTGTAGTGCATGACCAGGAAAATGCCAGTCACGATCTGAATCACCAGCACCAGCAATGACAGCGAGCCAAAGATGTACCAGAAATTGAAGTTTTTCGGTGCGTAATACTCACTCATGTGCTCTTTGAAGAGCTTGGAGAGTGGAAAACGGTTGTCAATCCAGTTGAGCGTTTTTTCGCCAGCGGACGCGTTCGGGGAAATTTCGTGGAAAGTCGCCATGTTCTTGATCCTTAGGCCTTTTTGTCTTCACCAATAAGAAGCTTGGTGTCCGAGAGGTACATGTGTGGCGGCACTTCCAGGTTGTCAGGCGCTGGCTTGTTTTTATAGACACGCCCGGCCAAATCAAAAGTGGAACCGTGGCAGGGACAGAAAAACCCGCCTTGCCAATCGTCCGGAAGGGAGGGCTGTGCGCCGGTCTTGAACTTGTCCGAAGGCGAACAACCCAAGTGCGTACAAATACCCACAAGCACCAGGTACTCGGGTTTAATAGAACGCACCTCATTGCGGGCGTAATCCGGCGCCTGTTCGGCAGGCTTGCGCTCCGATTTGGGATCCGCCAGCTGGTCATTAAGCTTGGGCAACGCCGCCAGTTGTTCTGGCGTCCGGCGCACGATCCAGACCGGCTTGCCGCGCCACTCGACGGTCATTTTTTCGCCTGGATTGAGCCCGGAGATATCAGCCTCAACAGCAGCCCCAGCGGCTTTCGCCCGCTCGGACGGCAGGAAAGAACTGACTAGTGGGACCGCGACAGCAATACCGCCTGCAGCACCGACACAACCTGATGCAATCAGCCATGTCCGTTTACTGGAATCAATACCGCCAGCACTGGCGAAAGTTTCACTCATGGGAATCCTCAAATGGGAAGGTCGAAGAAGGTTTCTGCGGCGCGATTATAGCCATGGGCACATATCACAAATTTATAGAAAATCCGCCAACAGGTGTTGTCAAGTCCTCATTCGGCCCACTTCTGAGCAGATACTTGCAGCATCTGTCTCCAAACTTACCAGAAAGGATTAACCGTGAGCATGATGACTGAATTTAAGGAATTCGCCGTAAAAGGCAATGTGATGGATCTCGCAGTCGGTGTGATCATCGGTGGCGCATTTGGCAAGATCGTTGAATCCGTGGTTGGCGACATGGTGATGCCCGTGGTGGGTGCCATTTTTGGCAAAGTCGACTTCTCCAACCTTTTTGTGGTGATGGGGCAAGTGCCAGAAGGCACCGTGCGCACACTTGATGCTTTGAAGAAAGCCGGTGTCCCGGTGCTTGCTTACGGCAACTTCATCACAGTTGCGGTCAATTTTGCCATTTTGGCGTTCATCATTTTCATCATGGTGAAACAGATCAATCGGCTGAAAAAGGAAGCCCCGCCACCTCCACCCGCAGCCCCGCCTGCAACGGCTGAAGATGTGCTGCTGTTACGCGAGATTCGCGACAGCCTGAAAAAATAGTAATTTGCATAGCATCTTGTGCTTGTGTGGCAAAGACTAGAGCCTAATTTCTCTTAAATCCTTGCTGCACAGAGTTGTTTGGCCATGCGGATCGCCTGCACCAAACTGGAAGCATCCGCCACCCCCTTGCCGGCAATGTCAAATGCGGTGCCATGGTCCGGACTGGTCCGTACCAGGGGCAAACCCAGCGTCACGTTCACACCCTTTTCAACGCCCAGGTATTTGACCGGAATCAACCCCTGGTCGTGGTACATGGCCAGCACCACGTCAAATTCACCCGCCTGACCGGGCTTGCCACGGGCGCGCATGAACACCGTGTCGGGGGCCAATGGGTCGCCGGCAAGCACGCCCTGACGGCGCGCCGCCATCACCGCCGGCAAAATCACATCCAACTCCTCCCTGCCAAACAAACCACCCTCACCGGCGTGGGGGTTGAGCCCCGCCACCCCGATGTTTGGCGCGCGTCCCAGAACCGCTTGCAATGACCGGTGAGTGATCAACAGGGTTTGCAAGACGTTGTCAAAGGTCACTGCCGCCAACGCTTCACGCAGCGACACATGGATGCTGACCAGGACCACACGCAACTCATCATTGGCCAGCATCATGCGCACCGGCAGTTCCTGCACCGATGTTTTCATGTGTGCGGCGGCCAGAGCCTGAAGCAACTCGGTGTGCCCAGGAAAGCTGGCGAGCCACCCTCCTGCCATCGACAGCGCTGCCTTGTTCAAGGGCGCCGTCACCAGCGCGGCCACTTCGCCGCGCAGCGCGGCGTTGGCGGCCCACACCACACAATCACCCGCCATCTGACCAGCCCGGGCAGACAATTCGCCAAACGGCACAGGCGCCATCCCAGCCGCCGGCACGGATTCGATTGGCAGAACCGGCACACACTGCGGCGGGCAATGCAGCGACTCTTGCACATCGCTCAGCACCGCCACCGATAAAGGCACGCCGCGGCCAGCCACCACTGCAGCCGCACGCCTCAGCGTGGCAACATCGCCCACCACAAAACAAGCCGCCGTCTCAAACGGCGCGATCTGAAAGGCTTTGACAATGATTTCAGGACCAATGCCTGCGGCATCCCCCATGGTGATGGCGATCGGCGGAGTTTGTCGGGCAGTCGGTGCGTTCATGTCAGGCCGGGTTGTCAATGTCAATAAATTCGTGTGCCAGGCCGAATTGAGCCGCCACATGGGCCGCTACCGCTGGCGCACCATAACGCTCACTGGCATGGTGGCCACAAGCGAGATAAGCCACGCCGGATTCACGCGCAATGTGCGCTTGCGGCTCGGACATCTCGCCCGTGATGAAAGCATCCGCCCCAGCGGCAATCGCCGCTTCAAAATAGCTCTGCGCACCGCCGCTGCACCATGCAATCTTTTGAATAGCTGACTTCCTTTTATCAACAAGGGTTACAGGCCGATTCAAAGCAAAAGAAAGATGGTCAGACAGCAATTGAGCCGAGCCATACAGACCTCCGTCAGTGCGTTCCCCAAGACAACCCAAGTCCTGTTCGCCAAAGCGCGACAACACCCGCAATCCAAGTTTGAGACCGAGTTGTGCGTTGTTGCCCAAATCGGGGTGCGCGTCCAGCGGCAGATGGTAGGCAAACAGATTGATGTCATGCGCCAGCAACAGGGCCAGGCGCTGCTTCATCCAGCCGGTGACGCGGGCATCTTGACCGCGCCAGAACAAGCCGTGATGCACAAAAATAGCATCTGCCCCGGCTGTTATGGCCGCTTCGATCAGAGCGCGGCTGGCGGTGACGCCAGAAACGATCTTGCTGACCCTGGCGCAACCTTCCACCTGCAGGCCGTTCGGGCCGTAATCGCGAAAACGCTCGGGCTGCAACAAGGTGTCAAACGCTGCCAGCAGTTCAGATCGATCTGTCATCCAGGTGCCCTCTATTGGTGTGGGCTGATGATAAGGGGCATCACCCTTACCTTGCAGTTGCCTCGCCCGTGTCTTCCAGATCTTCCGCCTCACAGTCACAACCGACCCCTGCGGCGATCCAACGCCGACCCAAGCGCGCCAACAGCCAGACCAACACCGGTCGGGCAAACTGCAAAAAACCAGGCAGACGTTTGCGTAATATGTCTGGCGCCGCAGTGAGAGCGCCACAGCGGTAGTGCCGGCCGAAAGGCAGCCAGCGCAAGGCCGTGCAAGCGCCATCGCGCCGTCCGGACAACAGCACCCCCAAGGGGCAAGGCTCCATCAAGCAGCACACCCCACAACCGTTGCACGGCGCGCCCACCGACGGTTTGCGGGGAGCCTCTGATTCAATAAGAATGGCAATAGCGAGCTTTGGCATTGAATTTTCAACTGCAACCTACAATTTAACGCAGTGAGCTCGTCAGACTTCAATGTATTGACGCACTGTTGAGACGCGGCGCCTCATGCGTAACCTTGCGAAAACCTTCGGGTTGGCTTACATCATCTTCCACCGGGCCAGTAATTGGCATTGTCCATGAAACGATTTTGGTTGTTGTTTTCCCAATCTGTCACGATCTTGCTGGCGGCGTATTTTGTCGTCGGCACGCTCAAACCGGGCTGGCTTGACGTACGCGGCGTCAGGTCTGGCATTGTCGCCGTGCTGGAGGCACCGGCCGTCAGTGCGACTGCAGTCCCTGCTGGCAGTTTTCGCCTGGCCGCGCAAAAATCATCGCTGGCAGTGGTCAGCATCAACACCAGCAAAAACGCGCGGAAAAGCCCGAACAACAGCGACCCCTGGTTCCGGTTCTTTTTTGGCGACCAGCTAAACCAGCCTCAGGTTGGACTGGGCAGCGGCGTGATTGTCAGCACTGACGGCTACATCCTGACCAACAACCACGTGGTCGAAAGCGCCGACGAGATCGAGGTGATTCTTAACGACAGTCGCCGCGCCCGCGCCAAGGTCATCGGCACCGACCCTGATTCTGACCTGGCGGTTTTGAAGATTGAACTCGACCGCTTGCCAATCATTGTGCTGGGCAATTCCGACAATTTGCAGGTGGGCGACCAGGTGCTGGCCATTGGCAACCCATTTGGCGTCGGGCAAACCGTGACCAGCGGCATTGTCAGCGCGCTTGGGCGCAACCAGTTGGGCATCAACACCTTTGAGAATTTCAT
>Ga0136636_10001361_pt1 | contig 14179 bp, 7 predicted proteins | sample AntDrymUQ8522106_2_FD_104653 | JGI IMG/M metagenome (GOLD analysis project Ga0136636, IMG submission 104653) | Polar desert sand microbial communities from Dry Valleys, Antarctica - metaG UQ852 (21.06) | ecosystem: Environmental > Terrestrial > Soil > Desert | place: Antarctica: Dry Valley... | reverse complement strand
GTTGCGTCGGAAACGGTTGGCGTCACGGTTAGTGAACTTGTAGCATTTGGGACCGACATCGTGTAGGCGGTTGTCGCCGCAGCGAAAGTGGGTGCCAATGTTCCGGTACTTGGAACCAGATTCAATAGGTTTGCATTAGTAGACAGACAGGGATTCACTGTAACAGTGGTAGGTGCGGATGTGACGGCACATGTCCCGTAGGTTACCTGCACCGTGTAACTCCCCGAAGTTGTTGCGGTATAAGAAGAAGTAGTCACCCCTAGTGAGACCGTGTTTTTGAACCAAAGGTACGACAAGGCTACCCCTGTGTTCGCATTGAGCACCACACTTCCAGCATTACAGAATGTTGTGGTGGAAGCGGGGGTGATTGTAGCAGTTGGTGTGTTGTTGAAAACCCCTTCCACATTTAGACTCAAAGATGATCCGTATAAGGATAGAAATGACTCCCACGCACTTGCGCTAGACATTCGCCATCCCGTGCTTACGGCACTCTGCCCTTGCTGATTGGAAACAAGGCTTACCGCATCCGAACCGGCATAAACAATTTGATAACCAATATAATAATCACCGGTGATTGATAAAGCAGAAGGCAGGGTGACGACGGTTGCAGTAGGGTAAGTGAGCAAAGAAGATATGGCGAGCGTCTGGCTGAAAAGAACGGTACCCGGAGCACCGCCTGCTCCATCAGCGCTCCAAACTCTGGCAATTACATTTCCGGTCCCGGTATGTAAGTTAAAGTTATATCTAAGTTGTGTAAGATTCCGCGGATTTCCGCAATAGGTAAATTTATTAGCAAACGCGAGGTCTCCTCCTATGTTGTGCCCTATTAATCTTCCACCGCCGGGATAGCTGTAGTCTGTTGGTGTTCCTGCATAATTTATGTCAGTAGTTGTACACGCGGGTGCCGTTACAACTATGTAAGAAGTTCTTGTAAATGGTGTGGAGCCGTACGCGTTTGTTGCTGTAAGCGTGACGCTGTAAGTACCTGCATTGGTAAAAGTAACTGTTGGATTCTGTAATGTCGATGCGGTAGCGCCTCCTCCAAAATTCCAACTCCACGAGGTAGCTTCGGGAACCGATTCACTTGTAAAAGTCACCGTACATCCGGCCGAAATACTCGTCCGATTAGCAGTGAACGTCACAAGTGGAGCTGAAGTCGCTGCATTACATGTCAGTACAGTCATTGGAGGTACCGAGCAGACCGTTCCTATAGTGATGTCGCGATCCTTGATAAATATCGCCCCGGTAATTTCATTGGTGTTCAATGTACGTTTCACCTGAGCAGATGAAATATTGTAGTGCATCACTGCCGTTGGATCAATGCTATGGTTGAGTTGATGTCCATGACCCATTTCGTGCAACATTACACTTTCAAAATCATATTGTCCTGCAGGCGGCGTGCTTACTCCATAATACCAAGTAAAACTGCTGCTGATAACCACATCAATTTCACCGACATATACGCTGCTTGCTGCGCCCGTACCGCAACTGTAATACCAGCTAGAGCATTGTGCTAAAATACCTGCGGGCAATGAAGCGACAAAAGTCACAACATTGATTCCATCTGACGCAACTGACGAAATAGCAGTAGGAGGACCCAATAACCAGTTGATTCCTGATGCACAAGTCCAAGTATTTAAGATTGCCCTGAACTTGCTCGCAGCACTTGTACTCGCAAAATTGGTGGCATTCATTGAAAATGTATAGCCACCGAATCCATTATCAGTAATATGGGTCGGCATTCGGGCCACGTTTGCATTATTTGAATTGGAATAAGCATAGGTTATAGTTAGCGTGCCCGCACTAACTATTTGATTCGGGTCGGCATTAGTCACGCGAACCTGTCCCGTTCCTGCACCCGGGCCGCTTTGGCTAACACTTGGTACTTTAACCACAATCTGCGTATTGCTCCAGGAAACATAATCGGTGGTTAACGGCTTTATCCATGTAGCGCCGCCGTCATTGGCATTTTTAAATTCCACAAAACCCGTTCCTTGCGTTGCTCCGAAATTGGTTCCGTTAATCGTTAGGTTTGAGCTTGTTCCCGATGCAATCGAAATTGGGTTGAAGCTTGTGATTGTAGGCACTGCCAGTATTTCACGATTGGCATTCGGATTATTAATTCCGCCACCTCTTCTTCGTAGCGTTTCGAGATAGGGATTTGGCGCGACCTCGACAACCGGACTTTTTGTGATGCTTTTTATTACTTGGTAAAGACCATTTTCGATGCTATCATATACTTTAAACGGATCGTGTGCGCTACCATTCTCTGTATCATAAACAATAAAACCCTGCATACTTCCGTAGGGTGTGTATCCCGATCTTCCTGATTCCGCGTAAGCATTCGGAATGCACAACAGGATGCCCATATCACCAATGTGAAGATTGAGTGATGCCGATAGTACTTGCTCGATGTCGCCTACTTTTCCTCCAGGCGTTATTACTTCTATCGTTTGTAAACTACTATTTCCCTTAAAAACTTTGTAGACCTGGACAGTGCTTTGCGTAAAAATATTGAGTCGGCCTTTACCCCAAAACGATTCTTGGGCGAGGATCTTACCTTCAACGATAATGGAAGATTGTGTTACTCTTTGATTCAAGTTTAATGGAACGAGCATACAATTATCTTGTGCATTTACGCTCAAATCGGATAATAATACAGCCACGAGCAGCATGCAAATCGCTACCATTCGGTTGACAGTTGATTTTTTGGTGTCTTGTTTTGTGTACATGTGAAGAACGCTAAGATTATTTTAATAAAATCGATATTGTTATAATAATTGACTTTTTAGAATCGCGCCATTTGTTGCAACTCTGTAGGGAAAGAAACAATTATATAAGTATATTGAATCACAAAAAATGATTTCTAATAGGTAACGATGATGTTTTTAGTGGTAGCGTAAAGCAACAAATTAATATTCAAATTACTTAATACTTTGTTAAATAACCGTTTAACGGCGTTTAATTATCGATGAAATGCGATTATTTTAATTAAACAGAATTCGATGAGTTAGCGACAATAATTTAAACTCCAGCGAGGTTTTGGAGAAAAGTCCGCTAACACCAGATGATGACTGAATTTTTACTTTCGATCTAACTGAGTTCGCAACTACTGGAGAATTAGTCAAACTTTAAAAAACTTATTCAGATACATGGACAACATTTGGCAGTTTTTATCAGAGGCAAAAACGTCCACGCTACCATTTGATGGCGGACATATTTACGTCAGCTCGCACGCGAAAATTTGAGAAGATTAAGCTTTTGAATCTTTGGAAGATACTTGCTTGGGAGAATGGATCAGGTCAATCAATAGAATAAAAAAAAGACTGAATAGCAGCCTCTTTTTTATTTGATTAAATAGAATAATTATGCAGACATCGCCTGGCACAGCTCAGCACAAGTACGGCATGCTTCTGCACATTCCCTGCAATGTTCCATTCCCATCGCTGCATGTTTTTCACATTCTTCAGCACAAGCGTTACAAATTTCAGCACATTCTTTACATAAATGGGAAGCGTGATCTGCACCAATAGCCATAAGCTGTGCACAGGCTAAGCAGATAACAGCACATTGTCGATCCAATTGGATGCACTTTACCTGTTTTTTTATATCTTCTTCATTTAAACATTCGGTTGCACATTGGTTACACGCTGTTGCACAAGCCAGACAGGCCTCGATACAATTTTTAAATTTCTGGTTCATAATCGTATTGTTTAAAATTGTTACTATGTTAATTAACTCAAATTCAATTGCGACAATAAATTTCGGACAGCTGTCGAATCGTCAATAAAATATCTGGCGATAGTCTTTTTGTTTCCGACTTTTATGGTATAGGACTCATTTGGCAATTCTTCAAACATGTGCTCGTCTGTCCAGTCATCGCCTATGGCCATAACAAAATCAAAATTTTCCCTTGCCAATAATTTGGCAGCGGCCTTTCCTTTGCTGACACTACTGCTTTTTATTTCTAAAACTTTGTCTCCTTCAAGTACCGAAAGTCCGTTATTTGCCACCAACCCGGTAAGTACGAATTTTAGTTCCCTTGTCCTGATCACAGCCATATCTTCATCGGCTTTGCGGTAATGCCATGCCAGTGAGTAATTTTTTTCTTCTATAAAAGTGCCCGGCGTACGGTCTACGAAATTTTCCACTACAGGACGTATGTGTTCTTTCCAATCGGTCCGAAGCAATTCAAGCTCTTCCCATTCGCTGGCAGTACGTTTGAGCCAGACACCGTGATCGGTAATGATCGAATAATCTTTGTGTGCGAACCATTTCTCGAGCCTTGTACGGTCTCTGCCGCTGATGATTACAATCTCCGTATCTTCAATAGCTGCCATTTTGTCGAGCAACACATACAATGCTTCATCGGGATTTGCGAGCGCAGGATCATTTTTAAACCCGACAAGAGTACCGTCATAATCCAGCAAAACCAATCTTTTCTTGGCTACTATAAAATTGGTCCGCATCTGTTGAATTACGGATTCAGTAACTTTTTTGCATTGGGTTGGCCTTTCATGCGGATGTGTTGTGGTTTCGAGAGCACGGATAAAATCCCCGGCCCATCTGTCTACATTATAGCGGGCTAGTCGTTCCTGTAAAATTTTAATTCTCGCCGCTTGTTCCTCTACAGGCATTTCCAAAGCTTGCTTTAAGACCGCAGTAAACTGTTCGATATTATTCGGATTTATAAACAGCGCTTCTTGCATCTCTGCGGCGGCACCAGCCATTTCGCTTAAAATCAGGACGCCATCATGATTTACCCTTGTGGCCACATATTCTTTTGCGACGAGGTTCATCCCGTCGCGCAGTGGCGAAACCAATGCAACATCGGATGAAGCATATAATCCGATTAGATCCTCAAAGGGCATTGCGCGGTAGAAATACCATATTGGTGTCCAGTTTATCGTAGCGAACCGCCCGTTGAGTCTGCCGACAAGTTCATCCGTTTCCTTTTTTAACCTTTTGTATTGTGGGACGTTCGACCGCGATGGAACGACGAGCATTATCAGGCGCACATTTTCTATAAATTCCGGGTATTGTTCAAGGAAATGTTCGAAAGCCTTAATGCGGTTTGGAATTCCTTTGGAGTAGTCCATTCGATCTATAGAAAGAATAAGTTTTGTACCCGAATGGTGTAGGCGGTGTTCATTAATCCTGCGAATCAATTCCGACGGATTTTTTTTGTAACGGTTTTGGTATCGGAGTGCTGCAGAATGGAATTGATTATAGTCTATACCCATCGGAAAGGAATCGGTTTTAATAATCCTGTTGAAGGCGTGGACTTCATTAAAACTGACTTCATGGCCAATTATACGTTTCACCGAGTTGAGAAAATGCTGTACATAATCGTAGGTATGGAATCCGATAAGGCTCGCACCTAGCATTCCTTTGAGCAACTCCTCACGCCACGGGAAAGTTCTGAATATTTCGAAAGCAGGAAAAGGAATATGCAAAAAGAAGCCAATCGTGAGCGTCGGGTTTCGCTCTCGAAGCATCATAGGTAGAAGCATGAGCTGATAATCGTGAATCCAAACGTTGTCTCCGTCGGATGCAAATTCCAGTACCTTATCTGCAAATTTGCTATTCACCTCAATATAAGCTTCCCACTGTTTTAACTCATAGTCAACGTATTCGGTAAAGTAATGGAATAACGGCCAAAGTGCTTTATTACTAAATCCTAAATAAAAATCGTTCACATTGCTTTCAGATAATGGCACTGTAACACAGCGCTCGTTGAACGCTTTCTTTTGTATTTCAGTAGACAAATTATTGTCCAATTGTTCTTCGGTGAGCCCTGACCAGCCAACCCATATGCTATTACGAGAATGATGCACAGATTTTAAACCAGTTGCAAGTCCACCAACACTCGGCCTTGTTTGCAATTGCCCGGCGCTAATTTTAAATTCTAAAGGCAGCCTGTTTGAGACAAGTATTGTTTTATTCATCTTAAAGCTTTTGGATTGGTGAAGGGTGTTTTGTAAATTTAAGGAATATTAATTTGCAGCCCTGTTAAATAAAACCTTATGGAAAATCTAGATTATGGCATTATTGGAAATTGCAGAAGTGCAGCACTGGTTTCAAAAACTGGCTCTATCGATTGGTGCTGTCTGCCGGAGTTCGATTCGTCATCCATTTTCGCAAAACTTCTTGACACTGAAGTTGGAGGCAGTTTTGAAATCATCACTGACAAAGCGTACACAATAAAACAACGCTATCTCGAAAACACCAGTATACTGGTAACAACTTTCAATAATGGCATCGATAGTTTTGAGGTCAATGACTTTATGCCGCGATATTCAAAAGAAAACGGTGGACACCATGCACCACCAGAAATAATCAGGTATTTAAGACACCTCTCGGGTAAACCTATATTTGGTGTTAAATACGATCCCAAATTGGAGTATGGTTTGGATAAAACCATCAATTATGTAAAGCGCGATTTTATAATCAGTCTCACAAATACTAAAAAATTTGACAGTCTTTTTCTTTATAGTAATCTTGATAGCGAAAAAATTAACAACGGACAGTCATTTGAAATGATTGAAGACTGTTATTTTGTTTTAGGGTATAATGAGAAAATTTTTGTACCGACTTTAAAAAAAGTGGCAATTGAATTTGAACGCACAAAAGTATATTGGCTGAATTGGAGCGACCGTACTTCTACTTACGAGCAGTACAATGCTGAAATTTCGCGCAGCGCAATAACCCTTAAGCTTCTAACATATGAAAAAAGCGGTGCGGTACTGGCTGCAGCAACTACTTCACTTCCTGAGACGATAGGCGAGGTAAGGAATTGGGATTACAGGTTTTGTTGGATTAGAGACGCTTCGATGGTGGTGAAAGTAATTTCTGAGCTTGGACATAAGGAACTGGCCAAAAACTATCTTCAATTCATTATTGACATCATACCAGATAAAGATGAGAAGTTGCAGATAATGTATGGCATCAATAAAGAGAAAAAACTGACGGAGGAAATTCTGGATCATTTAAGCGGTTATCAGAATTCAAAACCTGTTCGAATAGGAAACGCGGCTTATATCCAACGGCAAAACGATATATATGGAATTCTGATGGATGTGATCCACCAGCAGTTGATTAATTTTAGCAATGACATTGAAAACGGAGAGGAATTGTGGAATATCACCAAGGGGATTGCATGGGTTGTTGGCAATCACTGGCAGGAAAAGGATAAAGGCATTTGGGAATTCCGTACCGAGGAACGCCATTTTACTTTCTCGAAGGTACTTTGTTGGACCGCTATTGATAGGGCAATTAAGGTTGCGGAAATTCTCGCGAAGAATAGCAAGGCAGATAAATGGAGGCATCTCGCCGACGAAATCAAAAACGATATCATGGAATTTGCGTGGAATGATGAGGTGCAGGCTTTCACTCAATCTTACGGTTCTTCCGACCTTGACGCATCGGTATTATTGATGGAAAGTTACGGTTTTATAGAAGCCAAAGATCCAAAATTTATAAGCACAGTACACGCAATCGAAAGGGAACTTGGCCACGAAGGGTTGCTTTATCGATATAAGAACAAGGATGATTTTGGTCTGCCGACCTCGTCATTTACGATATGTTCTTTTTGGTTCATCAACAGTTTGTATAAAATCGGTGAGAAGAAAAAAGCCAAAGCACTGTTTGAGAAATTGCTTGGTTACAGTAATCATTTGGGATTATTTAGCGAAGATATCGATTTTAAAACCAAAAGGTTACTCGGGAATTTCCCCCAAGCTTATTCGCACCTCGCATTGATCGAAACCGCGATAAATTTGTCGAGGATTGCTCCTGAGGAACAAGTTATTGAAGCTCTTAAATAACTGACTTTATAAAAATTACGTACAATTTAAATTAAAAGAAGAATTGTTTTAACCGGCTTTATTTACTTTTTACTTTTGTAGGTATTTGTTCCTCATACAGTTCCAGATTTCCTGCCTGCAGCTTTTGCTTTAGCCAATCGGACAACTTCTGCTTTGTAGCATTTGTTAATGGTTTATTGATTTGATAAACCATAACTGGAACGGTCTTTAAACTATCGGTACCTTCATTAAAAGTATGTTTGGCGACAGAGATGTTGCGTATTTCAGGAAAGAGAATTTTGACTTCGGGTAATAGTTTGCTGTTATCGAATTTAACATTAGATATTTCCTTTTTTAGACTGGCGATAATGATATCTTTTTCGTTCAAGACGGCCCGCTCAGAACCAATCTGGTTCAGTATATCTCGCTTTAAATCGGTGGTGTCCTGCCAGATTTTCAGCTTTGTGTTCTCGATTTTATAATATTTGAGTTTGCCTTTAAGTTCAGAAACCTCTTCCGGTGAAAACTTCTTGGATAAAAAAGCCAACTCTATCTGACGCGGCAGTTTTATATAATTCGTTTTCTTGTATAGCACCGTGTAGCCTTTGTTGGTAAACTCATTCTCAATATAATTGTTTACTTTCTGATTGAACTTTTTTTCCTCAAACAATTTAAAAGCAAACCAGATACTTGGCACTAGCATGACCAAAATCAGGATTGTCATGATATACTTAACCTGTTTCGCGCGTTTTTTATCAATTTGTTTTGCAATTGGATATTTTAAATACTTGACAATAATGAATGTAGCGATGCAGATGAATACACAATTGATGGTATATAGGTACATCGCGCCAAAGAAAAATTTAAAATTTCCGATTGCCAAGCCGTAACCGGCAGTACAAAGGGGCGGCATTAAAGCCGTAGCAATGGCGACTCCGGGAATCGGATTCCCTTTTTCAACCCGGGTAATCGCGATGACACCAACAAGTCCGCCAAAAAACGCGATCAATATGTCGTAGATATTTGGGGCGGTTCTTGCCAAAAGTTCTGTCTGAGTTTCCTTAAAAGGGCTTAAATAAAAGTATATTGTTGATACTGTCAGGCTCACAACAGTTGCGATCAAAAGGTTTTTCAGTGATTTTCTCAATAACGCAAAATCAAAAATGCCCAGACCGAAACCTGCACCGACAATTGGGCCCATTAATGGCGAAATCAACATCGCGCCAATTATGACTGCTGTAGAATTGACATTTAAACCTATCGAGGCAACTACGATCGCACAGGCGAGAATCCATAGATTAGAACCCCGGAAAGAAATGTTGGAAACGACATTGTCTAACACTTTATCACGGTCTTCTTCCCCTTTGTGGAGGTTAATAAATTGGAGAATTTTATTCATCGGTTTCTATGATTTCTTTGGTAAGGATTAATTTCAACAACGTAAATCCAAATATTCCCGCGACAACCGATGATAGCAGGATAATGAACTTTGAGTTGCTAATTATCGTTTGATCGTCAAAGGCAAGCAACGTTATAAAAATGGACATTGTAAAACCAATGCCGCCGAGAAATCCTACCCCAACGACAGATTTCCAAGTTAAATCTTCAGGTAATTTGCAAAATCCGACCGCCGCCGCAATATAAGTGAGCAGGAAAATCCCAAGCGGTTTGCCTACAATTAGTCCGAGAGCAATCCCGATACTATAGTGCTGCGTAAGAATTGTTTGGAAATCTGAACCCAGAACGATTGCAGTATTGGCTAATGCAAATAATGGCAGGATGAAAAAGGACACCGGTTTGTGTAGAAAATGCTGTAAGATAAATGAGGTTGATTTTTCGTCTCCGTTCCCGAAAGGAATTGCAAATGCCAGTAGCACGCCCGTTATCGTAGCATGAACGCCCGAGTGCAGCATGAAATACCACATGGCGAAGCCGCCGATTAGGTATGGAATTAAATTCCTGACTTTTAATCGGTTGCATAATAATAAGACCGCGAAAATTCCGAGAGAAATGAAAAGATTGGTAAATGCAATTGTTTTGGTATAGAAAAACGCAATGATTAATATCGCGCCTAAATCATCGATTACAGCCAAGGCGGTGAGGAATATTTTTAAGGAAGTAGGAACGCGATTTCCAATTAATGCTAATATTGCTAATGCGAATGCGATGTCGGTAGCCATTGGAATACCTGCTCCGGATTGTGTTGGCGTACCAAAATTAAACAGAAGAAAAATACCGGCAGGTAAAATCATACCGCCAATTGCCCCGAAAATAGGAAGCATGGCATCTTTCATATTTGATAATTCACCTTGGTAAATTTCCCTTTCCAATTCAAGTCCGATTAGTAAAAAGAAAATGGTCATCAAACCATCATTAATCCAATATTCCAAACTTTCACCACCTAACAAGCTGTGCCAAAAATGTGGATAATCATCTGCAAAGCCACAATTTGAAAGTGCTAAAGAAACTACGGTACAGATGATAAGTATTATTCCTGCGGTTTTTTCATTTTGAAAGAAATCTTTGAAGAGTCGGGTTAATTTCATAAGTAAAGTTTAGGAAGAAAAATTAAAATTATCAATTGTAAAAATACTTAGATTTTATTTTAAATAGAAGATTTATGAGCAATAGTAAGACTACATAATTAACCTTACGCCACCCAATTCAGAGACGCGATAAGAGAATCTGTCGCCCGGTGAGCCAATAAACATAAAGTTTTTAGGGATGTTCCATTTCTCTGAAAGTTCAGTAATTAATTCAGGGCCAAAAACGCCTTCAATTTCTATGAATTCGATATGGATTTCAGGATAAGCGCGGTCCAGGACTTCAAGATCAACTTTTAAAGCTTCATTGGATTCATGCTCTTTTTTTACGTTGACAATTTTTAATTTTTTGGTGGTTTCATTATCCTCCACATACTGCATGACCTTGTTTAGTATGGCAACGTTATCACCTTTTGTAAAAAACACGAATTCCTGCTCATGGATTTTTCTGTGCATTTTTTGCAGATACCGGTTTCCGATAACAGCAAATTTTCTGATAGGCTTATAGAAGTAGTCTAATGAATCAACGCCGAGTTGGATAATTACAGATCGGCTGAGCATGATCATCACAAATAAAATGGCAGGTATTAAATATTTAATGAACGTCGTAAAAGCCTCCTCGTTTAGGATGATATTTCCAAAAAAGGCAATGGCGATAAATGCAATGGCTATAACTACAGAAATACCTCTTGCTTTTTCTGGCCTTGGTAATTTTTTTCGTTTAAATTTCAGCAGGAGATTCCCGATGCCAAAAAGCGCCATTACAGCCAAAAACGAGAATGTGTACACACCGGCCAATGATACGAGATGACCTTTAGTTGCCAGTAACACCGAAAGGCAAAGTATCAGAAATGTAATAATGATGCGATAATTAGAACCCCGCTTATTTTCTTTCAAAAAGTAATTGGGTAATATTCTGTCCAAAGTCATGCGTTTTAGTAAACCCGATACGCCCACGAATGAAGTAAGCACGGCTCCGCATAACACTAATACCGCATCGACCGAGATGAGCATGGAAAGCCATGTACCACCGGTGGTATGTCCTAAATAAGAAAGCAACGATTCCCGATGTTCTCCAATTTCTGCTAACGGAATTATGGCAATTAATAGAATGGCAATCAACGGATTAAAAAAGCTTACGATAGCCCACATATTCCGCAATGTTTTTGGAAAAACGCCTTGCTGTTGCTCCTCAACAAAATTTGCCGAACTTTCAAAACCGGATATACCAAGCATGGCCGCAGCAAATCCAAGAAACAAAACATATACAATACTGTGTGAGGTGACAGGAACTTCCCAATTGAAATGAAAGGTGTCGAGGCCATTATTGAAAACAAAAAGGGAAGAAATAATGACAAGTATTGAAAGTGATATGAGATGAATCAGGAATATTACAACTGCAACTATCGCCGATTCGCCAATACCAATAATTGCCAAACCGGTAAATAATAACAAGATAACAACAGTAGCTATCATAATATTTAGTCCTGAGAAAATAGTATGAAGATAATGCATCGCTTCACTGGCAGAAATTACAGCGGTAGCCATATAAGACAATACTGTTAAGACCGCGGCGAAAGATGCAATTTTTTTTGTTGAGGCATTTAATAAAACATTATAGGCGCCGCCGTTTAAAGGCAAAGCGCCAACAACTTCTCCATAAATCTTTCTGAACAGAAAAAGAACAAAGGCTACGACAAGAAGCGATATCCAGGCGTATTGTCCGGCATATCCTATTGTTAGGGCAGAGACGTAAAGGCAGGAGGAAGTAATATCATTTCCGCAAATTGCTGTTGCCTGCAATTCGTTTAGTTTTTTGTGTATGGTTTGCTTCATCAGGGGATTTTCTATAGTTTTCTAAAGATAATCCATTCCAAATAATAACGAAAATTTTAAAGGAAATTAAATCACAATTTTTCCATGATACTTTATTTTTGAGACAAATTTGAATGTTATTGCCGAGCAGAAAAACTACAAACATTTCAGATGCAGCGTAATGTAAAGCTGAATGGCATTCATTTCTGGATTTGAAATTTCGTATATTTAAAAAAAATATTTTTATAATAATGACAATACCATTAATCATTTCCCTTTGTGTGCTTGTACTGATTGCCTATGCCTTTGATGTGAGCTCCAAACATACTAAAATACCAACCGTAATTATTTTACTGATTTTGGGTTTCGCGATGCATTGGGCTATTGATTTTTTTGGGGTGATCATGCCTAATTTATATCCACTTTTGCCCGTCATCGGGACTTTAGGTTTAATTCTCATCGTTCTCGAAGCCGGATTAGACCTTGAACTGAATAAGACGAAAAAGAAAATTATCACAAAATCGTTTTTTGCGGCGCTCTTACCTTTATTGATGCTTTTTTTGATTATTGGATTTGCCATCAACTATCAATCGGGAGCTGGTTTGATGAATTGTTTCATTAATGCCATTCCGTTTTGTATTATCAGCAGTGCCATTGCCATTCCAAGTGCTCAGAACCTTTCAGGAGATAAAAAGGAATTCGTGGTATATGAAAGCAGTATGTCAGATATTTTGGGAGTCATCCTTTTCAATTTTTTTCTGACGAATGATACAATTGGCTTTGGTTCTTTCGCCACTTTTATCTTTCAAATAGTTGTCATGCTGTTCATCTCATTGATAGCGAGTATCGGTCTGGCCTTTATGATTAAAAAAATTGACCACCACGTTAAATTTATCCCCATAATGGTGATGATTATTTTAATCTATGCCGTTTCAAAAATCTACCATTTGCCAGCGCTTATTTTTATTTTAATCTTCGGTTTGTTTCTAAACAATTTAGACGAGCTGCGGCAATTTTCATTTATCAAAAAGCTGGAACCAAAACAACTGGATTTAGAAGTACACCGATTCAGCAAGTTGACTGCCGAGGTTACTTTTTTAACAAGGACCATATTCTTTTTACTTTTCGGGTATAGCATCACTTCCGACGCTTTATTGAATACAGAAACACTGCCTTTTGCATTTGGTGTTGTTGCGGTGATTGTTTTCATTAGGTTTTTGCAACTCAAGTTATCAAACATGACAGTCTCGCCGCTGCTATTTATAGCGCCCAGAGGGTTAATAACCATCATGCTTTTCATATCCATACCCATATCCAAAAAAATTAATTTTGTGAGCAATTCGCTGATGATACAGGTGATTATTTTGAGCGTTTTAATAATGATGTTCGGACTGATTTTAGGCAAAAGCCAGAATCAAAATATACCCCACAAAATCAGCAAAAAAGGCAGTGAATAACGAAATTGAAATAAAATTCTCAGAGTTCAAAATTGACAGGCGGCTATTAGATTATAATTATGTCGCTTTTGATATTGATTTAATTTGGTTTATTTAAATGTCAAATGGTTAACGCTTTCGGATCAACCCACTATCCGTTTTGTGCACAAATTGCTTTCTGCAGATAATTTTTAAATAAGTATAAAAATGAAATTTAACGTCAATAAGTGGTCTCGTATATACTACAGTAAGATTACTGAAAGTATAGCCTTTTATCCTGCGCTTATTGCAATGGGATTTTTGCTTTTATCGTGGGGAATGATCGGCATCGACTTTTCAGAATGGGGAAAAGAATTGAAGAGCGGATTGAGTTGGCTCAGCCTGAAAGATGCCACCACGGCAAGAGCTATCATTGCCACGGTCGCGGGCGCTGTCATTTCACTAACCGTGTTTAGTTTCTCAATGGTGATGATCGTGTTGAATCAGGCCGCCTCTCAAATGAGTAATCGGGTATTGAGCAGCATGATCGAGAACAGGTTTCAACAGGTTGTCCTAGGATTTTATATTGGGACGATTGTAT